>Ga0099798_10549_pt1 | contig 12166 bp, 9 predicted proteins | sample Uncmet_Sort29A_1_FD_89870 | JGI IMG/M metagenome (GOLD analysis project Ga0099798, IMG submission 89870) | Marine eukaryotic communities from CALCOFI LINE 67, Pacific Ocean - CN13ID_Sort29A_1 | ecosystem: Environmental > Aquatic > Marine > Oceanic | place: Pacific Ocean: Monterey Bay | collected... | reverse complement strand
GCTGTCGAACGGTGTGTGAACATCGCCACAAGAACTAAAAGGTCGTTCGATCCAAGCAAAGGACACAGTGTAATGATTATCAAGGCCGCCACAATAGTCAATGGGCGACATAGTGAAGGTCCGGTGGCATTGTGTCATTGTCGCGAGGGCACGGGGTGCTGTGAACATCAAACGTGTGGGGCGACTCTCGAGGCGCGGGTTTTCCGCCCTTCAGCTTGCAATCCGCGTGCCCACGGACGCTTCAGAAGAGGTGGTACGGGATGCTCGTTTTCGTCGAGTGCGATTGTAACACTACCAAAATCAAAACTTCGATGTCTGGACAGCGAACGCAAAATTGGGTTTCGGGGTCCGAACTTAACCCGTCCACAACTTTGCGTGGTGGTGTCCTTGTTGATGCGAATGGAGCGATGACAGTCTGCCTTTTCTATCCGAGCAAAATTCTGCGTCTGAGGAAACTTTGCTTCTGGGCTTTCCATCCGTTCTACAATCAGCACCTGAGGACATCACCACGAAAGGTAATGGGCGATCTAAGCTGGTCCATCGATCTGCCAATTAGTACAGTTTCCGAGTTCACCATGAAGCAACAGATTATGAGGGTCAACAGGTCCTCCAAAGATTTTCATTTTAGTTGGAGGGAGTAGTGCCAGCCTCCTCAATCGGAGCGGGGCGATGGGAGTCGAGATGTTTTAGTTTTGAAGAATAAAATCGAAGAGCAGCAAACGTTCCTCAAACATCGTATTGCACTAGTGTTCATCCCTATCAGCGACGTCCGGCAAGGCGCGTGAATGTCGCCGCAGCTGAACATGTTGTGGATCATTGCGATGTTTCCATCGTGTGCAGATATCGCAGTTAAAGTCGGACCTACTTCTGTTGTCGAAGACGCATTTCACTGACATCGCCCTTCAGAAAGACGACGTAATTCATACATTACCATCAACCGTTTCGCGTATATTGCGTAGACGATCTCGGTGTTGCACCCTCGATAGACTGCTCGCAATCACATGCTGTTCACATGGTGAGGTGATGCGTTGGGCTCGGCGGCTCGTTGTTTTCGACATGGATAGCACTTTAATCCAGGGCGAGGTACGAACACCCGAAGCGGACAAGGCGGTAACACCCTGAACACTCAGCACTTTCAATTAGTGTTTTTACTTCGATTTGAAACTTGACCAGGTTCGGTTTGAATTTCGCGGAAACCGGTTGCCGCAGGAGCCTTTTCTGCTCAGGTTTTGGGCATGCTGCCCAACTGCGTGCAAGTTTAGAGTCTTCTTCACTGAGCCACAGAGATGGGTGTCATTTCTATTCCATTGAATCCCCCCCCGTCAGCCGTGCTGACGGCATTGCAACCGGTTTGCCGTGGGTTCAAATCCCGCAGGGGCCTGTTTTGTCTCGGTTGTGTATGCACAACGCGACACTCGAAAAAGGCATGGTTGGGGTCTGGGCCTGATAGCCTACATGCACGTCTAGAGTCTTACTTGCTGGGCCACCGTTCCGACAAAATTGGTAGGTAACAGCTGGTACCGGAGTTATGAAAACGTCGATCGCGAAGATGCATTTGTACAACATTGACATTCGTCGGCTAATTGAAACAGGCTCTCCGGTGCAACCATTTGACCATCACAGATATCGCGGGAGATCAACGTTGAGGTTGAGTCTTGGCAGTAAACTTCATTCATTCCTTATCAGGTCATCGATGAATTGGCGAGAATTGCGGGCGTCGAGGATCAGGTTGGGAAGATCACTGCCGCCGCTATGCGCGGCGAAATTGACTTCGCGGAATCCCTGCGTAGCCGTTGTGCGTTGTTGAAGGGCGCCAAAGCGGACGACCTCTTTAAAGAAGTAGGTCCATTCCAAGTAGCCGAAAGTAGTCCGACGTGGATGTCCTCATTTCATGTCGTGGTGATGTCCGTTGATGCTAAAATTGGCATGTATGAAGAGCGCAGAATTGGCTTCTGATCCGTTCCAGATGCCTCTGAGGACAACACCACGCCGAGCTTTGGCTCTATACAAAGAAATGGCGACAGCAATATTGCGACAGTATAAGCATTTCATCTTCATCCACGAAAACGCCAAATTGACATCAAATGGTGTTGGTGCAGTTTGTTCGATGGTCCATGGTAAAAAGACGTCGGAAACGACCTGCAATCGTAATCTTGACACCTCGATCTCTCGGGTGCAACCTCTTGTTGCGACATATTTGGAGAGACTCGCGACGGCAAACGTCATTTGTCGTATTTTGTAATTGCAGTGCAGTGCAGCGCAGAGCGCCTCGTGGAGGAAGTACAGAAGTGTTCGTTGACTTGAAACCCCAAACGGCTTTCATTTTACTATCGTTGTTTCTACTGTTGTGAGGTTAAGGCGGGGTTAGTTTTCATGCCGGGCGCTAAGGAACTCACCGCCATGTTGTCGCGCCTTGGATTCAGAATGGCCGTTGTACGCCAAAGAAGTTCCTTTCATGATACTCGAGAGTATGTTTATACAAATAAACGTGGCCGAACCGCCCGTCGACCCGGGATATCTGGTCAGCAGGGTCAGTTGGTCTACGAGCTGCCAAATCCACACCGGGCAACTCGTCGATGGCTCCTGATTATCCATTTCACTGAGGTGAGCGGTGGTTTCCTAGAAATGGCGCAGTTTGTTGCAGATGAGTTGGGACTCCACTACGCGTTCGCAAATGAACTGGAGCTTGACTCACAAGGATGCTTCACCGGCAAAACAATCGGACCCGTACAACTCACTCTGGGAATTGATCAAGGTTCAGCGAGGCAGGGTAACAAGTAACTCTTTCAAATCCATATTTATTTGGACGTCACTGTGTATAGAAAGATGATACGTATGTGTTTTAAACGAAAACGCAACGTTTTGAACAGATTCAAACATTAGGACTATCGGCTCTTTCCATGACTAAGTGTGTCAACCACTCTTCACAGCGTTTCGTCCAAAAGAACCAAATGGTGTCCCTATTCTATACCTTCGGAATCCGTGAGTTACACCTTGATACGACGGTGCATATATCCGCAACAGCACAGCGTGATGTTGTCCGCAGAAACTGATTCAACATTTGGTTCAGAGGTTTCAGTGAGTGCTCTGGATCCATTGTGAAATCTCCCTCAAAGATAGCACAATGCCAGGATGTGGTGTGCTCCTCTTGCGCGTGAATTGGATTTACAGGTATAAGAAGTTTTGTGGCCTGAGGTGGTGACACCATTGCGCAAGCGTGCCCTTAAAATGACGATTGCAGAACTTGAGGGTTGCACTCTCGACCAGACAGTTGCGGTGGGTGACGGTGCCAATGACATCCCGATGTTGGCCTCCGCCGGGTGCGCACGCTCAGAAACAAAACTTCTGTCGCCACAGAGACGGTGTAGACTATTTGAAATGCAATAAGATACAATACATTTCCGATGTTTTCTGACTTCTGCAGACTTGGGGTTGCGTTCTGCGCAAAGCCGAAGGTGCAAGAGTCCGCGGAGTTCCGGGTCAACAACAAGGACCTATCGACGATCGCCTATCTCCTGGGGATCCGGGAGCCCTTGCAGGAAGACGAATGAGATGGATGCAAAGGAATCTGCACTGGAATGTATGTCTGCAAATGGTCCACCATTGCTCCCAGCCCAGCTAGACTTATTCGAATTAGGTTTCGTGTTACGTCTTTCGCGCCGAAATATTTTGAGTCAGTGTACAGAAATCACTCTGCGTAACTTCGCGACGACTCTCTTCTTTCCAACAATGCCAAAATCAGCACCGGACGAGATCGCTACCCCAAGTTATTGGCGATTTCAGCTGGCGATCTCCACGTCGAGTTTCTGATAGAATCCACAACAAAGTTTGACTTTGTTCCATCAGAAACCGAGAGGCACCCCGGTGCCATGTGACGTGAGTACTTCCTTATGCCACGTCTAAGTTCACCGCACTAGGTTTGTCCGAGTCATGCCGGACATCGGCGGGGGAATTCCATGAGAGTATTTTCTTGTACAAGAGTCGTGCCGCGAGAACGCTCAGTGACGATACTTTTGGCGTGTGTAAATTTTCGTCATTTGGCATTTGCCACCAGAACGCGATTGGCCGATTGTGAGCTTCGGATGTCGAACTGCAGCGAAGGTAGGGATCGGTTTGGAGCTCGTATACGAGATATATCACAACGTTCTTTGAAAGCGTCGAACGCTGAACGCAGTCAATTACCATGGGAAGGTGTAGAAGATCGTCTTGGCCTGACCACGGGAGATAGTACAGACACAACCTGTTATAAGGGTGACGTGTCGGGTATATGCCTGCCCTTTGTAAATCAACGGGAAACAAGCACACAGTATTCGAACGACTGAAATCACCCGGAGGAGAATAAGTTGCCTTGCGGTTGTGTTGATATCTAATACTACGTGCTTGTCTCCTATCGATTTACAAAGGGCAGGCCGAAGGGTAGGCCTACTCGAAGCGGCACCCTTATCTCACGCGGTCAGGCCAAAACGATTTGCCACAAGTGTTTCAAAAAGCGGAGAAAACACAATGTGTGAGTATGCATCTATGTGGGCGTGCCGTGTCGTCCGTTTGTTGTTTGTGCGCCGTACGTTTGGTGGGATGTGTGTGTGTGTGTGTGTGTTTGTGTCAGTGTGTGTCTGCCTGTGTGTGCTCTTCTTGAATTCTGATTGATCGGATGATTCACGACACATAATATATAGAAATTAGTAATCAGAATTTTGCGTCACTAAGGTCAATGTAGCAACGTACTTTTTGTTGACGGTGCTTGTATTTTCGGCGTTATCCACGTGTACCTGTAGGTCCGATTGTTGATGAGGTAATCGAAACGTTGCCCCTCCCCACCATGGAAAAACGTGCCACGTCGTTGTCGCACGCTGGAGCCTGCAATGATGGCGTGGTATCGAGCGTATCACATAAATTAGATTAGTTTGCAGTGTGCTTACAATATGTTGCGTGAATTCTGAGCGCCCCTATTATAGTTCCGAGCGCCCCAGTTGTGACAACTACAAGATTTCCTAAACTTCGTTATGCCGTGTTACGCGCGATACTGTCGTTAGGAAGAGTTCAGTATTGACACCTGGGAGCTTCGCGTAGGATTGACGAGGCGATTCCTCCAAAACCGGATTGATGAGTATTGTAGAGATTCCTTTCGAATCTTTGGTCGTTTTGTTGTTCCGCGTGACTGTATCCGCCAGTCGTGCGTTAACTCTCCGGAGCCGAATATGTCGACCAAGAGTAGTTCGAGCTCAAGGGGTCGTCTCGATTCGTACGCAGCGAGGACATCAGTCGATGTATTCAATCTACACCTTCAAACGGGGAAATCACAAGCTTGGACCAGCGATTTATTTATGGCCCCCGATTGCTCCCCCTTGCAATGAAACCTGAAAGACGTAACTTTCGCAGACCTCATCATAACCCGGGGGGGACTTGTTACGTCGTCACACATTTCTTTTGTATTCAGAATAAGAATGAACAATGCCGAAGATCTTCTTGCTTGGCCTTTACTGCGTTAGACCACTACAGGTCTAACCTGTTGAGAAAGGGCGATAAAGATCATTATCAAGCATTCCCTTATGAGACATGAGAGTAACCGTGTATAGCTTTCGCCGCGTACAAGAGATGTTCCAAACAGTATATAGGTTAATCGCCCTAGAATAGAACGAGAACGAAGCATCGCGACAGTTGGACCTTGTGAGTTTGAAGTATGACGCACCAACAACGTCCAAGTCCCATGGAGGACACGCCCGTATAGAGGCAGGGCCGACACGGTGGACAGGTGCGGCTGCTCTTAGATCACGAAGGCAAGGCTCGACTAGACCAAATCGAAAACTACGCATATCAGGCTCCCTAGAATGTTACAAAGGTCTCGGACCCGAATCGAACAACCCACATGCCCAGGCCTAGAACCTTATAAGGCGCTCCAGATCCTTGTAAGGCGGCCGCGAATCTTTTAAGGGGCTCTAGAACCTTATAAAGTGCTCTTGGTAGAGTGCTCTGGATCCTGGTAAGGCAACCTAGAACGTTCTAAGATGCACTGGAACCTGTTCAAGCGCCTTACAAGACGCGCTAGAACCTTGCACGGCGCTCTAGAACCTTGCATGAGGCTCCCAAAAACATTTTAAAGTATTCTGGATCCTTGCAATGATGCCCGAGAACCTTGTCCACTGCACCAGAACCTTCCAGGGCGCTCCAGAACCTTACCAGGCGCCTTAAAACCTTGCAAGGCACTTTGGAACCTTACAAAGCGCCGGCGAATCTTACGAGGGGCCCTGGAATCTTCTGCTGTCCTCCAGAACCTTCCAAGGCGCTCGCGAATCTTTTGAGGGACCCCGCAACCTGACAAGGTGCTCCGGATCCTTGTAAGGCGACCGAGAACGTCATAAGATGCCCGAGAGCCCATGAAGTGTTTCAGAAACTTTCCAAGGCTTTTGAACCTTTCCGGGTACCCGAGAGCCCTGCTAAGTGCTCTAGATCCTTCTCACAGCGAAAGTGAGAGTCATACCGTTTAGCTCGCGAATGCCGACGTTTTCGTTCATCTGTGTTTGATTATCAGGTCACGGGATGCTTTTTGGTCGGTTACAGTCGTACCGGCACATGAATCAGCAGTCATTATTTTAGCAGTCGTCACAGAGAAGAGCACCAAGTTTGTACGATACCCAATAAAAACAGTCTTGCGCCGTACACCGAACGTGAAACATTAAATTGGGGCTTTAAGTCCGGTTTTGGACGATTGTGTTGATTCCTCTTCTGCTCTGGCCAGTTGGTGAAGAAGTTCTCAGACTTCGAGCGTCTTGAGGCGGAGGCGAACTTTTGCTCCTCGGGATCAAACTGCCCGAAATGGGCAACTGCATCGGAGCTGGGCATCCTGGATGTGTCCGAAGCAATGGAGTATGGACAGAACATCCGACATGTCGTGACGTGCCATACGTCGAAGAATGCAGGAAAATCGTGCGATCTTTACTTGAATGAAAAACGTTGGGTTCTCGATTCATAGCCCGAGTTTTGTTGCAGAGGTTTGGTAAATGAACTACTTTTTTTTATACCTCAGTCTCACCGTATCACGGCTTGTAAGGGCGAAATTCGACTTCGCATCTGTCGAGAAGCGACGTAACATCTGAGATGTCCTTACTCCCGGTCCTGGATCTATCCTCTGTGCGGGTTTTCCAGGCTCTTGATACTGGTTCCAAACATCATCGGAATACCCATTGACTGTTTTTTTGTGGAACCCTCCCGTTGTGCCGCTGCTCAACGGGAAAATTCCATTTTTGTCAATAGGGAGCACCAAAACTCCAATCAGTTTGGTACCCATGGAACCGTTCCACTTTGGTGAATCCCGCTCTCGTGTCGACTTTATACCTCTGTAGTGGCGAGGGGACCCAGGAGTACATTGAGTCGGACGATCCCTGCGAAATTACCGGGCTCATGGCGCATTTTGTAAATGAACTCTAGGCGCTAACAGTTTTGTGTGGTGATTTCCTTGTTTGTTGATTCTTGGTTCGGTGAAAAGCGGGAGTCGGCGTTTTCGAACGAATCCTAAACCGGGTCCTGAGGATGCTACCCCGCCAAGATAGGAGCAAATCCAACCAGGGCCTTTAGTCGGGTCCCAAAACCTCCACATCTAGAGGAGGTCCCCGTGGCGTGATTAGTTCTGAGTTTTTGTCCAACCATGATCTATTTTAGTAGAGAGCAGGGATCGAAGAAGTGGACGAAAAAACTATAGCGCTATATATTTTTTGCCCGGCAGTTGGGCGACAGTTTGTTTTTTCTCGATGTCCCTGAATTGCTCTATTAGCTCTTGTTGCCGTGGACAAGCGAGGCATGCTTGCTATGTTACTCGCAGCCGTGGGGATACGTGTACCGGGGCTTACGCTCGGTCTAAAGTAAAAGCCGAGCTAAGCTCGCAGGCCCCTGCAAATGCGATGCAACCGCGATGTTTTTTCTCGACGCTCGGTCAGAATCATCACCGATCAATCGGGACGACAGTTTTTTTTAACCTCATGCTAGGACGACAGTTATTTTTCCACTTCCGTCCGCCGACGCCTCCACGCGGGGGAATTCAAAAAGGACCATGTTGGGTGATTCATAATACCAATGATTGAGGATTCAGGGTCAGATAAAGGATATTGAATTATTTACTTAATATGCTACCTCAAAAGCATTTCTTTCCGGTTATCCGGGGGGCGGGTATAGGGACAAAACCGTGGCCGATGCCGAGGACGACAGTGTTTTTTTCTTCGGCCCCAGCACGACTGTATTTGTTTCGACTTTTGCCGATGCTGGATTCCGAGCCAGGACGAAAGTTTATTTTTTCGACCGAAAAAAATTAAAAAAACTGTCGACAGTCGTCCCCCCCAAAAAGTCGTCCCGACCCCTGGTAGAGAGAGTAGGAGTCCCCGGACCAGAAAGCCACAATCGTTCCGAGTGGAATCGGAATAGTCTCCATTTTTCGTCTTCGGTCACGCATTCGGGTCTAGCCGGATGTTGTGGTGCACTATCCCAAGTGGCACCTCACATCAAGTGAATGCTCTGGAGGTTCATGTTCCTTGTGGACGTTATCGCATTTGTTGCGATCATGGCAGTTGGTCTCAGATCTTGTGGTCGTCATTACATGTGTTGCGTCTGAAACAGTGAGTACTGTCGTGAAATTCGAATCGTGTTTTCGGGCTCCTTCGACAGAGCTAAATGAGCACGTAATTTACATTTCAATTGTTGGCATATTCTCTCGATTCAGTCTTGCGGCGTAACTTGTCGATTGTTTGTTGCCTTGATCGTATCATGTGCCACCGGTTGAATTTTATTGTGTTGTTAGGTCCTCGATTGTTTTCCGGGAAGCCAGAATAAAAGAAGTACGCTTGAGACCACGATGCACACGTCTTTGTTCGCATGTGCGATTGTTTTAAGTTTCTTTGTAAATGGGGGCGGCGTTCGCTTTACGGGATTGTTTCCATTCGAGCTACCAAATATATGTAAGATCTGTGGGAAGGTTTCGGTCCGCGGGTCCGGCGTGTGAATGTTATTCATGGGAGCGAGAGTTGCATGTCCAGGTTTGGGCAAGTGTGAATCCATGAATCATCTCGTCGTTATGTTCTAGTGTGCACAATGAGTATGTATGCCCCCACTGCAGGTTTCTGCACTGTAGATTCAATGCCCAAAGGAGTGCGGGTAGACCTTCTACTGGAGACTGTTGGCCACTTGTGCGTGCGTGTTTGGATTTCTGTACTTGATTTCATGTCGAATTGAACCAGCACTCATTTCAGCGGCGCGCCGGTACTTTTTCACTTTCAAGATTCTGTTTGTTTTTCGTCGCGCCACTGAAATGTGTTTTCGGTCTCTCTGAAATGTGCATCAGTCCATCAAAACCTCATTATACCTGTATCCAGCTCGTTTCGATCATCCGCGGGTCCACTTACGTTGCAGCGACGTCTAATGGGTGATTCCTCATCTTTCGTAATTCTTCAAGGCAACATGCGCTCAGTCTCACGGGGATGTGTGCAATCCTTAGTGCCCTCTCTCCAGCACACTAGACGCATCAACGCGCAGATATAGAATGGCAGAGTGTCAAACTTTGGCAGTCTGTATAAGTGCCTAACATTTCGGCCTGCCTAGCCATCAACGGAGGCTAGGGAGCGGTCAGGCAAAAGGCACGTGGAAACATTTGCTTCGAACAACTATGGCAAAAACAATTTGTCCGTATACTTGCATTTCACAAACTATATACTTATGCATCACCGTCCGTAATCACACTGATATAGTTTGTGAAATGCAAGTATACGGACAAATTGTTTTAGCCATAGTTGTTCGAACCAAATGTTCCCAGGTGCCTTTTGTCTGACCGCTCCCTAGCCTCCGTTAATGGCTACGCAGGCCGAAATGTTGGGCACTTATACAGACTGCCAACGTTTGACACTCTGCCATTCTATATCTACGCGTTGGTGCGTCGAGTGTGCAGGAGAGAGGGCACTAAGCATTGGATAAATTCCTCATCTTTTCAACCGTTTGTCTTTGATACGAGGTTGAAGCCTACCTGACGTGGGTTTCTGAAAATAGTACGATGACACCAGTTACCGGAGATACGCAGCCAGTCCGTTCTTTTCCGTCAGAAAGAGAATGCAGTAACGTATCGGATCGTAGGATCGTTGTTTTGTTATTTCGGTGAAGGGCAAATGGATCCAAAGGTACGAAGTTTTCTCGGACTTCCAGCCGTCGCCGGAGGTAGCCTTTTTCGAATTCGGCCTATACACTTGACGAAGGAAAGAGACAAGCAGATCCGTGAGTACGTAGAGCATATACAGGTGTGGTCAATTCAGCCATTACATGATTTACATCGTAAACATTAGACCCGCCCTCCAAGGTCACGTGGATGGTATGATTATTCACCATGGAAGAGATGGTCAATGGCCAAGGATGGTCCCTGGCCGTCTCTCCATCCCAAGTTTTTTTTCTTTATCTAAAGTGCCATTTTTCCATTCAAAGTCCCTGCAAAGTCAACTCCCACTCAAAGGTCACCCGGTTCCTCCAAAGTCATGTGCAACGAAAGTTCAATTCAGTCAGGACACCATAAATTTCAAGGGGTGTGGGGGTCATGATCATTGTTGAACCAAAGATGGATGCAGTGGCCAACCATGACCTCAAAGAGGACTTTTAACTTCGGAGGGACTGACTGCGGCTATAAGGAAATTCGTATATCTTTAGAGAGGGATGCGCTTCATAAATATTTATGACAAGAATGCCAAGTCGATATAACACCTCACGATCCTTACGTTTGCCAAGCCAATAGGGACCTCTCGAATTCCACATTCATGTGTCGTCGAGGTTGACAGCATCGATAAACGCGACAAAGAAAGAGATAACCGCGTGTTGGGACGACCACGAAAGTTCGTACGGTCCTCGACTTGCTGGTGTTACGAATTGTTTGAATGGGGTCGAATGACGTCCGCAATCTGTCATGTATGGTGTGACAACCAGATCCTTGTGTTTTCCTGCAGGGTTGCGGAACATGAGCAGCGTGTCGCGGATAGTCAACAGCATTTGGACTCTCTCCAAACTCAGCTGACAGAGTAAACATTTTCTTAGACCCTGTTCAAATGTTTTGTTTGTCCTGTGTTCCAGTTTGATCATTTCAACCAGTCTTCGTGATGTGCTCCATTCTATCTCGACAGGGAGCAGGCAAGATTGCAGCGACACAAGGATGAGATTCAGAACATCACCGAAGCACACCACGGCGTTCGTCAGCAGTACCTCCCACGCGTGGCATCCCTTACATTCGTTGCTGGAATCCGCGTCATGGTCGTGAGCCGCATTGTTCCCCATTTGTTATTTGTGAACATGATTTGAGTGTTTAACAGTGGTCCAGCATCCATACGTACTCCATTTGGTACAAGTAAGACACCTGAGGCTGAAGGGCGTCCGTGCACCCGAGTTTTTCTTACAATGGTCAAGGTGCAGCCCCTCCTATGTCCACGACACCCTCCAATCCGAGAGCGTGACATCCGAGCGTGACACCCCAACGTGACGTGAGGAAGGTGCATTTTCCGATTGACCCATGCCCTGGCACCCCAGCCTCTAATAATAGCGCCAATCGACTCAGCGCCACGAGAAACGCCCCCCCCCCCCCAATTTGCAGACCGTACGACCTCCACCACATCGCCCAACCTGAGAGCGTGACACCTGAGCGTGACACCTGAGCGTGACACCTGAGCGTGACACCTGAGCGTGACACCTGAGCGTGACACCTGAGCGTGAAACAGCGTCACGGTCGGACGGCCGGCCGGACACCACCATCCCACTTTCATATTTATCGGCAACCTTCGGTGGCAATGATCACGATTTTTGTGTTCAAAGGGGTCTATTGACAGCCTCAGTTGATGCCATTCAATTTTCGGATCTGTTGCACTCTCCATACGCGAACACTTGCCGGCGCCTATCTTGTATGAGGACCCAAGCGGAGATCGAAGATCTAGTAAGGCAGACGGAGATGACGCAAGAGGATTTGAAAAGAAAGTACGGCATTGCGAGACGTGTCTCTTTGGCTTCCTTCCTAGATGCAGGATCCTCCAACCCCGAGAAAAATGGGACGAGAAAAAGTATGTCGCACATTTTCCCCAACACAACGATCGATTGAGAAGGTGGGAACGAAAACTCTTCCAGATGCGCATTTTGGCACCGATCGACAGAAGACATTCAGCGCTTT
>Ga0099798_10548_pt1 | contig 12169 bp, 7 predicted proteins | sample Uncmet_Sort29A_1_FD_89870 | JGI IMG/M metagenome (GOLD analysis project Ga0099798, IMG submission 89870) | Marine eukaryotic communities from CALCOFI LINE 67, Pacific Ocean - CN13ID_Sort29A_1 | ecosystem: Environmental > Aquatic > Marine > Oceanic | place: Pacific Ocean: Monterey Bay | collected... | reverse complement strand
CCCGAACATGGAGCTGCTGCTTGTTGTCCAGCTAGGAAACCCCACACCCGGTGCAAGAATGACGAAAAATGTGGTAGCTGCCAATCGCTTGTCGGCTAATACACTTGGGTCATGATTCGACGGTCCGGATTTGAAACGCGACCAATTTTTACCCAACGGAACAGACGCTAGAAAATCAAAGAGATAATAATTTGGACCCCGAAACTCTGACATCACCGACTCATACCCAGCTATAGTCATATGGTCTCCTCCCTGGGCAAGACGATTGTCGTATCCAATAATCGATGTTATAGAATCTGCCGAGCCTTGAATTCGACGATATATGGAATTATTCTCATCCGCCATGTCAGTTCTGGCGTCTTCTTTGCCTAGTTCTGGCGTCTTCTTTGCTACCGAGGACGGCGAGAGGAGTGTATCTTCGTCCGAAAACTCGGCCGCAGACTCGTACGATAAAATTTTTTGACCAAGAATGAAACGTATCAATGTCCGGAAAGCGGTCGCCGCCCTCTTGGTGCGGTCAGAGGACTGCAAGGCCTCAGGGCCTCGTCTATTATCCTTGGCAACTTGTGTCGTACTAGAAGGTTCCACCATGTCTGTCCACCCGTTATCTTCTTCTTTTTCATTGCACTTCTCAAGGTGATTCTCAATCGTCTCACCTGACACGCACACAGTATTTCTGGTACTCGTGCTGTCGTCACATTCCCTCTCCTTCGAAGACTCGACTCCGTCTGTGACATGGATGCCGGAACGATAAGACCTTCTTCCCGCTGCTTCTATCTCTCTCAGGGCCTTAAGGAATTCTGGAGTAATATGCCAAAAAATAATGAGTTTTTTCTCTATTACGCCCTGCGTGGGAAAGATATTATAATCCGGCAGATATTCATCTAAAAGAATGGGCGAGACGCCGTCCAATGGACCTTGAACAGAACAAGAAGAGTTGTCACTTGCAGAACCTCTAGTGCAGATACATCGATACTTGAAGACCGGTCGGGGAAAATCTGGAGCGATATCCGGACCGACATGCGTTTTGACGGCGCGACACAGATCGCGGAGTACACGAATCGGAAGTTGTGCTGCTAACTCATCTATTTCTTGTCCTGTTTTTCCTGACTTCCGTATTTTGTCCTCACGAAGTTCCGCGTCTTCCCTCTCTTGGGCCGCGAAAATTTTAGCGATCCGCTGATTTAGAGTGTTTTGTGCTCGCTTTTTAAGGACCAATTTCAGCATTATGGATCGCAGGAGCTTGCGCAAAGTAAATTTCTTCCCATTATTTCTTGAAAGGCTCGGCATATCGAGGTTCGTTGGGTCAATAACAATCTGCAAGAGTTCTGAGGAACCTTCAACACGCCATTTCAAAACTACAGAAAGTTTATTTTCTGTTTCGATATTAAAAGCACTTTCTTGTTTCTGTGTTATCTCAACGCTATAAAAAGTTATATCAGACATTTCATCCTTGAGGACTTTGCTGTCGGGTTCTTCCCCGAATACCTCACGCAATAACACAGACAATTCAGACAAGTATGGTGCCGCCATAGTATGCTGAATGGAACTCTCATACGTAGTAGTAGTAGTAGTAGATTTTCTCACCGAACTTCTCTGTCTCTCCGACGCTGTGATGCATGTTCCTTCTGACGCTCGAGTGCATGTTCCTTCTGTGCAGCTTGCCGGAGGAGCCTGGAAAAGATGTAGGAAAGAAGTTTTATCGATACCTATAACATAGTGGTCTCCTCCTCGCCGCCACTAACGGCGGCAGCCCGAAGCCATAAAGGGCCGAACGCAGACGGAGGAGAGAAGGAAGAAAGGAGGAAGAATGAGGAGGAAAATACTTATGGGTGAACTCCCCCACTGAGAAGCTCGTTTGTTTCCACCTCTGAAGCCTCTCTCTTTGGGGAGTGGAAATGAACTCCTTCGGTTGATATCTCGCCCGTTTCCACCTTTATAGAGGTGGTATCTCGCCCGTTTCTGTTGTTGCTCCATAGACGCAGAAGTTCCTGACAGACCAGAACGCAACAGACACAAGCTCCTGACGATCGAAAGCCGAAACATAGGGCTTCGATCGTCAGGGCCAAAAAAGAGAAACATTTGCAAACCTCGAAGAAGTCCTGAATAAAAAGGCCGCGGCATTTCCATTTGTTCGCACATATATAATCTCATTCCCATGGGGGATGTCGATGCATCTCGCGCTGTACATACAAACTTACTACGATGCCCGTCTTTGTTGGAGGGGTGGAGTATATCGATCGGCTCGCTGAGGGGGCGCGGTAACGTAAGTGTGGCGGCGGGAGTATGTTGATCGCGCGATCTCCATTTTGACAGATTGCCCGCGCTTGCGTTCCGAGATTCTCAAGATAGTAATGCGTTCGGCGACTTCAAGCCAACAGTCTTGCTCTTCCTCCACGATACCATTTTTTCCTCCTCACTCTCCTTCCTGCAGTGCCTGGAAGAGAGCAGGGAGAGACAGGAGGAAGACCGACAGATTGACGCGGGGGGAACATGCAACAGATTTGCCAGGAAGTTCGTCAGCTGGTGCATATCCCTGATCGACGAGGAACGGGGCACAGAGTCGACTGAGCCAAACGCCGACGTGTCCACTGCCGCCCAACAAAACAGCGGCGGCGTCCGCCAAAAAGTCTATATTATAAATATACCTTTCGGTCCATCTCATGAGAGCCAAAGAGAGGTTCCCACCAAACCTGGTATCTTTTGTCAAAAGATTTGTTATGTTTTATATCAGAGGAAACTTCCTGAGTAGATGGTAGTAGACCTGTCAGAAGTTTATCGGATAATTCGGCTATGGAGGTCGGAAAACCGCTCCCCTGCATCTTCAGCCTCTGGCCCATTGCCTCCAGTACCTAAGGGAACACGGGAATAAAAGTGGAATACTGTGGCCGGAGATATGTCTTCTACTCTCATAATAAATAAAATAACTCCCCCAATTGCATCCCTCACTACTGAAAAGAAGTTGGAGATCACTGCGCGCGAAAAGTTGGAGATCACTGCAAAAACCCAGGAAACGCACTAGATCAGACGTCAGTGCGATAAAATTTCTGATAAAGATAACGAAAGAAACATTGAGCAAATGTAGTATAAACGGTGTGTAAAATTCTGATGTCAAAAGATCGAAAATCTGTAAGAAATCTACCCGACAATTTAGGGACTATAAGAATGCTATATAACACCATAGATAATAATACGTCTTAGCCTCTCTCATAACAAAAATGGTGCATCTTGTACAGTTTGAAACTGCCCAAATAATGCTTTTTTTAATAATGGTGGACATATAGGTCTTGGATCCACGGCCTCCAGATAAAAACGTTACTTAGAGTTTTTTTGATGTCACATTGGTGTTGTGCAAGTCTTATGCCTGCTCACGCCCAAAGTTTCTTTTGGGCAGAAATAGTGGCCCAAATTTTTGCAAGTCTTTTGCGTTTTTTGCAGATCATTTTTTGTTCAACTTTTTTAGCGTGCCTCATGCAGAAGACTTGCCCAACTGACCTGTATATACCTCCCAAAAGGGTGGCTGATCTTGTTTTTCTCCGGTGAGTGCACCAGACCGCGGATCAAACTTGACCGTTGTTGGAATACCGAGAAGTCTTGATCGTGCTGAAGAATGATAGAGTTGTTGTTCGGGATAAACGCAAAATCTTTTCTGGCTTTCGTCTCTTGAAACGTCCGCAAAAGACGCTACCAATAACGATTCATCCAATAATCTCTGGGACCATAACCCCTCGACCGCAACAGCGAAATACCATTCGAAATCAATGAGGTATTTATCTTCTCCACCTGCCCCGTCTCTCCGAGCAGCGGCCCGGACCAACAAACCGAGGAGGGCCCCGCTGTCAGGATCTGCACTCAAAGCAAAAAATCGCAATGAACGAGCAGAAATAATATCGACTCCAGCAGTCGCCTGCTCTAATGGGCTTCTTCTCTCTATAAGATTGATACACGGGATATTCTGACTAAGAGACGAACCCGAAGGGTATCGATTTCGACGACATACGGAAGGCCAAAGACTTCTCGCCTGGGCGTTCGCCGAGGCGGGAAACCCTAAGGGAGAGGAGGGAGGGACCAAAAATAAATAGACTCTGAGGAACCGAGGAGGAAGTTTAGAGTTTTCAAACTCGCCGTAAAGTCTAATAACGGCCGCCGTAAAACTTACACGGCCCGCCCTCCCGCCGAGGAGATCGCGGATGTCCAATCTTCGCCGAACTGTGTAGCGGTCCGGTCCCCCAGAGGATTAAGGACGGAGACAGTATCCCACAGATACTCCGGCCTCTGAACCTGCCGAGGAGACAGCCCTGGCGAGAAAGCGTTTTGAGATTAGATGCGCCTCTGAACCTGCCGAGGGGGCAGCCCTGGCGAGACAGGGTTTTCTTTACATATGAGCCCCCACATACAACCTACCGGGGAGGCAGCCCCCCTGCACACTGCCAGGGAGGAAGCAGCGCAGTGGGCACCGTCATAGACGACTTTGCTGCGGCTTGTCTGGTTTTCTTGCTGACTCTCAACCTACGGAAGACCTCAGAGAAACGATATGTGGGCACCATTGCTCCGCACCACCTCTTATTGTCTACCATGGACCACATAAGACTAGTCACAGAGCACACCTCGAGAGGATGCGTGCTGGAGGAACGAGGACGCCGCCGTAAGATGAAGCGAACCGCCGTCCGAACACAGGCCCATGGCGAAAGCGAGGAGATGGACAGAACAACTGAGCGAGTGCCCAAAAATAAATAGACTCTGAGGAACCGAGGAGGAAACTTAGAGTTTTCAGCGCTGAAAACGACCCAATTCTAAAGATCGCGGATATTTAGACTATAACTCACGAAGAACGAAACGGACATCTCTGCACACACTCGTGTAGCTCACATTTTATAGACCGCAGGCTTCCCTATAAGGAGAGATTGAAATGCCATGGATAGGGGGCCGTTCGTGGTCAAAATAGTCGGCTTCATCATATCAAACAACAACATAGAACTGAGTTCCGGTGCAAACGGAAGGAAATGCTGGTTCTGTAGCAGCACATTATGATTGTGCTGTGGTCTCCTCCGACACAGAAATGTTTCGATCTGATATTGAATGCAACGATCCAAAGGCGTCAAGAAATACGGTGGATCACACGAATCATCAGCTTCTGCACCATCTTCTTTAGACGATGTTGTTGACAGCTGAAATATGCAGGGGTTTCTCGCGAGAGTCGACGGAACTTCGCCGCTAACTGTCGCCGGCGTTTCCTTGTACGCCGAAAGCAATCCAACTGGCAAGGAAGATACATGATCTCCTGCAGGCCAAGTATTAGTCCGACCGCTCCTCAACAGCAAGACGAGTCGTACGTTCTGCACAGTATCCTGCCAACTCGAAATTTCTCCCGTAGATTTTGAGAAAGTTGACGACAAATCCGTGAGCATATTGACATCGATGTTGAGTACTGGTTTTGTTTTTACTTTCTTGAAGACACGTTCTTTCATATTATTTAGGTCGCGTTCATTGTACAGCTCATCCAGCAATTCTGTCGCGTCCTGAAAAAAATACGGTTCCAATACGTCACCCTCTTCGCAGGCGTTCTTTTCGTAGTCGCTCTTCGCCCCGGCGACTCCATTTTGGTTGTAGATTTCAGCAAAATTGGGCATGCGTCTTTGATATTCTCCTTTCGCTAGCAGCATCCTGGCACCAACAGCACTGCTACTTTCAGAGCCCTCATCTTCGAGGCGCACCCCGACCGCGAGACCATAAGAGTGGGGAACGGCGCTGCTTGGAGTGACAGAGGGTGGCATCATACGAAAACCTGGTGACTTAGGATCCAAAAATCTCAATGCCTCAGAACAAGCCTCTTCGGGCGTTATCCATCGACCATTTTCCTCGGAAATAAACCCAGCAGATTGTTCATCCGTCGTGTCCTGGAAAGGTCATGGGATATAAATGCTACCGGAGTCGGGCCGGGGGACAGAGCCCCCCGGCCATCTCGTGTTGGATTTTCACGGACAATAATGAAGACCCACCCTCCCTTCTACGAATTTCATAAATGGGATTCATATCGTGAAAAATGCGGATAAAATGAAAACCGCATCTCGGCTACATTGAAAATAAATAATGCGGTTTGTACATCGAGAACGCAACCCAGGATCTCTCCAGGACTTCACGCCTGAAAAATTTCCTCAGTTTACAGGAAGATTTGATAAATTTGGCAGCTCATTAATGACAAAAATATATGTACGAGACCCCAAGGACTTATTAATGAAATTATTATCCAGGCAGTGATGTGACACCAACTAATTAAGCATATTCTGTTTCTGGCCCCCTTGACGCACAAATAGTCTTTTTCAAGGACGATACTAAAAAAAAAACAATACGAGACAGTGTTCCTATACCTGTATGATGTCGAGTTGACCTAACCTTGTTCTCTGTTTCTTGTTTTCTCGTTTCTGCCGATGCTTCAGGGCCGCCATGGTGAGGCTTTTGATTTGTTCTTCAGTGGCGCGTGGCTTCTGTTTCTCGTCTTTATTCGGGTTCTGTTGTTCGGTTGGTTGTTCTTCGTGTGGTTCCCGGATATTAGTGCTCCGCTCCGCTCCGCGCATCTCCTTCTTCACTTGACCGGCTTTTTGGTTGTCAGGGACGACACAATGTCTCCGTTTCTCTCGTAACAAAAGATTGGCGATCGATCGCAACGGTGAATCTTCCAAATAATCCGGCAGAACCGAAATAACACGCGCTAATACACCCAGAATAACGACTTTCAGATGTTTGGGCTGGGCCACAGGATAGACATGATCGCCGAATAGCTTTTCTAGCAAAACCCCAGGGATCGACAAAACTAAAGGAGCTAACCGGTCCTGATAAACCACACGGACTTCCAGAGGAGCTATCCAACTCTTCGCGGTTCCTTCTTCAGCCGCTCGTTTTTGAAGCACCGCTAAATGAACAACTCCCACCCACAGAGATAGAAACAACCAGCAAATACGTCGACAATGAACCCCAAATGCAGGCATTGGACAAGACGTAAACCGCGAGTACGCGGCCCTTTCCGGCATATTGTGTTTGACCAGTGCAGACCCTCCTATCATTATATTAAATCACTGTACTACAGAAAAAAACGTTTTCAAAATACGGATATACATTCACAGACCATATGTATTATTGTAGGTTTAAATAGAAATATCCCCTAATTCTGATTGGGAAAAGCCTTTAGAAAGGATAGAATACAACGGTCCCAATTCCCAGCTGAGATTAGATTAATAAATTATCAACAAAATAATCTAAACCATGCAAATAAAGAACCTGGAAGACTACGACTGTTGAACCAACCATTCAACGGAGGATGCTGATTGACGAAATGGAATATGACCAAACGTTGGATGCCAAATGTGCAATATGACCAAACATTGTAGAAAGCAAATGTGGCGCCTTTTGATGGAAAGCAACGCAGTTTGATAGAAAGAAACGTCGTGATCTATATGGACGCGGCAAAAACATTTTGCAGCATTTGAATTCATCAATGTCCTTCCCTTCCCATCCTACCCATATTTCGCGGACTCAACATGCTCTCCTGTGTGTGCATTTGCATTGATCTATTCTTTCGCTCTGCGTGCCTCGTCCCTGTGTTTTATATTTGAAATCAAACGTAGTGGGACAGAGGACGTAATCAATACATGTCGATTTCAATAATAGAAACCACGATTTGTGCGACCCAAAACGCTGGGTACACAATGAAAAAATCTTTTTCCCATTGATTTATGAGAACACGGAACACAAAATTATGATTTTTTGGACCGACAAAATTTTTTTTCCGCGCGCGCTGAAAATTTTTTCTCAGTACGCGGCCAGAATTTATTTTAAAAAAAATACGAATGAAGAATGCGGTCGAAGAAAACGCTCAACACTATATGTCGGCCGCGTTTGACCACGCTATCAAAATACCCTCGGAGAAATAGATAGAGAGAAAAACGATCAGGACGGAAACTGTTCCTTCACGTCAGGTTTAACAGCAAAAATATATTTACAGGTATCGTTTTCCTCTTCACAATATTTACATAACTTCATCTTGGCAAAAGGCTGGCGTTCTTGGCACAATCACCATCACAAAGCTCACACACACACAAGTCATATGATATATGTTGTCCGGGGACTTTGATATGTGAAAAATGAAGCAGTGCGTGTTGATTTTTTGTCCTTTCCCAAGAGAAACGATTTTGTGCTAGTGACGCAGTTCCTTGGGAGAAGCCCCTGATGGAACTGTAGAGTTTTTTAGTCCTCCCGGTCAAATCTTTGTGAGTTTTCTGGGAGAGTTTTCTTTTTGAAGAGCGAGACAAATGTCCTCTCTCCTCTGCCGGCGATTTGGATACGGACCAGTTTTTGCATTCCATCTCTGTCTTTTTTGTCCTTCAGACATAAATAACGTTCTGTTTTTCGAAAGAATTTGTAACTTTTGTTCCAGGATGTGACGTCGGATCTACGCATTCTGGGGGTAAACCACCACAGGGATTATAGCCAAGATAACTGCAGTGGTCGCAGACATGCCCGCCTAACAAATCCTCGACAATGTCGAACTGAGACGAACACGAAGTTGTATTCTCCCCTTTATCACAACGCACATATTTACCTAACGCCTCCGAAGTTCCATGCTTAAAATCGAACGCAGAAGTGAAATAAAAGATCTCCGGACCAGCATGCGCATAGTTCGCGGGCAAATCGACGTGCAGAGGGGGAAGATGCGGGACAGGATCCTAAAGAATTGGATAAAAATACGCATATATTCCAGCAGGAACTTGATAGATACACACTTCAGGATACTTGATAAGCATTTTTTGTCGAGAAAAAGCAACGCGGCTTTCCCCACTTTTCGGAACTTTGCAGAACTTTCCTGGGGAATTCGTAAACGTTCCAACTAACCCGACAATTTAAACGAAGACAGCTTTTGGGCGAATCGAAAGAACGAGATCCTGCGCACTGTGGGGCGGCGGTCATAATCGCCGCGCATTGGTTAAAAAGCAGGGGCGCGCCCTGAGTGGAAGACATGGCATGGCATGGAAGTCGGCGGCATGTTATAAGCCGCCAGATAACTCATGCCATGTCATGACATGCCATACACAGACGAGCCCCCAAGGTGATGGAGGGGCTTAGGAGCTAACGTCCCTTTTAAAAAGAGAATTTTATTCCAATGAGCTCTGGGGTCGCGATCATTGCTCCGCAAGATCCTATCGAAATGGTTAAAATAGAGAATATATGTTCTGAGTTCTGAGTTCCCTGGTCCCCCCCCCCCTCCTTTGTTGCCCTCGCCGCGTCATCGGTTTTCGCGGCATTTTGCCGCTTTGGCTGCCTCATTTAGTCAGAGAGGCCCCAACAGCAATGCCGCGGGAGGCCGCAAACGGCCTCCCGCGGCGTGCAAAATTTTTTTACCCTCCATGCATTCTCTATCCTAAACCCTTCGGAATCCTAAACCCTGAGGATAGTTGGAGTCCGTGCATCCTAAACCCTTCGGATAGTTGGGGCCCTTTTGGACGAGCGCCCGGCGCCTTCGGCGCCGGTGGATCCTCGCGGGCCTACGGCCCGCGTAGCGGTGCGCGCGACCAATTCCACAGGGGGGAGGGGGGACCAGGAAAGCTCCCAACATATATTCCATTAGGAACTTCATTGCTGCTGTTATAGAAGAGTATATACTTCATGAAAAGCCAGCATAGAAGAGCCTCTTTATGAATCAAAAATATCAATTCGTGATGTTAAAACAAGGAAGGGGGACATCGTAAAATACCTTGTATTGCGTGATTCGAAAATAGGGAACTCCTTGACTTTCGAGAGTTTTTTCAAACATAGTAGCGAAGACGTCATTTCCAACTCTGGGCTCACCAAACGTATATATATGCTCAACTCGGAGAGAATCGAGTATCATCGCTTCGAACGCCGCCACTACCGACATGGCAGCGCCCATAGAATGGCCGGAAATTCGCAATCTTATGAGATCGTTCAAGACCATTGATCCAGAAAGAGGTGTTTATACGTTCACTTTGTGGAAGACACTTCGAAAGTTTTCCCGCCACCGAGAAACCCCCTATCAGGCCATATATATATCCTCAGAAAAATTCCGAAAACCCTCCAATGTCCAATATGACTGCGAAATCCTGACCCGGGGGGCAGGATTTCGCAGACATATTGGGGCAGAAACGCGTGAAACCCTGGCTATCTGCGAGATGCCACGGGCTTCACGCTTGCTCTTGCCACCTCCAAAGACAGTAGTTGCCTCCAGATTGTGCAAGACCCTTGATCCACATGTATAAGAAAAGTTTGTGTTTATGCGGTGTAAAATTTAGTTTCCATCCAACGGCGGTTGCTGTTCTTCTCCCGCCCCATCCCTCTGACGAGGGTTGTGACGCATGTCTTACAAAACACGTATGTTTCTATGAGACGTTGTGCATAATTCCTGGAACAAAAAGAGATATATATATGGTCCTGGATCAAAAACAACTACCATGACCACGTGCCACCCCTGGTTCAAAAACAACTACATGCATAGCTATATAAATACCCTCCGGCTCTCTGATTGCATTTCAGTTTCGCATAATCGGCCATCATCTTTTTCCGCAAATAATGGTAAGCATCGTAGAAACCAGCATGCACTGTGCAAGAGGGGCATGCAGATCCGTAGGGAGCGATGGTCCGGGCATTAAAGTCATCCACAAGAAAATCAATTAAATCATTCGAACCCTCGAGAAAATCAGATTTAAGCAACTAAATATAGGCACCTACCTCACCGCAACGACGCAATGCATATGCACTACGAAACAACATTTCTCTAAGTATTAATCGAATATTAATACGCTTCTTTTGCGATCGAAAATTGACGCCCACACAGTGATTGACTTCCTTTTTTGCATTTACTTAGATGAGATCATAGACACTACTCCGCCCTCTCCCCCCCACAAATGAGGAGAGAGAATGAATACCTGACAAGAGCAGATGGACAAGAGCAGATGCAACCATCCCGATAATGGGGAGAGCCGTTCAATGAAACTATGGAAAGAAAAACCTATAGTAAATACTTGGAAAGAAAAGATGCAACCATCCCGATAATGTGCAACAAAACCTTGTAAGGAGGTTGTCCACTGTGAGGTAGTTGTAACGAGAACGGGGGGGACCACCACATTTCTCAGTTTGTCGCAGCCAAATCCGCAGGTCCAATTTTCCAAACTCTCTGGCGAACTATATGTTGCGGATGCTAAAAATACGTACTCAAGGGCGAGAGTTTCGTTATATGGGAAAATGGAAGAAGCCACCACCGCCACCGGAGCGGTCCGTTTCTCAAGTAACAAGTTGCTCCGCTTTTTTTGCAACGGCGGAGGACGCAAATGAGGGACGGACGTTGCTGGCAATACTGTTCTTTTAACATTTTCTTCTCGGGGTTGCCGTCGGGATTGAACCAGTGATGACGTCGAGCTGATATCGTTCACTTTCGGGAGGACGACAGCTGCCTGCACTAGTAGGTAGAGCAATGGCAGCTGCATACTAGACAACCACAGACGTAGAACTATGGGAGGAAATACACGTAAAAAAATCACAACCTCACAGACGTGTAATATAAAAAGATACCTGAGCACGATACTATCATCTGACTACCAGGAAAACAACTACAATATTTTATATACACCGTAGTAGGGTTTTGTGAAAGACTTCGGACCTTTTTAGAACACCCTTTATATGTTTGTATATATTTTTATTCCGGATGATAGGAATGCTAACACGAAAACGAGTCATCTTCTGGTCAGTTGCTCTCTTCATATAAATATATACTTCAAATGTTTATAAATTGTGCTAAAATTGTCACGACTGACGAAAATATAAGAAACGCCATCTCCTCCTACTCTTTTAAAAAGAACCAAAATGCTTATCTTCCAATCGCAGATCAGAAATGTTGCCGTTTATCATCTTTTTCAGTCGGATGCATAAATAGAACACGTGTCGTGTACGAATGGTGTGATATATGCTTTCTTTTCAGTTCCTCCGACAACACATGAATGTCCTCCACTAGGAATCCACGGAAAATGACGGTCCCTCGCCACGTTAAACGCCTCGTTTCGACCGTGACCGATAACCTTGTGGTTTCGCTTGAGAATGAGCAGGAAAGTTCCTGTTGTTTCTACGACTAAAAATATAGCATGATCGTTATCCCAAGCAAGGATTT
>Ga0099798_10547_pt1 | contig 12222 bp, 18 predicted proteins | sample Uncmet_Sort29A_1_FD_89870 | JGI IMG/M metagenome (GOLD analysis project Ga0099798, IMG submission 89870) | Marine eukaryotic communities from CALCOFI LINE 67, Pacific Ocean - CN13ID_Sort29A_1 | ecosystem: Environmental > Aquatic > Marine > Oceanic | place: Pacific Ocean: Monterey Bay | collected... | reverse complement strand
GCTCGGCGTTGTCGGGGACGGATATCGACCCGTGGAGGCTGCTGGTGGTTCCATCGTGCGGCGGGTCGTCCTCACCACCGCGAGAACTACGACGACGACGACAACACTCGCTAGCTCAAGGACAACCTCTCCAGCCTGGCAGCAGCAGACGAAGACGAAGGATAGTTGGAACAGCAGCAGCGGTGGCAGAGGAGGAGGAGGAGGAAGAAGAAGGAGAAGGCAGGAAAGGGGGGAGGAGGGGGGGGTAACGCACAAGAGCAGACAGCAGCAGCAGCAGCAGCAACAGCGAAGAGAGCATCTGAGGAAGAAGAAGAAGCAGAAAAGGAGCAATGATCGGGCGCAACGACCGACGCGTGAACAGCTGCGGCAGCAACAGGTCTGGAGTAGTACAATACAATACAACAATCCCTCGCACCATCAACCAACCAACCAACCAACCAATGATATCCTCTCATTCAATTATAGAGCCAGGCCTGCTGGAGTACTACAAACCGCCACCCCAAACATTCAATCAGATGGCGCACCCTTTTAACGCCAGGCTCAGCAACGCTGGCGGGAGCTTCAGAAACAGAAGAAGAAGAAGCGGGAGGAGGAGGAGGAGGAGGAGGAGGAGCAAGGCGATGGCGAGAAGAAAAAGACGGGCTCCACTTCCTTCCCCTTCCCTGACCCCAACACGGCCGCCACCACCACACCGGCGCACGCGGCGAACGTGGCGGCCGCCCGCGCCGCCAGAAGTGCCGCGCTTGCTGCTCGCTGCGCCGCTGATCTGGCCCGCCCCCGCCCCCGCCCCCGCTCCCGCCCGCAGCATTACCCACCACCCACCATCGTCATCTTTTCCCGGTCACATCTTAAATGATTAGGTTGTTCAAGATATCCAGTTGGAATTCTCATACCGTTACAAACGTGTTTTGAAGCGCCGAATGGTAGGGCGCGCCGTGACAGACTGCGTGAATGGCCATACATCTGCCTTTTAATCGGCCCACCTTTTTTTTCGTCGGAACTGAATTCATATTTCGGGGTCGTTTTGGGGATCGAGCAGGGGGAAAGTCGCCGATAGACCAACGTGGGTCATTTAAGAGTTGACAGGGGAATATATATATATTCCGGGGAATATATATATATATATCGAAGCTTTTCACCTGAAAAAAACTGTGTGACTCTGCAGTGTTTGGGTACAAAAACCAGGGGGTGGCGTTACCGATCGATATATGCATACATGTTCAGGCGTGCATCACTGCAGAGGCTCGGCAGCACCGCGACGCGTGGCAGAAAGAGGAGCAAAAACTCCTCGGCGCTCTGCCAACCATCACCAGCAGCGCCAGGAAAAGGAAACAGGACAAACAGAAGAAGAAGAAGAAGGAGAAGGAGAAGGAGGAAGAGGCGGATAGACGGAGAAGAAGAAAACGTGAGAGGAGTAATGCCGGTCGTAGCAACGCTAGTAGCAGCAGCAGCGGCGGCGGCAGCAAGGGCGGTGGAGGTGGTGGAGGACTCAAGGCAAACGGCGTCGGATCAACGTTGTCGTCGTCATCGTCTCAACCCCCAAACCAACGTCAGGACGACAAGATTGACGATGTTGACGCGGGTACGCATGGCGGCAGAGCGGCCGATATGGACCGAAAGAAGAACAAGGGAGACGAGCAGGACGGCGCAGGAGGAGAAGGAGAAGAAGAAGGAAAAGGAAGTGCAGCTAAGACCGCCACCAAGGAAGAAAGGAAAGCACACGCGCAGAACAGCTTAGTGCCCCCTGGTACTGCCACCGCTACTACGACTAGCACCGACCTGACGAATAGCGCTCCTACCAGCACCGCGTCAACCGCTGCTGGTACTGCTGCTACCGCCGCTGCCACCACTACCGCTCTCCACAGTGCGAGCACCGATGACAAAACGAAGATGCAGAGAAAGAAGAAGACGAAGAGGGAGAAGGAGAAAAAGGGGGTCATTAAGGTGGGAAAATGGCGCCGACTCTTCTCCAAGAAGAAAAAGAGATGGTCTGGAGTCATGCAATAGAGACGAGTTAGGCAGTGCGACTTATTACACACATTGAATGCCGTTGACCGACCTCCTGCTTGCAGCACGCATCTATTATACACATTGGATGCATATCAACGCATACACATACACATGCGCACAGGTTTTTCAAGAACACAGATAAAAGCATAGATCCGAGAAAGGCAATTCTGTGGCGATCAGATTTTAAGAAGAAGCACAAGGACGTTTACGCGAAATTCGTGGACAAATTAAAGGCGGAGGGGGACGAGAAAGAAAAGAGGGGACGGGCGACAACGACGACCAGTGACGGTAGAAACGGCAGTAGCGCTAAGCTTAGTAGTAGTAGTGGTGGTCGTGTCGGTGGTGGTGGTGGTGTCGACAGCTTAGGCCCGGAGGAGGAGGCAACAGCAAGTGCTCCTAATGAGGAGGGCCCGACGCAACCACCTCCACAATCGTTACCACCACCACCACCACCTCCACCACCACAATCGCTACCACAATCGCCATCGCAGCAGCAACAGCAGCAAGCGGAGAAAGATGTAGCTCTGGAGGGTTTGAGGACGACGGCGACGATGAAAATAACCGCCACTACCACCACCGCCACCACCACAACCACTACAGTGGTGGCCACAACAGCCAGAACAACGACGACTACTGTCACTTCTACTCGCACTGCAACTGCTCCTGCTTCTCATGGCAAGAACAGGAAAGGTGATGATGAAGACGGCGGCGATGGAGCGAAGCACGGACGTGCAGAAGAAGAAGAAGAAGAGAAAGCAGCAGCAGCAGGAGTAGCAGATGCTGCTGATGACGATGGTGGCGCTGGCGACAAAGTCGGCGCAACTCAATCTCGAAGCTCCAGCCGCGGTCGCGATCCCCGCCGCCATCGCCACCGACCTCGGCGGCAGCGGCAAGACCAGCAGCAACAGAGGCGGCGGCAGCGGTTTCACCAGCAGCATCATCGCCATCGTCCTACGAGTATCTCGATGAGAGGACGCCGGAGTAGAAGTACGAATGGAAGAAGAAGAATAAGAATAAGAAGCAGAAGAAGGAGCCGAGGTGGTCATGGTGGTACGAGCCGACTAGACTTGAGAGGAAGAAGGCGGGGGAGCAGGAGCAGGAGCAACGGTAGGGATGGCAGGCGGAGACAAAGTCGAAACCGGCGGCGGCAAGAACGATCCGCAGACAAAGAAGACCGGCAACGCCGCCGCCGCCGCGGACGCCTTGGCAGTACTCGAAGTCGCAGTCGTGGTCGCCGCAGCAGTCGCTCGAGGAGTTATAGCAGAAGGAACAGGAACAAGAGCAGCGATAGTAGTAGTAGCAGCAGCAGCAGCAGCAGCAGCAGGAGCAGCGATAGCAGTAGTAGGAGCAGGAGCAGCAGCAACAGCAGCACTAGCAGAGGTAGAAGCGGAAATGGAGGAAAGAGCAAGGGGAAGAGAACGAGAAGGAGCGAGGAGGCCGGGAGCGGAAGGGGGCGGAACAACAACAAGCGGCTTCGACGGCGACAAGCTCATGAATCGAATCGAAAAGAGATGAAGCAGGGGGAAAAGGAGATAGCGGGAAGGGAGACAAGAGAAGGGGGGGTAGGAAGGGAAACGACAACGACAACAGGAGCCGAATCAGAAGCAACAAGAGCTGTGACGGCGGTGGCCGCGTTGGTAAGAACTCCCGATGATAAAAAGGCAAGCCATGGCAATGGTGGTGGCGGCGGCGGCGGTGGTGATCATGATGGTAAGTTCGTCACAAGAGGCGATAGCAGCAGCAGCAGCAGCAGCGGTAGCGGCAGCTCTTCTGATAGCTCAAGCGATATCAATAGCGGCAATGGCAATGGCAAGGCTAGTGGCAGCAGCAGCAACAGCAACAGCAACAGCAGTGGCAATAACTCTAGTGTTGGCGAGAATGGCAATCATAAGTCAACCTCATCCAATGGGGGGAAAGAGGAAGAACAACAGGTGAAGGAGGCGAACAAGACGAGCATTGCCAGCAAACCAAGTGGCAGCAGTTGTGGTGGCAGTGCAATACTAATGATGCCTACAACCACAACAACAACAACTACTACTACTAATTCTAATTCTACTACCTGTACTTCCACGAATGCGACTGTGAAGCCCTCAAGATCAGCATCGTCAGCATCAAAAGAAATAGCAGCAGCAGCAGCAGCAGCAGTAGCGGCAGCACAGAAGAAGGAAGAGGCGGCAAGAAGGGAACAAGTGGACAGGCGGGTGGCAGAGGCGGTTGCGGAGATTCGGAAGAAGGAGGAGCAGGCGATGTTGTACGAGCAACTGATGAATCAATTGGCGTGATTGTGAGACTGTGAACTGTGAACACGACACATCTTACGTGTGTAATGTGTCATGTGTGTATCGTCGTATACGATCGTGTATATTAAACAAAAGTATACGCGCGTTTATGTACCGCATGCAGAAGTACAGAGTACAGTGTTGCAGGGAGCTCGTAGACATCATTATCTTGTATCCCTGCTCCTTCTGGTTCTTGTCGCCATCGCCGTCGCCGCACCACAGCCGGCAAGGAGGAGGAACATGCCGCCACTGACAGCAGCGGCGGCGAAGACCCGCCTCGGCGTCAACACGAATGAGGAGGAGGAGGAGGAGGAGGAGCTGCTTGATCCTGCAGATTCGCCCCCCTTGCTGCTACTGCTACTGCTGCTGATGCTGGTGCAGTGCCGGTGGTGCGCGGCTGTTCCGGCAGCTGCGATGCTCTCAGAGCCCAAGGCCTGGAGGGAGGAGTGAGTGAGTGAGTGAGCGATGTTCTGATTGGTCGAGGATGGGACGGGTTGTTGTACTTCAGGCCTGGAGGGAGGAGTGAGTGAGTGAGCGATGTTCTGATTGGTCGAGGATGGGACGGGTTGTTATTGTACTAATCCAGGCCTCCTTGTAGATCGCCGCGCCTGCAATTTTCCCTGTGAACATGTCTAGGGCTTTCCCCGGCGCACCCCAGTTGAGCTTGCCTCCGAGCAGGATCGTCTCGTTGCCCTCGTAGGGCGGCTGCTCGCTGCGGCTGGCCTGGAGTACATACATCACGTACAATCCGCCTCATCGTATCATCGATCAATCAGAGCATCGCTCTATTCTCCTCCGCCTTTATCCAGGTCTTGGAGTGCAACCCGTCTCATCGACCAATCAGACCATCGCTCGATTCTCCTAGCCTGGAGTAGAACCAACCCCTCTTGTCCTCGACCTATGAGATCATCCATCGCTCTACTCTGCTCTAGTCCATACAGGCCTCCTCATAGTTCACAAAGATCACCTGCTCCTTGGTCGCCGCGTCGTACACAAACGCAACGTGGTCCCAGTACCCACACCGGGCCGTCTCTTCGACGCTGGAGTCGGCCCACCCGAAGGCCATGTAAAACCGGTTGCTTTTGTAGACGAAGTGAATGACGTCGTGCCTGCCACCGCGCGGCTTGTTGTCGCCGCCGAAGATCGTGTCATCGGGGTGGCCGAGTTTTGACTCCGGGCGGAACACCCACGCCATCGCTGTGAACGAAGACCCATCCGCCATCCCCAAGTCCTGCAAACAAACACACACACACACACACACACACACACACACAAAATAGTGAACGAACAAACGCACGAACGAATGCATGAACGAATGAACGCGAGCGGAAGCACTAGCGATCAACCTTCACACTGTCTGACTTTTCAAAATAGCTGGCACTTCGACCCCCTCGTACTCGGATTTCCATATCAAGGCGTGTTTTAGCAGCATTTCAACTGACGCCAACTACGCCACATAACAAATGAGTTTCCCGATTATGCTGCAAAAACACACGTTGCTATGGAAATCCGAGTACGAGGGGGTCAAAGTGCCAGCTATTTTGAAGTGCCAGACAAGGCGAAAGAGGCTCGCTTGTAGGCCTTTGCGCGGCCAATCTTCATCGGGAAATCGCCGCCACCACCACTGCTGCTGCTGCTGCTGCTGCTGCTGTCGCCGGAGGAGGCGATGGTGCCCGGCGCTTGCTTCCAAGCCTACCATTGTTTACGAGGAAAGAGAGGGACGGAGGGATGGATTGAGGGAGGGAGGGAGGGATGTGGGGCAGCACACACACAACACAACAAAACCAAAACGTAAACCCGGGCCGCAGCCGATGCAAATATACAGAAGAAGTACAACAACAACAACAACAACAACAAGCGGACCCCGCAGCGGGCGAAGACCGCCTCTCCTTTCGCGGCGTAGCCAACTTTTCCCTCATCAGCGAGCGCCTGTTGTTGTTTGGCAAAGTGGATGAGTTGTGCTCTGGATTGGGTTGGATAGACAGACAAACTTAAGGCAATGGATAAAGAGGTGAAACAGTGACCAACCGACAGGCAGAGAGACAGAAATCGCGCCGCAGGCCAAACAGACAGGCAGACACTAGCTAGACAGACGAAATAGAGGGAATGGCAGGCAGGCAGGCAGCCAGACAGCCAGACAGGCAGGCAGGGAGGGAGGGAGTGAGGGAGTGAGGGAGGGAGACAGACTATCGAAAAGGAGGATGGAAAGAATACACACAATTTCTCCCGTCCCATCAAACGGGATGCACGCAGACATTAACACACACACACACACACACACAAAACACCCATGCCAAGAGAGGAAACAATTAGGAGGGAGACAGACAGACAGACAGACAGAAAACCAGGCAGACCGCGTCCGTGCGGGCGTCGCCTTTCCCCCCCCTCACCTCCGCCGCGCGTTGCTGCCCAGCAAACCACCCTTGTGTGAGGGTGTCGAAGGTGGCGGCGGCGTCGTCGTCGTCTCCGTCCTCCACGCCCCGCATCTCGGCCAGTCTGTCGGTCTCGAGCCAGCTAGTCAGGACGGCCTTGTACGGTGTTGGTGGTCTTGGTGGCAGGGTGGGTAGGACGGGGGTTTGGGTTGGTTGTTTGGTTGTTTGTTTGCAAGAGTGGTGGCTATGTCGGTGAAGGGAGGTGGATCGGGTAGGATGAGTAGGCCAACACAACCCCTCGTTGTAAGTAGGATTTCAATGGCAACGCGTCTTTTAGCAGTGTTTCAGTTCGCGCCAACTGTGCCAACAAATGCTTTTTTTTATCCCCGATTGTGCTGCTAAAAGACGAGTTGCTATGGAAATCCGAATTGGAGCGGTCGAATTGCTCAATAGTTTGACATTGCTCGTCATAATTGTTGCGAAAGGCGCTCGATATACATATAGGGAAGACCGACCGACCGACCTCCTTCACGTCCGCCGCCGCGCCGTCCCACCGTTCGAACACGCGGCGGACCGTCGCGACGACCGCTGCCCCTCCTCCTCCTCCTCCTCCTCCTACTTGTCCTTCCTCCTCGCTCTTCATCTGCAGCATGTCTCTAATGGCCCCGTTCGTCGCCCACCACGGAAAGAACATGCGCTGCACCGTGCAATCAAGAAGGAAAGCGTCCGCCTCATTGTCCGTCACCGCCGCCACCGTCGATGATGCTGCGGCGGTCGACAAGGACGGTGCTGCTGGGGCTGTGGATACTAGTGTACGAGGGGAGGAGGACAACGAGGAGGAGGAGGAGGAGGAGGAGAAAGGGGCGGAGTTCAGGGGGTTGTTGTATGTGTCGGTACCATCATCATCGTCGTCGTCGTCGTCGTCCTTCTCTTTGGTCTTCATCGCAAGTAAGTAGGCCTTGGCAAACGCACGCATTGCGGCGAGTTTTCCGCCATACTTGGTCTGAGTATGAAGAAGTCGACGGAAGAAACGGTCAGAGTATAGCAGCAAGATGATGCTACATCATAGATGCAAAACATCAGTAGTCAACACGTAACATGGATCAGGAGGAGTGGGAGGAAGCATGGAACAAGAGGGAGATGGTGAGGGTGGGTGCTGTGGAGACGGAGGGGGGGGGGGAGGATGAGAGAGAGGATGGGAGGAGGAGGAGGAGGCGGCGGCGGCGGCGGCGGCGGGAGTGCAGGACACTACACACACAGCCAAACAGACAGACAGACAGACAGACAGACTTTAGAAAGGATGGCGGAAATAATACACACCATTTATGCAGACAGACAGACAGCCAGACGGACCGCGATGTACTCGGCTTCATACAGCATGTAGGCATTCAGAGTGTAGCCGACATCCGCCGCGGCGCTGCCCACATGCGCGGCCTCAAAGTCGATCGCGATCAGCTCCCCCCCGGTGTCCTTCCTGTTGTTGTGTTCGTGTGAGTATTCCTTCTATGGGTATTGTATGCGTACTACTAGTAAGGGGCTTTGCATATTTACGGCAGTTTATCGGTGCCGTTTAGATTATATACTATAAAAACTCTACCCGCGCTTCGGCGGAAGGAAGGAAAGAAGGAAGAGAGGACAGCACAACAGTGTGTGCTGTGTGCTCTTGGGTATGCCCTACCGGGGAGGAGGTGCGGGGCTCTCTAGCCGAACGTTTCCTTGCAGAGAGAGAAGTACTCGACAAGTCAACAGCGCCCATTCAGTGACAGTGACAGTGACTTTCACTCACACGTGATTTAATTTTAAAAATGTCATATCAGCAGGTGGTGTGCTAAAAACAGCGGTAATGTTACAATGACGGGGGGGGGGGGGGTATGAAGTAGGGAATTGCTCGCGACCAAATCGTTCATTTTTCGCCCTCTTTATGTCAGGCCGTACACGTCGATTTAGTATTGAAAGTTGTGCTACACAAATTACCAAAAGCAAAACATCGATGTGTCCCGTGATATAAAACTTCGACCAAACCGGTGCGGGCAACTATCCGACCAAAGATCGGCACCTTGCGCAACAACAACAAAAGTAAAAAGAGAACTCCACATCGACGAGCTGATATGAATAGGCCTCAAATGGCCGCGAGCAATTTCCCTACTTCGACCGACCGACCGACCGACCGACCGACTGACCGACCGGATGAGCACATTGTCTAGATGCAGGTCGCCGTGGGCGGTCACGACCCGACGGGAAAATGCGGGAAGCTTGAACAGCGGCAACATCTCCGCCTCGTACTGGAGCATCCACTGCACAGCACAGCACACAGTAGTAGTACATGTAAGCATCGTGTCGTGCCATGCATACACACACACACACACACACACACACACACTCACGCATATTGTGTTGCGGTATGCGGAATGGGCGGCATGGCTGGTGCGGTGTGTTTTGCTTCGTGCACGGGCAACCAATATCGAGATGACGCAGAATGCTGTTGTTGTTGTTGTTGTTGTTGCTATTGCTGCTGTTCGTATCGCTGCTGCGGTCGGCCTCCGAGGGCTGTCTACTCGTACCAGCGAAAAGTTACGTAGATATACACGAACCTTGGCCGCCCACCACGAGAAACTATGCCTTTTTCCATACAGCACCGACGGCAATCGATTGGAAGAAACGGCGGGGGGGGGGGGTGCGGGGGGGGTAGGCATGCATGCCTGCACGCACGCACGCTCACAATGCGAGGTGCTATGCAGCCGCACAACAAACACGCAAGGTAGTGGCATAGATACTGGCTGCTCACTCGCTCGAGACTCGGAAGAGCGCCAAACGAACCTTCTCTTTCTCGGGCTCCGCGTCGAAGTTTGTGTGTTGTTTCCACACGACGCTGTCCCACGCGGCGGTACGCAACGCGGGGCTGTGCTCGCACATGAACTCGCGGTGCCCCCCGTCCTCGTACCACGTTGTCGGTAGCTTATGGAGACCGGCCTTTGGGAGGTGTGTGTGTGTGTGTGTGTGTGTGTGTGCCGATGTCCATAAGAGGCCACCACGTGAGAGGTGTGAGACGTGAGCGACAACCCTCCCTCCCTCCCTCCCTCTCCTTCTTCGTGTTCCTACGCTTCTGCATCCACACCCACGCCAGGAAGGCAGGAGGCAGGCAAAGGGGGCAGGGGCAGGAGGCAGGCCAGCAGGCGCGCAACGGCCTCGGCGTCGACGTGCACCTTCCGCGCTCCCTCCGTCTTCCGCGGCGAGATGCCCGCCCACTCCTCGATGAACCAGTCGCTCCCTTCGGCGAGGCGGCGGGGTGCCAGACCGTGCGCCGCAGCAAGCCGGGCCTATGATGGTGTGGAAGGAAGGGAGGGGAGGGAGGTGCGGGGCGACAATCAGATTGGTGGTTGTTGTCGGGATGAGACGGATCGTACAGCGGCAGCCCTGGCGATACGATACGATTCCGAGTGGTCCGCTGCGTCGACACTGCTACGCCACTGGGCTTGTATGTGTGCATAATGCATGTGTGTCCGCCAGGCCGCCGCCTCCATCCGCTGGACTTTCGGGTTGTCGAGGAGTGACTTGGGCGTCCGATGGAGGGCCACAATCCGGCCTCCGTCGGTGCCATCGTCGTCGCCGAACCACTCCACCTTGTATGTGCGGGCGCCGCCGTTGCCACTGACGTCGCAGATGTTCGTCTCGGAACGGTTCCGGGCATACGCCACGGCGGCGTCCCACCCGCTCAAGTCTTTTTTCTTTTTGTCCAGCGCCATGCTGGCAAGCCAGGCGTTCGCGTCGAGGTCGTAGACGGGGCAGCCCGTGAGGCCCCGCACCAGGACGGGAGCTGGCGGCGGCGGCGACGACGACGACGAAGAGGAGGAGGAGGAGGAGAAGGAGGAGGAGGACATACCATTAGTATCGGTGTCCTCCGCCCCCTCCTCCTCCTCCTCCTTGCTGGCGTAGCTCTGATCAACGGCGGCGTCGTCGTTGTCCTCTGTTGCCGTTGTCTTTGTGCCGTCCTCCTCGGCATCTTCTCCATCGGTCGTCGTCTTGGACCCATCCTTCATTTTTGGGGTTGGGGGTGTATTGGTGGGTGGGTCGAGGCGGCGGGGCAAGACGAGGCGGGTCGAGTCGGAACAAATGGTGATTGAAGTTCTGCTTCCCAACGACTGCTGCCTGTTCGCTGTGTAGCTAGCTAGTTAATAGTAGTAGAGTATAATAGCTAGCAGCTGCTAGCAGCTAGCTACCAGGTACCAGAGTAGTAGCTAGTTGAAACTGCCACCTCTATACTACGTGTAGTACTAGTAGCTACATGCATGCAATGTAGCTAGCGACGCTCGTATAGGTACTACGAGCGTAGTAGGTATACAGTGTGTAGTAACGAGAAAAATCCAGGAAATCTCGTCTGTGCGTCCCCTGTCCTGTGATGTGCCAAACACATCCTTTTGAATGCCTAATACTGGCAGTACACCATGTTACACCACATTAGACTAATATGTCAAGTACTAGCAGCTAATACGTGTACTAGATACTAGGCTAGCTAGCAGCTACTACGTGCGTATGTACGTGTAGTACTACACGTACTACTAGTAGCTGCATGCGTACCCGTACCCGTACCCTAGGTACTGTGTATACTAGTACACTGTATACTCGTACTCGTATCTCGTATGGTGTACACGTATATCGTATATACACGTATACTTGATGCAACATTTCAAGTACACCATACACTCGTATCGTGTATCGTGAACATTTCAAGTACTAGTACTACACGTAGTATTAATCAAGTATGGTGTGTATACGTACACGTATACCGTGTATACTAGAGACCCTTCCGACAGGGTGAATTGTGTGCCCCCCTCCCTCCCTGGGGTGGGGAGCGCGGTCAAAGCATACTAGTACTACTAGTAGTACATACATACTAGTACATGCTGTGGGCACGTATATACTAGTAGGCACACACCACCTAGAAGAACCCGCCACCAAAACCACCGCCAAAAAAATCGCCGCCCATCCCCCCTCCACCCCCTGCACCTCCACCCCTGCCCATCCGCGTCGTGTTAGTTAGACGGCCGCCGCCGCCGCCACCGCCACCGCCACGGCCTCTCTCGAGACGCCGGCCCTGCGACACGTCTTCGACGAACTGCTCGGTTCGCGTCTCTCGCGTGCCGTCCGGCCGTGTGGTGGTCGTCGTGCGCGTCGTGTGCCGCTTACCATCCGGCCTTGCAAGGGTACGTATACGTGTACGTGTAGGTAGTAGCTAAGTGCATGCCATGCGTGGTGGTTTATGCGTGCGGAGTAGCTACCAGCATACGCATTGTCTGAATGGTTGCGAACAAGCGAGTGAGTGAGAAGGCGCCAGAAGCAGAAGTCAACGCCAAAAAAAAAAGAGACGGACGATCATACAGTACGCAGGAGGAGGAGGAGGCGGACCCGATTCGTGAACTGGTGCTAGTGCTGGTGGACATGAAGCCACCGCCGCCCCCACCGCCAAAGGAGCTGCTGCTGCTGCTGCTGCTGCTGCTGAACGAGGACGAGGAACTAAATCCCCCCCCGCCGAAACCCGCATCTCTAAAAAATGGGTCATCGAA
>Ga0099798_10546_pt1 | contig 12231 bp, 6 predicted proteins | sample Uncmet_Sort29A_1_FD_89870 | JGI IMG/M metagenome (GOLD analysis project Ga0099798, IMG submission 89870) | Marine eukaryotic communities from CALCOFI LINE 67, Pacific Ocean - CN13ID_Sort29A_1 | ecosystem: Environmental > Aquatic > Marine > Oceanic | place: Pacific Ocean: Monterey Bay | collected... | reverse complement strand
CGCCTCATTGAAGATTGTTGTAGCAGACCTCTTAGAGGAAAGCAGGCTTAGCGAGCAAGAACAGCGGGACAAATCTAGGGGAAGTCCTAAGCAAGATGTGTGTCTGCTGCCTGAAATTACTCCCCAATTCCTAACACTTACAAATTCTGTGTCGAAAGAAGGTGGTGGTGGAGAGGAAGGAAATCCCGGTCAACAACATAATGATACAGATTGGCCACTAAGCCCAATGAGGTCGATTGAGGAGGATGACTTTAAGAACTTTATCCCCGCGTATGATGAGCACCCACTTGATCAGTTCATTTGCTGGTCTCGAGTCAAAATCCTAGTGGAACAGTCGTTGCCATGCGGGGAATTGTTAGTATACGAGCTTAAGGGTGGTGACACCTTGCCGCTCCGCTCTCTCTGTGAACCGGAAGAGGGGTGTAGAATATATGTGTCCGTAAGCGAGCAGCAGGTGATACCTAAGTTTAAGGTCAAGGTGAAGGAGTCTTCCGATTCAGAATCCCGGTCCGAATGGGAATCCGATTCCGACGATTGGGAAGGCTTTAAAGCCAAATGGGGTCTTGATGGCGAAAACTGGAAGGAGAAGACCGAACTCTGGAATCCGACTATTGTCTTCACTTCTATTGATGAAGATAATGGGCTATGGCAGAAGCTCCAAAGGGGGCGAATAAATTGGAAAGAACTACCTTTAATCAGACTTGAGTGTGATTTTACTCGTGTGAGGGATGAGGATTTTGTGTCAACAGTGCTCACCTTCCTCCATAATGAGGACCGGAATGTCATTAGTCTCAATTGTAGGTTTAACATGGGTTTTAAGCGGACTGAGTGGTCAAGTGAAAACCAGCAGATCTTTTGGGATATGATTCAGAGCAGTGAGCTCTTGAGGGAGCTAATCATCGAAAACTGGGAGCCGGATGAACTTGATGATGGCATATCCTCTCTACAGCGTAATACTACCCTACGAAGACTCAATTTTAGCAACTTTCAAGGAGAGAGCGACTTCGATCCAATTGGAGAGGTGTTGTTAAAGAACTGTGGTCTAAGAGATTTAAGGATTAATTGCGGTAGTGGTTTGAATGCAGCTTCTTGTTGGTCACTAGCATCAGTGGCTAATGGTCTTCTGCGGAACCCTCATACTAAACTCCGCAAACTCACCCTCGAGAACATTTGCAATTGTGGACTCGCTGCCTCCGACTGGGTTCTGTTTTTCAATACCCTCCTCAAGATTCCAGAATCGCAGTTCTCCCTACGGTCTCTTGATATATGCTCTTGCTGGGTACACGGGATCGAATGGAAATTCGATGAGGGAGACGCGAAGCGAATTGTGGAGCTGGAAGAGAATACTACGATAACGTATAAGGAGAAGAGGCTCGAGTTTGCAAGAATTCCGTTTCTGGTTTCCTCTTTTGATCAATCTACGTACCTGGCAACTATCACAATATCCCATTCACGATCACCTCCAGTTATTGTCGTCATGCTCCCATCGAAGAGAAGTTTGGGCCTTGTTCCGTGAGCTATTTCATCGAGTTTCCCTACAATGACGTAAGTGCTGTTCATAACTCTCTAGCGGATCTCGTTAAACGCGGTCATTTCGAGGAGCTGAAAATATGCTGGGTTCCATTTGAGTCCGATAGATATAGACAAGATGTCCAGGAAGGAATATCGACCGTTGCATTCGAGGCAGTCGGGGACTGGTTGGATATTGGCCGAAAATACGAGTGGACGCTCCTCGGAATTAGGGAGAACAATAAGGTATTTTTTCCGGGTACTCATCAAGGCCAAGCGAGCGCAACTCCTCACGCGGTTATTCGCGTTTTAGCAACGTCTCCGAATTCCGTCCAAAAACTCCAAACTTTCGCAGTCGGGTTTTGGGAAGGCCTGAGAGAGGATGTATCGAGCTTAGCTAATATCGCGATATTTCTACGCCGGCCCGACTGTAGACTCAAGAATCTCGACTTGTTTCTGCATACTTTCCTTCTACCAACAAAAGAGCTAGTGGATGTTTTTGACGCATTATCTACTAGCTCTGTGGATCTCTTTCGCCTCTCTTCAGTCTGCAGAGAGTGTGATGGCCACCTCCTCATGCGGGCTTTCCAGCACAATGCCGTATTCAGGTTTTATCGTGAGAGTGGAAGTCACGATCCCGGGAGGAGACGCGCCCTACCGGAGGAATCTTGTAAGACGTTTATCTTGAATGGAATGTTCTACCGAGATGATTTCCGTAGAACTGCAGCCAAGTTACGATTGATCCTCTCTAAGAGAAACGATGACCTGAATGTGGGTGATAGTGATGGAGCGAAGAGGAGGAAGGTTGAGGAATGAACGTGGATAGATCTAAACTCTCTCTTCATGGAATGCTCTGAGATGTGCACTGTAGATCAAGAAGAATTCTCAAGATAAGAATGGTAGCTTGTATAGGAAAGTTCTGTTCTTGAGGGAGTTTAACCACGTTCGACTTGAGATAAACTGTCATGATTTTGCCCATTATATGTGCCACATTTCCCCAATTAGTCTGACTCTAAGTCTATAATTCCTCCTCTATAGTATGTATTATATAGTTTATTAGAGACGCTCTAATTCGATCATGTCTTCTTCTTCAAGTTCAGGATTCGTTGTCGGCTGGACCCGAAAGCTCCTCCGAGTTCACGATAATCCGCTATTATGTCTTCTAGCGAACACGCCCTCCAGCTCCCTCGGCGTCTACCACTTCGATTGCCTAGAATTGGAGGATGTCTTAATTCATCACAACCCGCTTAAGAACAGGTTTCTCAACGCCTTAATTGAACACGGTGGAGCAAGGTTGGAGGAAGCTGTTGGCGTCATTAAGAGCCTGCAGAAAAACAGGAGACACTTCCAACGCGAGTGTGTGAGGGAATTCAAATCTTCGCTCGGTTGCGTTGCTCTTCATACCCGAACCCTGCAGGATGTTGGCGATGAAGCTAGCGGGTTGTTGAGGGAATTGGTTAAGAACCTTTGTTACTCCGAAACCAGACTCCGTTTAGCTGAACTCCGTGGCGAAGTTTCCGCTAGAATTATGTGTAAGGAGGTTTGCAAGGAAATCGGGAGGAGTACCGATGTCACGGTAGTTTTCGACCGCCTCCAGGATCCCGAAGGCTTAGCGGAAGAGCTAAAATTCAGGGAAGTCTTCCAGCAGGACCTAGCCGACATCTCCCCCAACTCAGAGGTGAAGTTTGTCCCGATTTCCGCACATTACCTTCTAGTGGGGGATTTTACCCAGTATGTTGAGAATTTTTCCTTTTCGACGAAGCCGCTCTCTTACAATCCATTTGTTGCCACCATTGAGAAGTGCGGGATTTCTCCCTCGATCCCTCAAATAGAGATGGAAAAAGTCTTGAACGTCTTCAAATCTCCAGTGAAAGTGGATTCATTATCCGCTCTAGATCTCACTGTTGCCGGAAAAACGGTTTCTCTCGGGGTATCTTCGGAAATAGCCCGGGAAACCGATACCAAAACCCCCTCCACCTCCTGGTTTCCTTCTGGCGAGCGTGCTGGTTTGAGTAAGTTGAATGGGTTATGTGACGACTACATCGTTAACTTTTCTAAGCCGGACACCAACCCCATGCACCTTGGTAGCACGGCGACAACGGGGATTTCTCCGTATCTAGCTAATGGCTCCCTGGCTGTGCGGGTCGCCTACGAAAGATTCAGAACCGCTGAACTTAGGGCCGAAGAACTCTTGCTAAAAGAAGAGGGTTCATTAGCGCAACGTTCTATGGGTCACACCTCTCCGCCGCAGTCTCTAGTCGGGCAGCTTTTTTGGAGAGAATTCAGTCATTGGCTGCATCTTTTGGTTGGCGCCAATTTTTGTGAGATGGTGGGAAATGCAGTGTGTTTACAGAGGCGGGATTGGACTTCATCGGAAAAAAACAACCCCAACACCGACACAGACTGGTTAATATCCCTCTTCTTCCGATCGCTTGTGAGCGCAAGTGCTGGATCAACTGGTTCCTCTAAAAAAACTATTGATGAATCCTACACTCTCCCACCCACAACAATTCCGGCGCTTAATGCTGGTCTCGTCCAACTGCATTCTACTGGGTGGTGCCACCACATTATGAGGCATTTTCTGGCTTGTTATATAAGTAGGATTCTCTCTCTCCCATGGGGATGGGAAATCGGCCGGGATTACTTCGAAGCGGTGTTAATTGATCACGATAACTCCATTAACATCTCCCAGTGGCAGTGGCTTTCCTGTTCATTTTTATTCTACAACTTCAACCGCGTGTACCACTGCGATGGGTTTCAAAAGAAGTGGGACAAGAGTTTTTCGTACAACCGAGAGTGGCTTCCCCTCGCGTGGTGGAAAGTGCCCGTCAACGAGCCCAGAAAAGGCTTGGATTACTCGCTCCTAACCGATGATTACCAAAGCATAACGGGTAGTAAGAAGTCCTTGACGGAGAAGCTGTGTACATCCATTTACGAGGAGTGCAGGGATACCGGGATAGAGGAGCTAAAAAAGGCGTTTAACGACCAGGAAAGGGACTTTTATCGAAACTTGCAGCCGAATGTGGTTGAGGAGTGGAAGAAGGAGGACAGGGAATTCGGATCAAATCTGGAGCTGAATATTTCCCACGCCTGGGCGCACAAAAAACAGGACCTGAACTCGTATTTTGAGAGGAATTTCCCCGGCTTCCGGTCTAGACCCGGGATCGAGCTGATCAAGGCGCATCCGGTTAAGAGTTATGGTTTTAACCCGCAATGCGATAACTCCGTTAGCGTCAGATCCAGCATGGTCGTGGAGAACGGGAGTCCGTCGGGAAAAAGTCAAAAGAAAAGGAGGTGGAAAAAAGGGGATTCATAGAGGTGCACATTGACAAAACAACTTTTCACAGTACACATCTGACGGCATCATTGTCGTTGCCTAAGTACATCCATTGTAATTTGTTTCAGATGATGGGACATTGATCACCCACTAATCAACAATTAGTATGATTCGTTTAGGAACTGTACCATTGGTCTTTGTTTATTACGCAGTACACAGGATTGTACCTGTTTTTGAGTCAATCTAAGGATAGTCCATGTTTTATCTCGCTGTTATTTCCCTATAGCCTACAGGACTTAACCATATGTTGACAAAAACACTGATATCAGCACTACATTGTTTGTTCAAGAGAGAAGTCAGTCTATCCACACCCCACCCCACTTCGCATCAATACCCTTTCTAATAGCCGACCATCGAAGAGGTGGTCGGTGCTCCTTAACATCCGTGTATATTAAATAGCCTATACCTTGTATTTTTATTGAACAGGATGAGATTACCCAAACGGTAAGTTTAAGTGTATGCGAAATATAATATAAAATAGCCCTAGTTTCTGCTAAATAGTGTACATTTGAAAGTTCGACCTGTACAAGATGTTTGCTCTACGTCTACTATCCTTAGGGATTGTATACCAATCTGCTGGCTCCCTCATGGGTTCACCGATGCTTGGGGGAGACAAGGGTGGTATTAGAGGCGCAACAGCGCTGAAAGCCCGAAAAACCTACGGTCTCTCCAGGGGGATGATGAAGAAGCCTAGCCTCAAGAGAACCGGGGAATTATCCGAGCCCGATGGAACGGTAGCGCTCGACAAAGAAGGCGATGCTGTTGAAGAAGATTCTGGGGCAGAAAAAGAGGTCGCTCCCGAAACTGAAAATTCTGAGAAGGAACTCGCTGGTGATACTGAATCAGAGTCTTCTGATAGTGAGAATGAAGCTCCTGCCGATGGTGAAAAAGAAGGGGAGTCAGAAGAACAAGACACCTCTACTAAAGAAGCAAGTTCCAAAAACAAGAAATCAATCGTTGAGGAGATAGCTGAGAAGCAACTAAAATCTATGAGTAAGAAAGAAGTAGAGGAGGAAGGTCTAGGTGATTTGGTTTCGTTTAAATCCGATGTCGATTCTCATACCGAAGTCCAACAATCCCCCGTCTCAAATTCCACCTCAACTTGCGCTATGAGTGGGGTTTGTGATGGAACTGGTATGTTTGCTTCTCCAGCATCGTGTTATGGAAGCGGGTGCAGCAAGGAAAACTGCTGCAAATTAAACCCGTACATGTGCTTATTTCGTCAAGCTTACACTTCTTCTTCCGGTATTGTTGCTCGCTTCGACGCGTCAAACGCATTGGAATGTAATCGAGCTTGCGTTGAGTTTGTTCAAGGAGGTCGTAAAAATGCGGGAGCAACTGCCGAAAATCAGGCGGTATGTAATGGATGGACCTACACCGGAGCATCTAGCGGTGGATGCCTCCTTCACCGCTCCGGGGTTGGCGCTACCGGTCGCAGATTGAAATACCGACCGGGATATACATATGGAGAATCCTGTCCGTTTGATACCGTGCACCCGGCTGTTTGTCGATATTATAGAGGCGTCTCGCTCGAAGGCGGCGACACGGCTATAGAAGTCTCCAACAATTATCAGATGTGGATTCCGTTTTCGCGTCTTTCGGGTGCTACCGGAGCTTTTAACCCGGTCGATTCCACAGGTGACGTAGCAGATTTGATGGATGGCGACCTTGATTCTGGGTATGAGTCGACCGACGGCCAGGCCAACCGCACCATAATCCTCTCCCCCGGCGCTACTGCTAGTGGTGCGGTTTCTCAGTACAAGTTTTCCCGCCTGAGAGTGATAGCAAGCGCCGATTTGGAGGATCCGGATATTGGGCAATCTCTATCTGGAGTTCAAGTCGCGATCTTGCAGGGGGATTCCGGTTCAACGCAGGTCTGCGGAGGAACATCGCCACTGGAAATCATGAAGGATGCTAGTGCCGCGGACACGAAAAACTACGCTCAGGCGGAAATAGATTTATCAACCAATTGCGGCACCATCTCCACTGACGACCACGCCCGCATCAAACTGACCCTCATGGGAACCGGTTCTCGGAAATTAGCAGAGATTATGCCGCGAATTTTAGGAACGGTTTGGGGAGTTGCGAATACTGATGGGGGAGTTTTGGATTTGCATTTGCATCGTAATTTCAACGCTCCCACTGCAAGTACTGATAGTGATGCTGACTGCGCCAGACTTTGCCTCCTCAGAGTCGCCCAAGGAGCAGGGTGTCGTAGCGCATACAGAGCACAAGACGGAAAATGCCACTTCTCAGACAGGGTCTTGCCGAACCCTGATAATAAGACGGGGCTGATTCCTCTTAACACTAGTTTGGATAACAGCGCGGATGACGACTCTTCTACAGCTAGTTATATGGAATTGTGTCCGGGGGCTGGGGTTTCAAGTCCCAACGTCACCGCCTACCGCACAGCTGGCGTTGCTATCGACTCCCTCGATCCCGGTGCTGACTCGCCCTATAAGTGGTACACGATCGCGGCCTTGAACGCCATTTTGCCTACGGCGGATGCTGTTACTGTGAGTGTGAGTACTACGGCGACCGATAAGGGAAACCTAATCGACGGCGACAAAAAAGCATCAACCGCGGTCGCGCATTGGACGGCCACTGCTGGGGATACGGCACAAAAAGTCACTTTAACATTTGCAGATCCCGTAGCGTTCTCTGCTATCAGGATTAAGAAGAGACAAAACCCTTCTTCGGGCGCCGATTACGACCGCGTGCTTAGGAATTTGGTGGTGGAAGTCGACGGAACTACATGCGGTAACAGTGGGGCGGACGTAACACCAACGGAGCAAGGCGTATTCAGGGAAATACCCTGTCCCGGATATGGTCGTCTCTTGAGCATTAAAGGCGCAGTTGCTGACTTGCTCGAGTACACGGAGGGGACGGCGTCGACCAAGGTAGCGCCCACTCGCCTTAAAATTCAGGACGTAATGGACACATTTCACTTATTTCATCCATTTCACTTATTTCACCCATTTCACTTAATTTATCCATTTCACTTATTTCATCCATTTCATCCATTTCACTTATTTCATCCATTTCACTGATTTCATCCATTTCACTTATTTCATCCACTTCACTTATTTCACCCAGTTCACCTATGTCATCCATTTCACTTATTTCATCCATTTCACTTAATTTATCCATTTCACCTATGTCATCCATTTCACTTATTTCATCCATTTCACTTATTTCATCCACTTCACTTATTTCATCCACTTCACTTATTTCATCCATTTCACTTAATTTATCCATTTCACCCATTTCACTCATTCCATCCATTTCACTTATTTCATCCATTTCACTTATCTCATCCATTTCACTTATCTCATCCATTTCACTCGTTTCATCCATTTCACTTATTTCATCCATTTCACTTATGTCATCCATTTCACTTATCTCACCCATTTCACTCATTTCATCCACTTCACTTATCTCATCCACTTCATTCAATTCATGCATGTCGTCTATTTAATTCATTTCATTCATTATGGCTCTTTTGGTCTAAGGACGGTGTCTTTTCTGCTGGGAATCCGTCTTTTCTAAAAACAACGATCTTGCTTGGTAATATCCACCTTTTTTGGTTTAACATTGAGCTATCCATTACGTAATAGGTATAGACAGAGCGGAGCGGTACCTAAGCTCATGGCCCTGGGAGAAATCATCATCAAAGCCGCCGTCCCCGGAGCGGGTCAAGGAACCGCGCCTCTAACGCGTTGGGTCGATCTTTCCAGGGATATTGCCGGTGTTGACGCCTCTGTAACTACTGGGTCTGCAAAGGATAACAAGCCACCTTTTTGCGCGATTGATGGCCCGCTGATTGATACCACGAGTGCCACAGGAAATTTGGAAGCGAACGTAGCCCAAGGCAGCCCCTGTTTCTTCCACGCCCATACGGATGCCACAATTCTCTCAATCAAGTTCTTGAGAGAGCTATCGATTATTGAAGTTCAGATCGATGGGGTGAAGACTAAGGCGGCGGACATACAGCATATAGATATCAAGACTATAAAATCCGACGGAACAACAGTCGTTCTCTGCGGATCCACCGGCGGAACCATTGGGACCGGCAGCTACGCGGGCTATACAGGACTACCCAGCGTGGTCGTACCATGTGTGGCGCGCACCAAGGAGATCCGTCTTTCGCACGGATCTTCGTTTTCTGGATCAGACGGTGGAATGCAGGTTTCGGAGGTGATACCGAGGGTGCTCTTAGAAGGGGGTTTTTCGAGCAAACTCTCCGAAACAATCGCCTCCAAGGGAACGAATTTCATCTCGGGAGGGGTGTTGGTGGCGCACGGACCTAAGGTCGACAACGGAAATTGGATAAGCAATCAGGAGGATATGGGAGCGGTCAATAATACAGGACGAGGTAGGGTTAACACGTTTTTACACTTTGTTTGATGTTAGTGACTGATACGTATTCAACTCAACTCAGATACAGTAAACGGTCAAACACCTATCAATCCTTATCAACGGCCAACCGAAGTAGACCTTTCGTACGTTGTGCTATCGAGCACTACACAGCACTGTATTGGGTTTCAATGGTTTCAACAGGTAGGTTACAGACGGTTAAGACAGTGTGGATACAGACAGTCAATAGTGAGAGAACAACACGAACGAACGTAGAGACTAAAGGAGAAGACAGAGAATACATTCCTGACATTCCCCCCTTCAACGCCTCTACATCCTGTGCTGACTCTTGATTTGTTTCATTTCCCGACTATACAAATACCCCTAACCTGGCTCCTCATAACCCGAAAACCTCAGCGCCAAAGTGCATTAATTATCCAAACATATCATCTTATTCATCATCAATCATAGCCTGGTATACGTGATAGTAGTTAACGACTTCCTCTTCATCACCGAGTTCGGATTCATCCACATATTTGGACGACGGAGGTGGATGGTTGATGAAGATGTGCTTAAGTGCAAAGGGATTGACGGATTTGGTTAAACCATCAGCTTTCTGGTAATCAGTAGGACAAAACCAGAGCCTCTCTGCCTCGGTAAGTACCTTGGCAAACCGAAGAGCGACGTGGCGGGTCCGCTTTGGGATTTCTTCGGTATTCTTGATTCCCTTACGACCGGAAATTACGGCTCCCCTATTATCACACCATAGAGGACCCTTAGGAGACTTTTCTTTTCCGATCAGGAATTCAGCGAGAGACTGCACTCCTACCCCTAGCTCTATACCATCAGAGAGAGCAATCCATTCTGATTCGGTCGTGGAAATGGCGAAAACAGTTTGGACTTTGGTCTTCCAATCAACTGGGGTACCAAAGAGGAAGATTCCAACACCACTGACAGAACGCATTTCCCTATACGTGACACCGAAAGAAGCATCAGTAAAGGTGTGGACAGGAGCAGCGGCTTGAGCGGAATTGACAGCGTTCTTATTGTCAGCATGTTCGACTAGAGACTCGAACTTGGCTTGATACTCGGCCTCTAACTCCGGGGAGTACATGATACCGAGGTCCTTAGTTGCGATCACGTAGCGTAGTACGAGCTTACACATGTTCGCCATTGCCTTAGTAACAGGTTGAGAACTAGCCCTAGCCAACACGTTGGTTGCATGAGCAAGGTCAGGACGAGCAACAGAGGACAGCCATTGAAGAGCACCAACACAACCACGATAGGCAAATCCGGAGGGTGAGGAGGCTTTGCTGTAGAGTTGTTGTTCCGGAAAGCCTGGATGTGGACGTGGTTTCATTTCCTGGAGGTCAAACCTCTTAAGGAGCTTGTTGATGAAGTTCTTCATACTTAGCTTGAGGGTACGGGCCTTAGCATTGAATTCAATGTCGGCACCGAGAAGATCGAGGCATAGAGCACCATCTGCGTTAGTAGTAGTAGCGATCTTAGTGAGCTCATGATGTTTGTGAATCTTGGCACACTCTTCCTCAGCTAATTCGGGTGCTGCAGCACATAACACACAGTCGTCAACGTATACTGTAAGTATACCTATCACCTTACCCTTATCGTCTCGCTTCACCCATACTCCTGGCTCATACTTACACTCAACCCAACCCAGTTTCGAAAGCGTGGCGGCGAGGGTCTTAGCCCAAAGCCGGGGTGAGACCGGTAAACCGTAAAGAGCCTTACAGAGCATTCTCCTACCACTGTCATCATCGTCATCGCGGAAGGAGGGAGGGAGGGTGATGGCGACTTCTCTATCCATCTGAGCTTGGACGAACGCGTTTTGGGTGTCGAATGGGATTGGCGTGAATCCCTCTCTAGCCGCAAATGTCATTGCGACTCGATTACCTGTTTGAGAGACTACAGAGGCATAGACGGAGTTGTCGGAGGATGGCTGTCGCCAACGATCCCCCAACACCACGAGACGTGATTTATAACGACCACATCTTTTGCGATTCAGGAGCAGCGCACATGGCACTGCTTGGAGCTGACCGCGTCTCCATCTAAGTTCCTCTTCGTCGGTTAGTTTCCTCCACGCCTTGTAGCTCTCTAGACGCGTTTGTTCCTTGTCCTTACTCTCAACCCACTTTGGACGGTACGGGTTGTTGGGGTGAAATGCCCGAGCGGGTTTCTCATTTTGACCAGGTTCACACTCATAAGAGAGAAACACTTCCGCCTCAACCAACTCCTCGCCGTCATCCATGGCGAAGTGTGCGAATTGGTCCTCGGCATGTTCATCCATCATGGATAGGAAGGAGACGAAGTCTTGAGCAGCAGCAGCTTTAGCTTCAGGAGAGTTCTTGTTCTTGTTAGGACCTCTTTTCTTACGTGGCTTGGTGTCCTTGGATCCCTTAGGCCTCCCCCGCGGTCGCTTTGCCGAAGATGGTCCGAAAACTACCTCAGGCGAAGCATCAATGGAGCCTAAAGGATCGTTGGAGGACGTAGGTATGTTAACCGATCCTAACCTATCCGACCCATCGTCATTCTTGTCTTGGACTCCGGCCGATAAACCCTTACTCTCATTGCCGTGTGAGGTAGCCTTCAAGAGAGAATCATGAACGTTGTCATGCTTACCAACGGTGTGGTTCGTCCCAGCGGTGTGGGGATGGTCATCGATGTGACTATTCGGAACGGTGTCCGGTGCTCCCAGCTCGTAGACTCTTGGTTCAGAATCCATTCCCGCTGGTCTAACCTCTGTGACTCTCCACTCTACTGGAGTTAACCCCGCCAGATGGTACTTACATTCGGCCTCAGTTACCGGTGCGTCAGTCCCAGCTGCCACAGTGTTCCCTGTCTGGGTTGTTACTCGGTCGAGGAGCCGCTCTTAAGGAGAGTTTGGATAATGAGCAGAAAGTTTGGCAAGAACTTGAGCCCCAATTAGGTCAGGGTGTCGCTAACACCTGTGGGGGAATCATTCGTTTCGTTCAAGGCAAAACCGATGCTCTCGGCGTCGCTCTCCAACGCCA
>Ga0099798_10544_pt1 | contig 12257 bp, 7 predicted proteins | sample Uncmet_Sort29A_1_FD_89870 | JGI IMG/M metagenome (GOLD analysis project Ga0099798, IMG submission 89870) | Marine eukaryotic communities from CALCOFI LINE 67, Pacific Ocean - CN13ID_Sort29A_1 | ecosystem: Environmental > Aquatic > Marine > Oceanic | place: Pacific Ocean: Monterey Bay | collected... | reverse complement strand
GGGAGGGGGGTGGTGACTCTTAGTTTGCGACGGTGTTTTGGAGCAAGGTTTTGGAATCCTCGAAAAGGCGTGAAAAAAGCCGCGAGCCAGAAGGAGCAGAAAAAAGGGAAACTCCTATAAACACGCGGGTTTTTTGGTCCATTTTTTTTTCATCATCTGCGTTAAAAAAAAACGAAATCCCGCAGATAGCGAGGCGAAAAAGAAACGCAAAAAATCCGCGATATTCGCGAAGCTGCCACAAGTTTGCGACTTTTTAGATTTCTTGTTCGGGGAGGGAGCTGGGGTTTACGGGCCTGGCGGCCCGGGGCACACGTTCGCAGAGGTTTCAAAGTTTGCAAAGTTTTAAGAGTTTTCAAAGTTTTCAAAGGTTTCCAGTTTGCAAAGTTTTCAAAGTTTGCAACGTTCGCAAAGTTCGCAAAGTTTTCATAGTTTGCAAAGTTTTCATAGTTTGCAAAGTTTTCATAGTTTGCAAAGTTTTCATAGTTTGCAAAGTTTTCATAGTTTGCAAAGTTTTCAAAGTTCGAGAGAGGTCGGTGCGAAGAGAGAGGTCGGTCCGCAGAGTCGTCGGCGCGAAGAGAGTTTACGGAGTTCTGGCATAGTATGCGGAGCTGGCCCTGGCAAAGTTCACAGAGTTTGTAGTATCGTCGCATGTAGTTAGCAAAAAAAATGTAGGGCCCTGCTCCGGCTTACCCGAAGGCGTCAGTGCCTGGATTTCTTTGTCCGAGGGTCAAGTTTGTAACGCCGGCGCCAAAGTTTGCAGAATCCGCAGAGAATTTGCAGAGTTTGCACAATCCGCCGAAGGGTTGCGGATCTTGCAGACTTTGCAGCAAGGTTGCGGATTTTGCAGCGAGGGCGCAGAGAGGTCGGTGCGGAGAGGGTCGGTCCGCAGAGTCGTCGGCGCGAAGAGAGTTTACGGAGTTCTGGCATAGTATGCGGAGCTGACCCTGGCAAAGTTCACAGAGTTTGTAGTATCGTCGCATGTAGTTAGCAAAAAATATGTAGGGCCCTGCTCCGGCTTACCCAGAGGCGTCAGTGCCTGGATTTCTTTATCCGGGGGTCAAGTTTGTAACGTCGGCGCCAAAGTTTGCACAATCCGCAGAGAATTTGTAGAGTTTGCACAATCCGCCGAAGGGTTGCGGATCTTGTAGACTTTGCAGCAAGGTTGCGGATTTTGCAGCGAGGGCGCAGAGAGGTCGGCGCGAAGAGAGTTTGTAGAGTTCTGGCAGAGTCTGCGGGGCTGACTGCCGGCAAAGTTTGAGAATTCGCAGAGTTTGTAGAGCTCGGCGGAGTTTGCAGAGTTCTCCGCGGCACTGTCGGAGCGCGAAAGTACCGGACGAAAGTTGGGTCGCAGAGAGGTCAGCGCGAAGAAGGGTCGGTCGCAGAGAGGTCAGCGCGAAGAAAGGTCGTGCGGAGAGAGAGGTCGGTCCGCAAAGAGGTCGATGCGAAGAGAGGTCGGCGGGAAGAGAGATTGCAGAGTTGGAGAGCCGTCTCGGAGTTTGCAAAGTTCGCAAAGTTTGCAAAGTTTGCAAAGTTTTCAAAGTTTTTGTTGAGAAATGTACGTCTAGTTACAAAACTCCGGAGCGTCCGACCAGTGGATTTCACAAAATCCCATACGAAAATACAGAATCTAAAAGCATAATCACAACTGTCCCACTTGTACAGAATCCCAAGGACGAAACAGAACCAGAACTCCCAGTCTTAATGACGCAAACGTCTTAGAAACGCGATAGAAACAAAACGAGCAACCGAGCCAGCCGTTAGTCCACGTCGCCGATTTCACCGTCGCTGCAGGAGAGGAACCGAAGGCCGCCACTTATTTCTTCGCCGTTCAAAATTTACATAACTTGAGCCCCATGAAAGAAGTGTTTAGAGTTCGGAATTTAGAAATTCAGAGATCGCCAAATGTTGAGTTTGTCGGAAAGTTTAGAAATTTAGAATCGTAAAATCAGACACACGACGACAGACACAAACACGTATTTAGATGGCGGGGACTTTTTAGATCCTCTTATCTTGCTGTCTTTAGAAACTCGAAACTCTCGCTATCTGACTCAACATTCCGAATATTTCGATTCTCCGACCCCTCCTGCACAAAAAGCGTCTCACAGATTTTTTCTCTCCTTCTTTCTCTCTCTTCTCCTGCATTCGCGCTGTGTCGCACAACATGCAGTAAGAGAGAAAAAAAAGTAACAAAAAAAATCTTCCGACTCCCGGGCTCTGCCACAGGTCAGCTACAGAAACAGTATAACCGCCTATATACAGTGTGGCCCAAAATTGCGAATCTCAAAGACTCTAATCCGATCACCTAAAAAAACGCATGCCTAAGAACTCCGCGTGCTTCCTAAGACTTACTATGGGTAGAGCCTTAGTGAACATGTCCGCGGGGTTCTCGGACGACTTTACATAATTTAGCGTGATGGATTTATTAAGTAACGCTTCGCGCATAAAAGATAGCCTGATTCTAATATGACGAGTGCGAACCGACGAGATCGCCGAGTTGACAATTTTAATTACACTTTCATTGTCGCAAAAACACGTGATAGGTAATAAAATTGATGCCTCCTGGGTCGGGATCTCACCTGCTGTGAGTACTTTGATCCCTGGCTCAGGTGGCACACCGCCCGGCACAGTCATATCCTGGAGCAAATAATTAATCATGTACGCGTTGCGGACGGCGTCAGAACACGCGCGCAACTCAGACTCAGTGGTATGAAGAGCGACGGATGTCTGCTTTTTTGCTGCCCAGTACACCGCGTGATTATTTATTAACACCAGGTTTCCCTGCACTGAGTGTCCACTAGGTGTATTCGCAAGGCTAGCATCGGAATAGCATATTACTCGTGGTGCTGCCGATTCGTAATTATATCTCAGTGCTGACTTTGAGCCTCGCAAATACCGGAATATTCGCTTAAGTCGCGTAATATTTTCCGTAGACGGTTTTTGCGTAGAGCATAAGTGTGTAGCAAACGCCAAATCCGGCCGACAGGCACCAACCGTGTAGAGAAGACTACCCAGCATTCGCTGTTGCTGTTTGAGTAGATCTTTCATTACTTCCGGTTCCTGGTTCTCTGTTTCGGTCGCAACCTGGTCGAACCTATCTGGTTCCGCGGGCGTAGAGACCGGACGACTATCCTCTAGTCCAAATCTTTTTAAAATTTTCTCAGAATAGGTGTTCTGAGACAACTCAATGAAAGATTTACCAATATCCTGCATATCGACCTTTCGTCGTACAAAAACGCCCAGGAAATCGTAAAATCCATCAACTTGCTCATTAATAGAACAGGGCATCCTTTGATGGATGCGCGCGTAAAGCGTCTTGAGTTCTAAGTCGGGTCCACAGAGAAAGAGATCATCAACGTATGTCAAAACAATACAAGAACCGCTAAGCCATATGCCTGTACCGGCTATTTCAGTCAAGCCAATACTACGGAAATGCTGATCACGATACTCTGCCCAAAATTTTGGCGCCAATTTTAGACCATTCAAGCCTTTCACCGGCACAGCGAAAGTGTAACCAAGACGTTTACGCATTTCTGCATCTAGTTCTACCACCTGCGTTTCCTTATAAGGTGACGTGATAAACGCAGATGTCACGTCTGCCTGAATAATTGAGTATGACGGGTGTCGGGCAAGCCACGACATTACGACTCTAAAACTAGTGAGGGAAAGACCGACGACATAGCTGATCTGGTTTTCCCACAGCTGTGTCAAGTGGCCACCGCAAACGATGCGGCACTTAATGCGACCGCGACGTTTCTTGACTGTGTGCACTCGGCACGGAATAATAGGATTATTCAAAGCCTGTGATTCATCAAAATCGGCCTGAGTGGCTTTTCGAAAAACATTGAACTTTTCGTGTTTGCCGATCTCATCCTCAAGTGCCTTAAGATATCTCGCTTTATCTTCTTGGCTAAAAGATTCAATATCCTTCTTGGATAGAATGTCGGTACTGAGCAATTGTTCTACCTTGACTGAGCTTTGCTCGCTGTATTTGTCATCGAGACACAATACACTATCCTCACTATGGGTAACTTCGGTTACTGCGTCCAGCGATTCCGGCGCATAGTGAGGGTTGTTGGATTCAATATCACTGATGTCAGGCGACAATTCCGTCATCGTGCGCTGAAAAACGCCGTGATTGAATCTTTGTCCCTTACCTTCGTCAAATCGGATGAAAGGTGTGGGGATAGTTTCGCGATTTAAGCCTAGCAAAAGATAACAACCCCCGCCTGCTCCACGCATCTCGTCTACACCACAGAACATAGCAGTAGGTGCAATAGCGCTCTGCTCCATACGTCCAGTTTTCTGCCGACCTTCTATCGGTAGTCGATAAAAAACTTTGCGACCCCACTCGTGACAAAAACTCATGTCGGGGGGTTTGCCGGTCCACTTTTCGTATGGAGAGATGTTGCCTAAAGTCCTACTGGGCGTCCTATTAATCACATAAGCTACATATCCGACACACGCGGACCATGCCTCAGCTGGCATCTGAGCGCCGATTAAGTTTGCGCGGCAAAGTTCCGTGATGTGTCTATTTTTCCTTTCTACGAGCCCATTGTAATGATGTACGTAGGGTGGGACGAGTATGTGCTGAGTGGCATGAAGACGCAAAGCGTCTTGGAATTTCCCATGGGTATAGTATTTTGCATTATCAGTTTTGCAACGAAAAATCCTTCCATAGTCGTTCGTCCATTTTTCAACCAACTTAAAAGACTCGGAGGGGGATTTTAACGGCATCGCCAAAGTCACCCGCGTATGGTGATCGACCATCACGCCGATATATTTCATACCCGAGTGGCTTTGTCTGATCGGCCCGATTATATCGGAGTGGACAAGGTGTCCAATATCATTAATTAAAAATGAATACTGGGGCCCACCCTGGAAGACGCGACGCTTTGCGCATAGCTTAGCCTGCGCACATGCTGAGCACCGTGGATCGTGCCCAGTGTGGCCCATTTCAGCATGTGATTTGCCCGCAGCTCGCATATTGCGTAAGCGCGCTTCGTCCATTGCGCGAATTTTAGACTTATTGTCCACGGAAAAAACCTGACTTAACGTCGGTTGTTGAGGAGGAAACTCCAAATCACTGTAATAGTTTGTCAGGATGTACTTATTGTCATCTGTTAGCGTCTTTGACGCTGTGCCGTTAAAGCTTAAAATGCCGTCATTGTTATGTCGGACATTTGCTTTACGCAGACAGTGGTCAGATAACAAGTTTTCTACCGACTGTGGCACGTACGCTGCACCTTTGATGATTACCACCTGCGCACCAACACGCACAGGGATATCACAGGTCAGTTCCGCCTCTAGTGTACCTCCGTTTGCCGCCTTGTATACGATATTCGCTTTTTTCTTGCGCTTAGCGTATTTCAAGAGGCTGGGGTCTGAAAAACACGTTCGGGTGCAGCCTCCATCTATGCGCCAGGCGATACAGTCGCTACGTACTGTTGCCGTGCCGCTTAAGGCTGCCTCCGTGCATATTTCTACAGAATTTTCGATCGTAGGATCTCTAAACCGCTGACTCAGGTCACATGTCCTATGTGGTCTAAAACACCGCCTACTCGTCAAACTGAATGTGAGAACGCTACCATCTGAGTGTTTTACAATTCGCATAGACAGCATACTGGAGAGAGCAAGTAACACAATGTAAATGTATCGACACTGTAGGAGACAGGGTAACCTACCCCACTGTGCCCATTTGTGTCCACTAAACTCCTCATTCTGCCATCCATTGCAATTCACCGTTCTCCACCGCAACAGTGGTCGTTGTGGCACCAGCGCTAGTACGCATTGTAGGCACTTCCAAATCAGAAGCTTAATGCCCACGCTTACTAGTGTCGCGGCGATCATCACAACTCCACATGCCCATTGTATCCACCCCGATAACTGTCGTCGCCACCACCTAGACCAGGCGGCTTTTCGTTTTCGGCGACGTACAGAAGTTGAGGCTGACTTGGCTGCTGTGGAAACGGTTGCTGTTGCTGCTGAAACGGTGTCTGCTCGCCTGTCACCGGATAGCACTCCTGCGAGTCGTCCGCAACGTAGACCTGCCTCCACTCCTTCCGCATACGTGTCTGCTGTGCAGGCCATTGCTGCCTCGACTGCTGGGGCTGCCACTGCTGCTGCTGGTTCTGCCACGGCTGCTGCTGCGTCTGGCCTTGACCGCTTGCTCCTGCTGCTGGCGTTGCTGCGCCTGCTCCCTTCGCCTGATCGTCAGGATTGCGAGTGTCCTTACGATTCCTTCCTCTGCCTTTCGGGGTACGTTTGGCACCTGGCTCAGACGTAATTATCGCTTTCTCCTGGACTTGGCGCGCCAACTCATGGTTGTGTTTTAAGCACACAGACTTGTGGTGGCCTACGCCACCACATCTCTCACACTTGAAGTCTTCGTGGGATTTATGACACGAAGTCCGCACATGCCCTTTGCGACCACATCGGAGGCATTGTTTGAACTTCTGTGCTAGCGCCAGTGCGCTATGCCCAGTCGTACCTCCTTGTGGCTTCCCCGCATCGCCCGATGCCTCGCGTATAGAGAGTATTTCGGCGTAACTGCGAGCCACGTCGGCAAGTCGCTGGAGGCTTGTTCGTTCTGCTGTTGCTGCGGTCGGAACTCCCACACGCTCCGTTACCCAGTTTCTCATGTTGACGTCGGAGATGCGGGCTACGGCCTTACACAAGACCGAACGCTGTTGTTGTGGGTCGTCTTCGCTGATCCGCAGCTTTCTGGCCTTGGCGTGTTTTTCGACGCGTGTCGCATAAGACGATACCGTCGAAGATTTTGCCACACCTGTCAACTCCGGCAGCATCCCATCTAGCGCCGCTAGGATGTTGCTGGCTGACACGCCGAGCGCAGCCTCGACCGCTGAGACCGCGCTGGCCAAAATTGCTTCGGCCCTGCTGTCAGCGTCTCCCTCTGTGGTTTCGGGGCTGGCTTGATGCTCCAGAAAGAGGCTGGCCGCCTCAGCGCCAGACCCTCCAATAAGTCTTCTCCAGACGGCTAATTGATGCGCCGGACGGACTTGAAGACGTCGGCATGCTGACTGAAAATCATTCTGCGTCCGTAAGAACGCAGATTGACCACCGCAATCAACAGGCTTGCAGGATGCTTTTATGTCGTTTACAATCTTTCTAAATTCGTCACGCGCGCGTGACGAATTTATGAAAGCACTGCCAGCATCTCCTACATGACTGCTGATCCCGGTGACCGCCGGGGTGTGCACAACCGTTGGCACTGCTGCAGCTGTGACGATTGGCGCGGGCTGCGCCACTGTAATTGGTGTGGGCTGCGCCGCTGCCGTTGTCTGCGCTGCTGTAGCAGTCGGTGTCGCACTCTGCTGAGGTCGCTTCGTGAGAACAGCTATTAAGATCGCGATGATCACTACGGCCGCGATCGCGATGTACGCCAGTTCGACGTGTGCATCGGATTGCGAAGCCTGTAGTTGCTGTATTTGTTGCTGCAGTAATCGAAACTGCACTGGATCGATATGCGGGGTTGCTTGTGGTTGGCTTTGCGTGGGCGCAATATTTTCGCTTGCTGCCTCAACACTTGCCGCTACTCTAGCCGTCTCCGCTGCTTGCGCTTGCTGCATGCCGCGAATGATTTCCTGCATCTCGTCCACGTTCGGCCCTTGTGGCTGCGTTTTGGATGCATTCCATCTGACGTGAGTTATCGCCCCAGCCGCGATGGCCAAGACTGCAACTACCGCTACGATTAAAGGTTGCTCTGCTGCGTGCTCTGCAAGCCAACTGACCAAGACCCCGAGGATCCACTTGATGGTCCAGAAGGCTGCACTAGCCGCATTCCCGAGGGCTCTCCGCGTCTCTGCTACGAGTGGGTTTTCACCTCTCCTCGTACGCGTTCTCGCCTCGTTTCGCTGCTCGTCGGTCGTCCGTTCTTCGTTGCTCCTTCCTTCATCCTCCGTCGAAAACTCAACCCGCTCTTCTCCATCACGGCTGCGAATGACATTGCCATCTGATGAGAAGAAGCTGGATCGGCTTCGGGCTGCTTGGAAACCTTGATCGGATGCATCCGCAAGTAGTCCACTTGATCTTGTGCGCAGACCTTGACTGGAACTGGATGAAGCCGCAGGTAGTCCACTTGAGTTCGTGCGCAGACCTTGACTGGAACTGGATGAAGCCGCAAGAAGTCCGGATGAGCTTGAGTCTGCAGGAAGTCCGGATGAGCTTGATTCTGCAAGAAGTCCGGCTGAGCTTGAATCTGCAAGAAGTCCGGATGAAGCCGCGAGTAGTCCACTTGAGCTCGTGCGTGGACCTTGACTGGATGAAGCTGAAGCTGCGGGAAGTGAAGGCTCTTGCCCTGCTGATCTCGCCGTCGATTTCGGATTGATCATCCTTGCGACGTTGGAGATAGTTCGCCTGGCGTCCTGCTCGGCACTTGTAGCGCCTACTCCCTCCTGATCTTTTCCGTCTTTAAAAATCAAGGAGGAGTCAACTGCGTCTTCGCCTGCTGCTTCAATAAATGGATTGTGAGACTCCCAGTTTGTATCGAACTGCTTACCAGTTATTTGTGATACCCTGGACCTCGTGGTCTTCTCTCCATCTCCGCCGGTGTCGTCGGGCACGTAGACTATGGCTTGGCTTAGGCTACTTATCTTAAATATATCGTCTTTTACCGATTTTTGAAGTTCCAAATCCTCACTATATTCTGTTTTGAGACTATCGATAATATCCTCCGGGAAGTCGCACTTACCGCCAGGCTTACAGCCGCCGGTATGAGCTATCTTAAATTCCCCCTGTCTGTCTCTAATAGCTTCGCGGATGCACTCACTATCGGCATCTTCTAAGTGTTCAAACCTATACATCAACTTCTTTGTTGAGTCAATGCCCGACACTGTGACGAATATATAACGGGTTTGTCCTACATATCCCTGCACAAATGTGGCAGGTTTAAAATAGGAAACACCCCCGATAGAAGATCGCTCCGACATCCTGACAGAATGCTGTTTAACTTATCTTATATCTTATTGTTTTATCGCTCTACTTATACGCCACTGTGCGCCCATCTCGCAAAAGCAGTGATCCTACCTACGCAGACTACGATTACTTATCCGAGAACGTAACTAAGGTTGTATCCTCTTCATCCCCTCTAATAACTGGATGAGGGTGGTAACATTGGCATCACACCCGACGTTCATGGTGACGTTGAAGTTCGTTTGTTGCGGCACCAAATGCAATTGCATAATTGAATTGCTCGTCGGATATGAAACCAGTGAGACCGCGGATAATAAGAATGATATACAGTGATTGGACATGACTATGGTGACTGCGCTTATTGCGGCTTTTACCAGATCTCGCCAACGAATATTCTCTAATATGTTGTAGTCCATCTTCGCTCTCCCTGTACCTAAACCAGCGACACGCTTGATATGTCTCTCGCGACGTCTGAAACCACCAACTACTTAGATTACGTATTTAACTCGCTCAAAGATCCACACATAGCAACTGCAAGATCTATTACACCGATGGATAATACGTCTAACTACTCGGAGAAGGCAGTACAAAGCACAACGTCGTTAGTACACAGTCGTGTTCTCACACCGGCCCACATACGATACTAACTATATACTGCTCTCGTGCGATGATCACTCCCTCGGACGAGATTTTATCACAAGCGCGAACTATACGGGAGACTTTCCTGATTTACACACAGCGATAGCCCCTAGTTACAGTAGAAATACGTACACAAAGAGTCTGCATATATTGAGGTCCTGCCTCAATATATGCAGAATCTGATCACTACTTATTTAGAACGAAAGAACGAAAGATCCCCAAGGTGCGCACTACAATCTGATCGATACTGCAAGGATGCAAGACGGACACACTGATGCGACTTCGGGATCTTTGGATCGCTCTTCCCTCTTCGGACACTATTTAGATTATCCTCTCGACAACTCGCCCTATCTAACACGACGGATCCCAATCAACTGCATCAACGGGACCGGCAAAAGTTTAGATTTGGCAGACCTCTTTCCTCTAAGAAATCCGGATCTGCGAAACCGTGGATTTTCGCGAAAAAGCTCGGTTTCGCAGACCCGCGTTTAGACCGATCGCGCTATCTAACACACCGGCTCCTGATCAACTGCATCGTCGAAGCCGACAACGATTTAGATTCGGCAGACCTCTTTCCGCTAAAATCCGAGTCTGCGAAGCCGTGGATTTTTCGCAAAAAAAGTTCGGTTTCGCAGACCCCTGCTTGTCTCAAACGCGCGGGTCGCGTCAGCGAGTCCGAATCGCCGATCTAGTGTATATCCGCGCCTATCAATCAGCGCAGAACATCTAAATCTTCAATATCAACGTCGCGCGACGAGTACGCGCGAGCTCAGGCTTCACTCAGCGCACAGCTTTCAAGTTATACAAATCTATGGTCCCCACACTACCATATTCAATCAGATTGTCCAGGTGCGTGACAGAAGTCAAGAACTCCAATACCCCGCCTGCTATGCACAATACACCCAGTTCTGTACGAAAACGCGCCCAATACCCCAAATCAATCCCTTTCTGCCCGGCACAATACACAGACTTATCCAGTTAAACGTAGGCACAAATCGTCGTTCTTTGTGCTCAGAAATCTGTATACTGTGCGTACGAGAGAAGATCAGTAAGAAGATACGGGTACGAAACGCATACAAGGAAAACGCAGATACTTCATACAAAACTACGGGTATATTGTTCAAAAACGCGTCACGCAAAAGGCTACAGGTACGTTGCTCAAAAAATGCAGAAATATCGGCCATCTATTGTTCAAAGCTGCCAACACATCCACGCTACTTCGTTCTGGTGATGACTCTGCGTCGATTCAAGATCTCGAGAAAGTCACCCTCCTCCCTCTCGGCGTCTTGCAGGGATCTTTCATCGCCGCAGAGGAATTCATGGTTGTCAAAAACGAGACCGATAATTCCCTTAACAGACTCGTCGAGCCTTTTCCATAAGTTCTTGATCCTAGAAGAAGCGTGGAAATAGAGGCACTTGATCGCTTGAGACATCGCCGATTTGGCGTGAACGTTTCTTGCAAGCCACCTTCGGCTGTGTTCATGCGCCTTTTGGTGCGTTCTCATCCACCGTTGAAAGCCTAAAACACGCTCTGAGGGATTTAGAAAAATAGCGTACGTCTAAATGCTGCCAAAAGGGAACGTAAAGCAATCTAAATAAATACGCTGTCGACATAGTCCAATCTAAATTTAGATCTAGTAGACACACAAATCTAAATTTAGATCTAATTTTAGATAGGTTTATATATATTTACCGCGGCGTTTCATCACGCTTGCCGTATAGGCATTAATTGATCCTCTAAACGTCGCCATGATAGAAGTATATCGCCTGGAGTTGTTTCAAGGAACTTTATGAAGACACGTAATTTGGGCTCATAACTTGTTGAGAAATGTACGTCTAGTTACAAAACTCCGGAGCGTCCGACCAGTGGATTTCACAAAATCCCATACGAAAATACAGAATCTAAAAGCATAATCACAACTGTCCCACTTGTACAGAATCCCAAGGACGAAACAGAACCAGAACTCCCAGTCTTAATGACGCAAACGTCTTAGAAACGCGATAGAAACAAAACGAGCAACCGAGCCAGCCGTTAGTCCACGTCGCCGATTTCACCGTCGCTGCAGGAGAGGAACCGAAGGCCGCCACTTATTTCTTCGCCGTTCAAAATTTACATAACTTGAGCCCCATGAAAGAAGTGTTTAGAGTTCGGAATTTAGAAATTCAGAGATCGCCAAATGTTGAGTTTGTCGGAAAGTTTAGAAATTTAGAATCGTAAAATCAGACACACGACGACAGACACAAACACGTATTTAGATGGCGGGGACTTTTTAGATCCTCTTATCTTGCTGTCTTTAGAAACTCGAAACTCTCGCTATCTGACTCAACATTCCGAATATTTCGATTCTCCGACCCCTCCTGCACAAAAAGCGTCTCACAGATTTTTTCTCTCCTTCTTTCTCTCTCTTCTCCTGCATTCGCACTGTGTCGCACAACAGTTTTCAAAGTTTTCAAAGTTTGCAAAGTTTTCAAAGTTTGCAAAGTTTCCAAAGCTCACAGAATACGCGCCAGGCCCGTAAACCCCAGCTCCCTCCCCGAACAAGAAATCTAAAAAGTCGCAAACTTGTGGCAGCTTCGCGAATATCGCGGATTTTTTGCGTTTCTTTTTCGCCTCGCTATCTGCGGGATTTCGTTTTTTTTTAACGCAGATGATGAAAAAAAATGGACCAAAAAACCCGCGTGTTTATAGG
>Ga0099798_10543_pt1 | contig 12303 bp, 11 predicted proteins | sample Uncmet_Sort29A_1_FD_89870 | JGI IMG/M metagenome (GOLD analysis project Ga0099798, IMG submission 89870) | Marine eukaryotic communities from CALCOFI LINE 67, Pacific Ocean - CN13ID_Sort29A_1 | ecosystem: Environmental > Aquatic > Marine > Oceanic | place: Pacific Ocean: Monterey Bay | collected... | reverse complement strand
TAAGAGATCAAGGAATAAGTAATTATGTGTCACATAACGAACAAGCAAACAATAGTAGAAAAATTACATCATGCACAGGGTGGATAGTCCGTAAGCAAACACACACACGCCAATTATGATGAGCAAAATCGACCACATGCGCTCATAGTCGTTTTGTGGGTTTATATCGCCAAAGCCAACTGTACCAAATAAATAAATTAGAAGCAATATAATATTATAAACAATGTAATATCTCCCCCTCTCTCGTACTATAAAACATGTCTTTATCATTTTCCAAAAACTTATTGATTTACGTGATACCTGTTGACATTGTAGTGATCACAAAATAAATGGCAGAGATATACAGACGCCTATTTGAATGGTCAGAAAAGGTACAAGTATATGAGCCGTTGTCAAACGCATCCTGGCAATCGTCTCCCAAATATACTTCTACCCAAGTTCTCTCATATTTGTCCTGATCATATGTTGAAGCTAACTTTATAGATATACATGCAAACCAGTGAGAGAGAAACAGCAGAAAAGCTATGAACGTTATGGTCTTTACAAGCCCATTTTTTAAGTCTAACTGGGCTTGCATTTTCCGAAGAATGGGTGCTAACTTCAAAAGCCGCAAAATTTTGAAAAGACGAAAAAGCTTTGCTATTTTTAAATTGCTATCAAATCCATTACTATTGCTATAAAGGGATCTAAACAGCCAGAATGGAAAGCAGGATACCAGATCTACAGATAACACACGAATGCTTAGTATACAGAAATATACCAATAAAGAGAGGAATAATAATCACCCATTAGAAAAGTACTTGTGACGTAGTGTCTTGCTATGAGGGAGGGTTCTAATACAATCGAGTTTACTTCGGTGAGATAGCCGGTCCGGAACACCACAAATATATCCACCAGAAAGAAACCGTCAATCACATTGTTTATGGTTGTTACCACGCTCAGTGTTTTGTCGTCAAAAGCAATAAGAAGAGGAACAAACATTAGAGATACTACAACGAATACGAATTGACTGAGATTCCAATACTGGACTGCATTACAGAGTGGATGAAGGATATGTTTTGATGAGGGATTATCCAATTCTGGACCATGTTGCAAAGATTCAACTTCGAACCAAAATTCTCGACTGGTAATTTTCTTCAAACCGCCTTCTATTGTTTCTCCTAATCCTTCATCGTCTTTTGTATACCAAGAAGCTACCATCCTCAGCACTCTTTCTGAGTTTTCATCCACTGGTCTGACTTTTCCAACCCCGTCAATCTCAACAGAAGTCATTTTACGTTCAAAATCCACTATCCGCACTTCATCATCACTTCTCACACCGATGGTATTGATGGCTTCGTTAGTTTGATCAACTTTTTTCACCATTATGATATCAATCTACTAATCCATTTAAAAACTACCCTAATAACTCAACTATCATTGTATAGTGATCTAATCTCAATATTTGCCAATACAAATTGAAATGGCGAACAGAAAAATAAAAATGCGGTTACGATTTCTATGGTATGCTTCCGGGCATCCGTGAGTTGCCGGCCACACACAAAAGAAAACAGAAGTAACATGAAATAAACAAGATTCAGTTTCTCAAAAATATGAAAAAATGAGCATATGCTCGGGTTGCCACCGTGTGAATATACGGTTTTGTTTGCAATAGTAAGTTCTTCAACGTTTTCTTTAGCTGTCCTCTAATGTACTGCTCTTAAGCTTAGAGATACCGCGGGTAGGCTTTTTGATTTTAGGCTTTCACATTACCATTTTGATACAATGTCATTTTGGTGGTCCATCATAACACAATCGTCGTTAGAATCGGTTAGATCTAGATCTAGATGAAATCGCGATGCAGTAATCCAGGTTTAGGCAGCAATTTGCATATTCAATGCATAACATAGATCTACCGCGGCCGGTATGCATAAGTTAGATATTTAGATCTATCTGATACATAGATAAATGCAACTTATTTATGGTCGCGGTATATTGTGATTGAAATTAAATTTTACAGTGTTGCGACGCGTACGTAAAGCTTTAAAATTTTCTGCTGAATGAAATAATTTTATATGCATATGCGCAATGCGCATGCATACCAAATTACCATTTAATGATTTAATAATTTAATGAAAATTTTGATAAATTATACAGGGCATAATTTATATAAGCTTATAATTTAATGTTTAGCCTTAAGCATATCATATGTGTATAATTTTTTTAGCTATGTCTGTGTAAACATTATCGGGGAGGGGGGCTGTAAGCTTAAGGTGCCAGCTTATTTCATTCAACTGCAGTTTTGACAATGATTTATATTTATATATATTTGAAATAATTTTAAAATTGACTCTCTCATAGGCCTAATTATAAGCTTATCTGATACATGTAGATCTACACAATAACTTAATATGCACATAAATTATTAAATTTATTTATGTATGCATATATGCATATATCATATAAGCTTAGATACATTCAAAAAAAAAAAAAAATTATTATTGAAATATATCACACACATATCAGATATGTATAGTCGAATTTGGTCAATCAGAATTTAATACAATAAACAATAACTAAGTTTAGTTCTATCAACTGGATAACATACCTCCAATGTATTACGTATTACGTATGTTACAATGTCATGCATTTTAAAATTTAATAATTAAATTTTAGTAGAACTAGGCCTATCAGATATGCATACATGTACCATGGTATGCATAATTTACAATAACTTACGTCATTGTAAACTTACTTTTAAAATTATTATTAAAATGAAAATTTAATATACCGATAACTGTTATTAATTAATAATAATTATTTATTATTATTAAAATTTAATATATATATATATATATATATATATAATTATAATAAATTATTAATTATTATAAATTATAATTATATATAATTATAAATTATTATATATGTATAATTATATGAGTTATGCCTGGTATAATTATAAAATAATATATATAATATAATATTATAGGCCTAGGCCTAGTAATTTTTTTTATAATTTATAATAATTTATGCATAATAAATTATTATTTATTAATAATAAATTATAATATTTATAAAATAAAATATAATTATATATTGTATCCCGATAAGTAATGGTATCCTGCAGCTGGTAAATATGTATGACATATGCATATCGATATGCATATGATATCTGATAATTTTTAAAATTTGTGATGACACACCTTGTTTTCGCAGATGCAGCTTTAAATTTCCGATAAGAAATTACTATGCAATAATGCATATGTCATGATCATGTAGACGTCTAATGTCATGTGGTAAACTTACTACGCTTAAATAAATATAATTATACCAGGTATTTATTTAAATTATATATAAACCTGCAGCTGGGTTCACTGATCATGAACCAATAAAAAAATTAGTATCATGATCAGATAACGTTAATTAATTTATTGCATATGTGCAATGTGCATTGTGCATAAAGATAAAAATTTAATATTGCAAGAAAATTGTGCAGAAATCTTGCTACAGAAATGGTATAACATAAAATATCACAGAATCGGTTCAAATTGAGCGTACCACAGAAACGGTACACAATAGTTATGCGGGCCACTTTGGGGTCAGTATGGATATGATAATTTATTATGAAAATTTATGATCTCTCTCTAGCTAGCTAGAGCTATGCATAGATCTACGCCCTAATTAATTTTATGATTCTAATAAATAATTAATTATAATTATAATTTACAGATAATTATTTATTTCACGATCACTAAAATTTAATAATAATTGTGCATACGAGCTCGAGCCTATTACGAGGTATTTATCGACCTCTCTGCTAACGTGAATAAATATGCATAATTATTATTAAAATCAATAAAGAATCAAACACACACGCAAACAAAGTCTTACGCAGAGTCTGAGTCTGCGACGTTATCAATGATTATTTAATGCATTTGGGTGGGGCCATCATGTTATTGTTATTGTTTATTTTTTTTTTCATTTTATTTTTTTCAATTGAAAGATATCAAATTTTGTCTTTTGCTGATGCGTTGGTCTAAGTCACTAGACTAAGTGACACGTTAGTGTGGGTGCTGAATTGGTCGTGGGACGTCCCGGTTGGGATGCAAACGGATTGGTGGGACGGAAACTGCCCGAAGTGTCGTCCCAAGTCTAGAACTTTCGATTCGATAGATTTAAAATGAAACATTTTTATTTTCTTGTATGAAAATAAAAGCTACCCGAAAGTGACTTATCGGAACCATCGGAAGTACCGCACTCTCCACAGACAATGTCATTTGGATCAGACAGTTCCGTGTTCAATCGGCTCGTTTTCGGGTATGTGACGCCCATGCTTCGCAAAGGTGTAGTAAAAAATAGTCCAAACAATATGAATGCCACGTTGAACTTTTTTCTACAACATACAAAATTTTGTAGGCATGCAAAAGGCTTTGGAAGAAAATGATATGATTGAGCTGCCGGCAATCGATCATTCCGCTGAGATCTCAGCACGATTCAAAACAGCACAGAAGAGCATGAAGACGGCTTGGGCTATGTTCGTTGTTGTTAGAGGAGATGTTATTAAGGGCGGTTTGCTACATGGTATGTGTATGTGCAGTGTATATGTGTGTGTGTGTTTGTGTTTGTGTTTGTGTTTGTGTGTGTGTGTGTTTGTGTTTTGTATTTGTGTGTGAGTGGGAGAGAGAGCGTGAGCGTGAGTGTAAGTGCTAACGCGTTTCTAGCTTATCTGGTACTCTCATAAACAGGAATTCACGCAACGACTCAAGTTATACAGCCTCTTTTATTAAGAGCTATTGTGGCTTCAGTGGCTTCAGTGGCTTCGTCGGAAACCAAATCGATAACTAATTATACCACTCCTCTCTTTGCATTAGTTCTACTTTGCTTGAGTGTGGCAGGAGGGCTGGCAAATTCACATCATTTAAATCATCAATACCACGGAGGTATATCAACTTAAATACTCAGCTTAAGAAACATTCGAGCGTGTCCTTCTTCAATTTCCAAAAATTACTTAACATTACATTAACAATGTTAAAATTTTGGATTTAGCTTTGATGCTTCGAACACTCATAATAACTCAGTGCTTTGAAAAAGTGACACAATTGAACCTCGCCCAGTGCCAAGAAAAAGCACCGAATGGCATGATACTAAATCTAATTTCAATCGACGCGCAGAAAGTATGTCTCTTTCAATCATTATCAAATATAATTGATAATTTCGTGAATCATAAACCTATTAATTCAAATACAACATTTAGATTTACGATGCTATGCCATTGTTACACTTAAGGTACAAATTATGATGAAAATCGAAACACAGCATTACACCATCGAAGTTATAACTTTGATTATCTTACAGCTGGTCTGCCCCACTACAAATATGTGTTTGTTTGTACCTTCTCATAAAAGGTTGTGCATGAGCATGCGAAATTCTTATTTTTTTATTGACTTGTCTGGCGCTCTTTATCAATGACTTGTCGGTAAAAGATAGCAATTTTACAGTCCTAGGACCCTCCGCACTCGTTGGAATGGGACTTCTTGTTTGTTTGTTTCCATTCTCAGCTTCATTAGCTCAGTGTATGACACGCTTTAGAAGGAAGAAATTAAAACTATCAGATGAGCGAGTCAAAACTATTTCTCAGTTCTTAAATGGAATTGTTGTTGTGAAGATGTTTGGATGGGAATTGAAATTTTGGGTACGTGAATATTAATCACGATTTTAACTGTCAATATAGAACGCTTCTGAGTTAACTTATTTCTAATTCTGAGTATTAGGCTTATGATAGTTTGTTTTTCACCTTTCATTTTGCAATAGGAAAAAATCAAACATATTCGTAAACAAGAACTGAGACTTCAAGTAATGGTGCGCAAAAATCAAACTTCTAGATAAAGAACTTTCAAATAACGTGTAAATTAGTATCTTCACACTAGGAAGCGTACATGTTCTCAACTACTGTGACAGTCATGATAGTGATACCAGTTTTGGTATTGTTTAGTCATGGTCAATCTAGCGGCAGAAAATAGAATAATTTATCCATACATGATACAAACTTTTAGGCCGTCGGCAGTTCGTTTATAACTTACATAGCTGTGGAAAAAAAGCCATTAAATGCAGAAACTGCATTTTATTGTCTTGCTCTGTACAATGTAGTCAGGTGATGTGTTTTTATGTATGCTGTTTATCTGACAGAAGCGTAATCAGCCGACAAAATAATTATCTTAAATAAAATAGATTTCCGTTGAATAATCTGGGAAATCTATTTGCAGCATTGGTGCAATTCCGCGTTTCGGTAGATCGGTTGATAAGATTATCTGCAGTTTCAGCGCAGCAAACTGTAAAAATCGTAGTTTGAGCAGCAATATATATTATATTAATTTTTTTTAATAGTTTGATCAGTCAGAAACTGCAGAATATCTTTATAATATAAAAGATTGCAACTTTGGATGGAGTACTGCCGAGATGGTGTTGAATGGAATCGATTTCTACATTGGACCTGGTCCTGAAATATTTACAATTCTAGGTTTTGATTTAAACAATGATATTTTAATACAAGAAACTAAATTAAATAATTTTGTTTTCAGGTCGCCCAGGCGACGGCAAGACCAGCTTCCTACTTTCTCTTCTTGGCGAGACTTATGTAGAACGTAAATTGAGTTCCAGCTTGGCCTCAAAATTTGATACAATTGGGCCTATAGCCTGCGTCTTGGACGCACAATTTATACAAAATAAGTCTGTAAAAGACAATATCCTATTTAATTTACCATACAACTTTGATGTATACAATACTGTTGTATCCGCGTCTGCTCTTGACAGTGATTTCAAAAAGTTGGGTGCAGGAGATAAAACAATGATCGGTGAGAAATACAAAACATGCAGGTAATTCGTTACAAAATTCAAACACCATGTCAGGGGAACGAGGTATCAATCTGTCCGGAGGTCAAAAGGTCATAAACTACATATATAATTCTCTCGTTTTTGCAATCCAGTACCGTCGTATATTTTTATCAGGCTCGGATTTCAATTGCACGATTGGTTTATTTTTGCCTGTTCACTCAGCAAGATCCACATTATCAAGATCCAAAAGTCGTGATTTTAGACGATCCGTTATCTGCGTGCGATGTTATAGTTGCTAGACATATTTTTTCAAAGATTTTTGCATCAGGAGGTTTACTTTGGAATGCTGGTATTTCACAAATTTGGTCCACAAATCTCCTTTGGATGACTGAGCATTCGACTTCCTGTTTCGTTTTGCATGAAGGAAAAGTTATTTTTAAAGGCAGTCTCAAAGAGATGAAAGCATCTCCCGTTAAGCATGTGCAAGAAACCCTTATAGCAGCACGCACAATACAACAAAAAATTGACAAAATGAGAGCTGATGCGAAAGACAGCGACACAAATGGTGTCTCTACGGAAGACCCTGTCGAGTCAAACACTGCCACTGTCGAAGACCAGTCAAACGAGGAAGCTCTATTTTTAATGACGCAAGAAGAGAGAAATAAAGGAACAATTAGCTTCTCAGCAATGAAATCGTATAGGTGATGTATTTCTGATTGAACGAATCATGGTCTGTAACAAAATTTTATCTCAAATATGTAATAGTCGTGCGGCAGGATTGAAGTATTGGACATTGTTATTGACTTGGTGTGTTGAAATAAATAAATGTTTGTTTATCACAATTTTTTACGGTTCAAATATTTTCAAATTAAATAATTATTTATATATTATCCGAAAGGTTTATTCTCGAGAGGATCACGTATTCAGTGACTGATTGGTGGCTTTCACGGTTAATATCTAATGCAATCTAAGTAAAACATTACACAGGGAATGACATTGTGTCTGTAATATCATAATGTGAAATGTGTTCACTGAAGGTGGGTTTATTTTTCATAGATGGACAGTGAAATCTGAAAATGTATCTCAAAAAGTGCTTTTGAAATATGTTTTGCTCTATTTGGTTTTTGGCCTATTTAATGGTGTCTTCGTGTTGTTTCGGACATTTACAATGGTGTGTATAATTAATTTTCTTGTATTCACTTGAAAATAACTATATTTTTTTTTGCTGCCGTTGTAGGCCAAATCTTTCAATCTATCCGCTTTAGTTTTGTTCGATAAAATGTTAAAAAGCATCCTATGCAGCAAGTTTGTATGCATGCGTTGATGATCTTATTAGATCTTAACTAATACCATTCAATGTAATACTTCAGAATTTCTTTCTATTGGCAAACACCACATGGCAGGATAATGAATAGATTTACATACGATACGGAGATGCTAGATTTTGGTATGAAATTATGCATATGTACAAAACCCTTCAGAATTTATAACACAATCGTATAGCAAATCACGTATTATAATAATTTTAGAATACAAAGATTTTGATTCTTCATGTAATTATCAGGAATATACCAGAAAATGAACATCGCATTTGCTTCATTCTTTTGGGTGTGAAACACAATGTTTTTGTGTTTCGTCACTCATAAATGTCCGGAAAGATGCACAACTGATACACCTAAATTATAGAACATTAAAATTAGGCCACATGATATTAAATATTTATCTTGTAACATTTTCTACATTTCTACCCCATACTAGGGCTTGAATAGTATTTGCATGATAATTGGGGGTAATATGACGATTATTATACACTTTGTCCAATAATTGTCACGTAGATACATTTTCCAAATCTGTTTTCTTTATTTCTAGGAACATTCGGGATCGGGATCGGGATTGTGGGTAGATCAAACTAACTATAAAACATAAATATAATTTATTGTCAATATTTTAAACTACTCTGTCATTGTAAAAACATTTGTTAGAACATATATTTAATTTAATTTATTTTATTCTTTTAGGACCAAGTCTATTTTTATTTTTCAAAGTATGTAGTATCTTTAGAAGTTGATCAATATTCATACCAGCTGGGTTTTGTTGAAAATAGAGATTGAAATGTTTGTCTAGATTCTAAACATATACAGACATAGCATAAGAGAATTACAGAGACTCGATTCCATATCGAGATCTCCAATCAGCTCGTTACTATCTGAAACCTTACAAGGTTGCTTTTATTTATGAAGTCATGAATTATTCAAACTACGCATACTTAACATTTCTTGAAGGGAGCGTGATCATAAGAGCGTACGGTCAAATCAATCATTTCACCCAAGTTTGCAAAACCTTTGTGGATAAAAATAATACAGCGATCAGCAATTTCCAGTTAGCAAATCGGTACTTTTGCATTTGATAGCACTCATATTCAAAATTCTTTTCATTTATTTATCTTGAATATTTAGATGGATTGCCTTGCGTGTGGAAATTCTATCAGGAACCATAACATTTTCAGTGGTCATCATTCTTTGGCTGTTGACACCGTATATTGATGGCGGCGTGACAGGATTGGTAGTCTAATTACTATATCGAATTACTATGATGATCATGATAATTATAACTTAATGTAGGCCAATTATAAAAATCATTAATATTCTAATTGACAGTTTGAAATATAGGTATATTGTTTAGGTAATCACGTGGTGTTTCAATCTAGGAATTACATTCAGTTTTGCTGTAAATGAAGCGATTGAATCGGAGGCAAGACTAAGTAGTGTGGAACGGGTCATTTCATATTGTAATCTAGAGCAGGAGTTATTAGAAGGAAATGAAATGGAATCGGAAAAATTGGGTACCGCAAATAATAGGCCGTGGATAACAAAAGGCAAGGTGGAATACAGAGACTTCAGCATGCGGTATCGCGATGGGTTACCTCTTGTATTGAACGAATTGAGCTTTGTTGTCGAAGCTGCGAATAAAGTTGCCATAGTTGGGCGAACTGGCTCCGGCAAATCATCTTGCATTCTCGCACTTTTTAGAATGATCGAGCCATGCAGTGGAACGATACTAATTGACGATATCAATATTCAGGACATAAGTCTTCATCAGTTATGTCTAAAATATTGTATAATATCAGGAATTGACTTTTAAGAGTATATTTCTAGGTTACGCCTAAATAGTGGCTTAAATGTCATCCCGCAGGATCCTGTAATATTTGATACAACTCTTCGGTTGAATTTAGGTTATATAGATAGTTGAAATTCGACTTTCGTTCAGTTGACAACCATTCTGACTTGTAATATGAAAATACTATGCAGATCCGTTCAACGAACATACAGATCAAGAACTGTTGAACATAATTGAGCTGTGCTGCCTTTCCGGGATTGCACAAGATGGTCTAGACAAAGAATTGAACAACAATTTGAGTATGGGACAACGTCAATTAGTTTGTTTGGCACGAGCGCTACTTCGAAATCCGAAGATTCTTGTATTGGACGAGGTGAATCAATCATTTCTACAAACGAACACAACGTCGATTCAAATAGTGAATGTAGCACTTCTCCTTAGGCAACCGCATCCATTGACTTGAAGACTGATGAAGACATTCAGGGGGTTCTAAGACGTGGGAATAGTGGCACAAGAACAACTATTTGTATCGGTCCGTAACATACATGGTTACGCAAGCTAAAAGCCTAAAACTAGTTACATATCAAAATTACAATATTGACGTGATAGCTCACCGCCTTTCAACGATACTGGACTACGATAAGGTACTTTGTATGGATAAAGGAAAAGTTGTTCAGGTGTGCATATCTCATTGGAATCAAATGTGAATCGTATGTGGAGTTTCTTGTCCAATTACTTTTGAATAATGAACTACATGTACATGGTATATATTTTGCCTGTGTTAGTACGATTCACCTCAAAACCTGATATCACAAAAAGGAATGTTCGCAGACTTGGTAAACGGTGCTAGTGCGACAAAAATCTGATAAATATCATCCAGGATGGAATTTCTGAAATAATGCCATAATATTATATTCTTTTTAACTTGATTTGCAGATCATGAACAATTTTCATCTGTAGATCAAATTTAAATAATATTATGTGATCGCGATTCTGGACACGAATTACATTCAATGACAGTTTTCAATGCAGCTTTAAATAAATTCATCAATAAATATCCGATATAAATAATTATATATATCCAGATAGTAGGCCTATATAATTTATTTAATTATATATTTTAAATAAAATATTTATAAAATTTATAATTATTATAAAAAATTTTAAATTTAAATTTATTGTAATTATATTGAAATATAATCAATAATTAGGCTTAATAAAGATCATGTATTATGATTCACATATACATTTAATATAATATTATAATATTATTTATTTATATAATATTAAATAATATATATAATATAATATTATGATAATATTGATTTATGCGCAATCTTTTTTTGAGTTTGCATTATAATTTTAATATGAATTCTAATTGGCATATGCATAAATTAGTGGGGATGCAGCCATGTGACCCATGTCACTTCTTGATACGTGTAACATACAGAACTTCTATTACAGACGTGAAAATCATTGTGAGATGATAGTTGGATCGGCATCATCATCATCGGCTGCAAGTATGCTAGAAATTTGAACCACTGCTTCGCGCGCATCTAGTGCAATTGTTTTCTCAACGCGGTAGAAGCAGTCCATGGCCAGTCACTATCAAAATATAATGTACATATACAAACATATTATATGACATTGTACTGTCATAATTTATAATTATAATAATTTAAATTAATTATAATAATATATATATTATATAAATTATTATAATATTAGTGGAATAGTGGAATAGTGGACAGGTATTTGTATAGCGGATAGCTCTATACATTTGTGGAATGATTTTTTCATCATTTTTAAGGCGACCTCTTTCGTAGGAATTACTTGCGTATTTATATATAATATACATATGTATATATGCATATATATATATATATCTACTGCCTTTTTAACTTTGGTGACACCATCTGGGCTGTCAGACTGAGACATAAGTTTCAAATTTAATCTAAGATGTAAATTTAAATCTTAATCCTAGTAAGACACGATTTCACTATATCACTGTAAGCTCAATAGCACTTTTCTTGTTTACTTACACTCAGTTAAGAGCATACGTTACAACAAGACCCCCAGGACTCCCCCAGCCATCTACGAGCCAGTACCCTATAGGTTAGAATATCTAGCGAGTCGACTATGTAACGGGTTTCGTTTGCCACGTCAAAGATGGTAGAATCAGATCCGCTTTTTGCCCTTATAAGCTCACCGACGCCGTGCACTACGATCAGCCGACCCACCGCATATTATTAGTTCATAATAATACTGTGCACCAGTAGTGGCAATCACTACCAATGCTTTGGCCCGAGCACTTAGCCTTTCGTGCAGCGAGGGAATATCATCACATGACATCATTTTTCTCCAGGCACTCAA
>Ga0099798_10542_pt1 | contig 12304 bp, 12 predicted proteins | sample Uncmet_Sort29A_1_FD_89870 | JGI IMG/M metagenome (GOLD analysis project Ga0099798, IMG submission 89870) | Marine eukaryotic communities from CALCOFI LINE 67, Pacific Ocean - CN13ID_Sort29A_1 | ecosystem: Environmental > Aquatic > Marine > Oceanic | place: Pacific Ocean: Monterey Bay | collected... | reverse complement strand
TAAGAACCGATACATTTTGGTTTAGTTTTAGTTTTTTGAAGTTGATTCAACTTTTTTACATTTCAATTTTTTATTTTTTACCGAATGTTGAAATTGTGATGGTGGTGTGAAAAAGCAAATGTGGGGGTGAAACATTTTAATTGATTTTTTATTTTATTAGAGTAAATACGTGAAACACGTTGACGCATCGTTTAGCTGAATACGGTAAGTAGGTACAGATACTTAAGTTAACCGACGTACGTGCACACATCACGATCTCTTACCTTACTCTCGCATACTCTCACCAAAACATCTACAACTACAGACTAAGGTCATGATAGGATGCGGGAAAGATAATTGTGTCAACATATCGTGCGTGCGTGCCAAAATGTGCATGAAACATGCACTAATTTAGTACTAAGTATTAACTTAATTACTTTATAAATTAAAATGGTGACTTTTAGAAAGGAACCTGCCAACAGTGTGTATGCGCAAGAGTTGGTGGCCCATATTTTTATGGATGTCGTTGCGTTTAATTAATTTCTGCGCCAGTTTTCCCCAAAGAGCTGTAACAAGAACAGACACGCATCGCGGATACCTCGGGGCGCTCTTTGTTTTACTTGTTGGTGCCTCGGGGTACCTCGTGGCGCGTTTGTTTTTAGGTCGAGGTTTGCCATCTCCCATCGCCATTTGGAGTGGTGTGAGACCTCTGCGCGTTTTTCTCGATATGTCCGCGCCGTGCCTGATGAGCCAGTCAACCAGCATTGCTTTGTCCTTATATACTGCGGCGTGGAGCGCGGTTCCACCGGTGAGGTGATAAGCGGTTACGTATTTTGGGTTTGTTATGATCCCAAGCCTGCAGCCAACATACATCAAATTGGACAAAACAAACCACTTTGGAGTATGCATCTGCCACTGCCGGTCGTTCACGTGCTTGGTAGTGATTTTGTTTGCTTCGAATAAAATATTGAGAATTTCATGATTAGAAGTATCCTGTAATTCTTTTGGCGTTATGCAATACACCTGTAATGTACCTGCCCCGAAATCATTCCTCTTATCGAAGCGCGCGCCCTGTTTGATGCACTCTCTAATAACCTCCGGACTACACTGAAACAAAACCGCCAGTGTGTCGTTGCGATCCCTAAAATGATCGCCGATGGCATCAAACTTTGGTTTTACTCTGCTCATGTAGTGAAGCAGCATGTGGTTGTTGCGGGAGTTGGTGGCGCGGGCAAAAGGGTCATACCAAAGTTTCTTTGTTCCTCTACGAGGGTATAGCAAGTAAGGATCGGCGCCGTTATCATAAAGTAGATCAAACAATTCCTTGCCCTTGTCGCCATGGCCACTTTTCATGACCCAATGCAAAAGAGAATAATTGTAGTGCGCTTCCAATGAATGGCCGTGTGGGATGGTGGCTAGCTGATTGAGGTTAGCCCCTATCTCTTTGGGGCGTCTGAGTAGGAAACGAGCGACGTGGACGTTGTTAGCAATCACAGCGAATGTCAGGGGATACCACTCCAGGGAGCCGTCTGTTTTCTGCCACGGGTCTTGCGTTGGAGGTAGCATTAGCAAATCGCGAAACTCCTCCCATGTTTCTACTTTTGAGAGCGCGCAGCAATCGTGGTAATCTGGGTCTGACAGGAACTCGTCGAATCCAAGAAACATGTGTTGCTCCATTGCCCGTACGTAACGATATTCCCAGATGCCGGTCTCGCCAGTGGCAACTTTTGCTAGAATGTCCTGTAACCTCAACTGAATGACTGCCCAAAGAACGGGCGCAATCTTCGTCTTGTCGCAAGGGATGTCGTGCCCATCGATTTTGTGGTTCAGTGTACAGCAAGTAAAATCGCCACACCCTACCTGTTCGGTTACCCGTGCAGGCGCGTCAAAACCCAGGATGATCTTTTCGGGGGCCATGACTTTCAGAATACGCATTTTTTGACCACTACAAAGAGTGATTTGACGCGCGATCATGGCCTCTAAGCGACACCATCCCCGCCGGCTCCATGAGGAATGATCGCAATACTCTGCTGGTATGTTTCCATGTTCTATTGAAGGCGTCAATACCAACATGAGACTAGCCCTCGACACATACGCTGGTAAACTGTTTATCGCTTTTAGCATATTCTCCGATGTAGCCGCATGCTCCTCTGCGCAATCTTTAGGACATACTTCGGACGCTTGTGGTATCGAGTAGAAGTCGCACCAGACGATGCAATCATCTAAAAAACCGCTAAAATTGCCTTCTGTATTTTTGCCATGTATCCCCGAGTACACATCCATACCAGTTATCGTTTGTCCAGAACGCAACGTTTTCAGCGCCCGTTTTAGCGTTTCAAACTGGACGTTCGTGTGGTCAGGATGATCGTGGGAAGTCCATTGGTGACCTGGGTTTTTATGCATAAAATAACCATACTTTTGTAACATCAAAAAACATTTTGGTTTGAATTGTTGAAATTTTTATTTGCCCAACTAATAAACAAAACATTCCCCTTGTGCCTCTCTTCGTAATTTACAAACAAATTATCTCGTAAGACCTGCTGATGCGAAGGCAATGTTTTATATTTTAGTAAATTTTTTATGTGTAGACATAGCATAGGATACGACTCTACTAGCTCACCACCGCTAATTATATTTTGATTTGGAATAGGATCCATTCCTTTTTGACTTGCCACCTGGGAATAGTAACTCTTCGCCGTGCCAGCATCCTGCTCCGCATCCGAATTTTTGTCAATATCCAGCTGTCTGTCACTAATACATTCAGGACTAAAGCTTACCTTCGCGGCTGGTGGAGCTGCGGGCACAACTCGATTCGGCTTAACTTGTAACGCGCCCGCTCGACTAACCACCACTGTAACTAGGCACCACTTCATTTTATATTTTTTACTGTGTAAAATTTTAAATTATTGATTAAATCAAAAAACTGATTTGTAAATTTTTACGTTTGTGATTGTAAACATCTCTGAATGGTGGTGATGGTGAGAAGAGGTAAATGGACCGAGGTTACCAAAGCAACAAACAATTTCGTGTTGACGAATATATTTCAGTTGTATACGCTTGTTTTAGCTAAACACGGTTTAAATGCTTAGCTAAATTGATTTAGAAAAACACCCACGTGCACGCGCTCAGACACTACTCTCTCCTTACAAACATCTCGACTTACAACAACTAATACAATGATGACAATGGTGAACGAAACATGCGTGACAAAATTGTTTGAACGTGTCGGCGCAAAATTATTTTGCCATATGCTCCGCTAGAACCCCAATACAGGCCTTGCGTTTGCTTTCCAGACAACTCATAAGAGCAGTTTTACCCAACCGGGTGGCCTTTGTGTAGTCTGCGCCGTTGGCAAGCAGCCATTGGACCAACCGTGGCTTATCGCGCTCAATTGCAGCGTGCAATGCGGTGCCGCCTGCCATTTTGTATATAAACTGAGCTTTGCCATCATCGCGTACAGCTTTATGATCCCAATAAGATAAGAAAAACACGAGGTTATAAAACATCTTCATGCCAATTTTGCTGGGGTTAAGTAGGGGGGCGTTGATGTGTTTTTTGGTAATGATGCATTGATCGATTAGTAATTGAAGCCCATCTGTATCGACGGACTGCTGAAATATTTTCGACATGATCGCGTAAGATTGTACAACGCCGCAGCCATAGTCATTCTTCGTGCTGAATATAGCGCCCCGGCGTATCATCTCTCCTATGACCTCTGTACTAACTTGAAAAATAACTGCCGCCACGGCGTTGGAGTCGCCGAAATGGGAATGTTTTTTATGGAAGTTTGTTGGATGGCCATGCTGATCAAAAACGCATTGCATGTAGAACATAAGCATTTCGTTGTTGCGCCGCACGATACCGCAGCCAAACGGATCAAAATACTGTCCTTTGTGGTACTGGCATATGAACGGATTCGCGCCATGCTTCATCAGGAGGGAGAGGATTTTCTTGCCGGGCTCGCCGAAGCAGCCACGCATCACGAAATGAAGGGGCGTATAGGCGCGCACCTCGTAACCAGCATGACCTACAGGCACCTCCACAACTTCATTTGGATTTGCTCCATTTTCTAGTAAAAACTTCGTTATATGATGATTATTCGCAATGACGGCGAACAATAGCGGACTCCATTGAATGTCGCCCGTTGTTTTCTCTAACGGACCTCCACGTAATTCCAGCGCGGCAGCAAACGCTGGCCATTCTTGAATTTGGGAGACGCTGATCATGTCGTTTGTGTACTGTTCTAACCCACGAAAAACCAAATGCTGATTCACCAACGACCACCGATACTGCCATTGATCCTTATTTGTCCAGTGGTTGTTTAACCTCCTTCGAAAAACGCCCTGTAAAACAAGCGCTACTTTGGGCAGATCGCATGGAACTTCCCATCCGTTCATTTCATGATTTACTTGACAGCACGTGAAGTCCCCCGTTCCCACGGGCCGAACGTGGTGATTTGCCACATCGTTTGCCGATTTGATAATTGAAATTTTATCTACCGCATCAACTCTAATGATATCAATTGGATACGCTTGAGCAACCGTTTCCTCTAATCGGCACCACCCGCGCTTACACCAAGAGCAAAAATCGCATTCTTGTTGAGGCACTAAATTTTCATGTTGTACGAGCGGCGCTAGAATTATCATCAATTTTGCGCGTGAAACATATGCTGGTAAGCTTTGCACCGCTTGATACATATACTGCGCAACTAAATTCTTTTCAGCTTTCGATGCAGTTTTAGGAACCCTTGCGGATTGTGGAATCGAATAGTAATCGCACCAAACGTAACAATTTGTTAACATTGTTTTGAAATTCATAAAATCTTGATACATCGGTTGCCCCTGGCGAAGGTCGTCATGGTATACATTCTTACCATTCAGCAACTTTTGCAATGCGCCTTTTAGTGTTTTAAATTGTTCGTCGGAATGATCGGCTGCATGAAAACTCGTCCACCTAAATTGGTTTGTAGAAAATAAAATAAAATTGTTTGAACGACAGTCTTGAAAAAAAATTAAAATGTTTTTGAAGTGATTTTGATGCATACTGGTGGCTTATAAACACTATAGGCGTTGTATCGTCAGGGGCGACTTTGAGCAATTTTCCATCTTCATCGGCCTGTTGACAAAATGGCAATTCATCATACGTTAATAAATCTTCAATTCGCATGACATGGATTGGAAAATATTCTTCAACTTCCCCTCCAACACTATCATCCATGCCTAGTTGGGCACTGATTTTTGCATAAGCGTTTGGCGCGCTTTGATATCTATGTTTGTATGTTTGAATACTATCTACGCTGCCATCATCCGCCAATACGACGGGTGCGATGTTTGCAGGCTTAACCCTGAATTTACCAGACCTTTTAATACTGCTATATACATTCGATAAAACTTTCTTACCACCATTACTTTTCGTGGTGCTGTCTAAAATCGATAATCCTTTACTGCCATGTTTAGTACTGGTGTATAAAATCAGTACATTTTGGCTATTATGACGGGCTGACGCACTGGCGTCAGTACAAATAGCAACTAATGCAGTGACCGCAATTAAAATTTTCATATTTTTTATTTTACAATTTTCGAAATTTAAAGCTAAAGTTAATTTTGGTTTTAGAACCTGAGTGTTGATCTGATGTTGAAAAGAATGGAAATGGGATGTGATATTCACGTAACACGTGTTGACAAATCTTAAGGTAGGTGTCATTTTTGTACTTGCTTAGACGTAGTACGTCTAAGCAAGCTTCATCATACGAACGTGCTCACAAACAAACTCTTCTCTCTTTAATTTGTTACAGACATCATCACACAGGTACGCGACAACAACAAATTTGATTGTCATAAAGTTCATGATTTGTTTAAATTCCAAACTTGTTGTGTGAACATATCGTGCGTGCGTGCCAAAATGTAGTGCATGTGCTTTGATGATTACTTTTTAGACAGGAACCTACCATATGTATGTATGCGCATGAGATTACGCCCATTATGCTTAATATGCATATCGTTGCGCTTTATTAATTTCTGCGCCAATTTACCCCAAAGTGCTGTGGCAAGAATAGAAACGCACCTCGGGTACCGCGGGGCTTTTCTTTCTTTGTTCGTTTTGCTTTTACCATCCCCCATTGCCATTTGAAGTGGCGTGAGACCTCTGCGCGTTTTTTTGGATATATCGGCACCGTGCCGGATGAGCCAGTCAACTAATGATGGTTTATCGCGGTATATTGCACTGTGAAGAGCTGTTCCGCCGGAAAGGTGATACACGCCTACATATTTAGGGTTTGATATGAAGTCAAGCCTGCAGCCAGCATATAACAAATTGTACAACATAAACCACTTTATACTATGCATCTGGAACTGCGGCGCATTTACATGCGTGGTGGTGATTTTGTTGGCTTCGAATAAAATGTCCAGAGTGTTCGTACTAGAAGTATCCTGTAATGACTGCGGAGTGATAGCATACACCTGTAATGTACCTGCGCCAAAATCATTCAATGTATCGTACCGCGCGCCCTGTTTTATGCACTCTCGAATAACCTCGGGACTACACTGAAACAAGGCAGCCAGGGTATCGTTGCGGTCCCTAAAATGATCGGCAATGGCACCGAATTTGGGTTTGACTCGAGACATGTAGTGAAGCAGCATTTCATTGTTGCGGAAGTTGGTGCCGCGGGCAAAAGGGTCAAAAAACAATCGCTTTGTGTGCCTGCGCTTGTATAAAAAATACGGATCGGCCCCTTTACCATCGTTGTAGAGCAAATCGAACAATTCCCTGCCGTTGTCGCCATGGCCACTTTTCATGACCCAGTGCAACAGAGAGTAATTGTGGTGAGCTTCCAAGGGATGGCCGGGTGGAATGGCTGCTAGTTGGCTGACACTGGCCCCTATCTCTTTGGGGCGACTGAGTAGGAAGCGAGCGACGTGGACGTTGTTAGCAATGACGGCGAAAGTCAGAGGGTACCACTGAAGCAAACCGTTTGTTTTCTGCCACGGATCATGCGCGGGGGGTAGCATTAGCAAATCCCGGAACTCCTCCCATGTTTGCACTTTTGAGAGCGCGCAACAGTCTTGCAAAACTGGGTCTGTGAGGGACTCGTCGAATCCAAGGAACATGTGATGCTCCATTGCCCGTACATAACGATATTCCCATATACCACCATCGCCATTGACAACTTTTGCTAAAATGTTCTGTAACCTCAACTGAACGACCGTCCATAGAACGGGTGCAATTTTGGGCTTGTCGCAAGGGATTTTCCGTCCGCCGATTTTGTGGTTAAGGGTGCAGCAAGTAAAAGCTCCACATCCTACCTGCTGTGCTACGCGTGCAGACGCATCCTCAGTCAGGATAATCTTTTCGGGGGCCATGACTTTCAAAACTCGCATTTTTTTATTACCAAACAGAGTGACTTGACTTGCGACCATGGCTTCCAATCGGCACCATCCACGTTGGCTCCACGAGCAGTAATCACAATATTCCCCTGGTTTGTTTTGATGTTCTACCGATGGCGTCAATGCAAACATAAGACTAGCCCTAGAAACATAAACGGGCAGGCTATTGATAGCTTTTAGCATGTTTTGAGCGGTTGCCTCGTGCTCTTCCGCAAGTTCTTTGGGGCACACTTCGGACGCTTGAGGTATCGAATAATAATCACCTAGTACATTTTGTTTTAGAAAATACGGACCCAAAAAGCACGAAATCTTATACTGTAATTAATTAGAATTACTTTAAATAGTTTTTTTCTCCAACACCATACGATACAGTCATCTAAAAATTCGTCAAAATTATCTTCCTGGTGCAACCCATGCATCCCGGTGTACACATCAACGCCTCGTACCGTTTCCCCAGAACGCAATGTTTTTAGCGCCCCCTTTAGCGTTTCAAACTGTACGTTCGTGTGGTCAGGGTGATCGTGGGAAGTCCATTGGTGACCTGGGTTTTTATGCAGAAAATAAGCACATGAGTGTATAATAATTATTCATTTTGAAATTTGGAAAATAATGTGGGTTTGAAAAAAGTATATGTCGAACTAACAAACAGAACTTTTCCCTTATGTAACCTTTCTTCATAACTCACTAATAAATTATCACGTATAACCTGCTGATGTGACGGCAATTTATCATATTTTAGTAGGTTGTTGACATGTAGACATAGCATCGGGTACGATTCAACTAGCTCATTGCCACTTACATTTTCACATGCGCCGTTTTCGTTTTCATTTGCTACCTGGGTCAAATAAGTTGTTGCGGTCCCCGCGGCTTCTATCTCGCTGAAACGTTTTTTGTCTAAATTCTCGGTACTGACTACTACTTTCAGAGGTGCAGGTGCGGGTAGAACTTGGTTCGGTTTAACTCTTAGCGTGTGAGCTGGACTAACCACTACTGTAATCAGCCACCACTTCATTTTGTAATGATTTTTTAATGTGTAAATGTTGATTTCAAAAAACCTTTGATTTGTAAATTTTTACGTTTGTGATTGTAAACATCTTTGAATGGTGGTGATGGTGAGAAGAGGCACGTGGACCAAGGTTACCAAAGCAACAAACATTTTCGCGTTGACGAATATACTTATTTCATTTGTATACGCTTAGATTTGGCTAAACATGGTTTAAAAATTAAATGTTTAGCTAAATTGGTTTAGACAAACCGCTTCAGACACAACTCTCTCCTTACAAACATCTCGACTTACACCAACAGCAGACTGATTACAATGGTAAACCAACATGTGTCAAATTTAAAAAAATTCAAAAATTCAAAATTGTGTGGATCAAGACGAAGCAACGTTTAAGTAGCTAGTATAAACGTTACAGTGTCGCCTTGGTAGTGTATCGGCGCAAAATTGCTGGAAACGGAACAGCATCGTTTCAATATAAAATATGAATATCACGTGTGCTTAACTGTTTGAAGCGGTAGTCTATCCTTTGAGCAGTACTTCATATCGAAGACCGCACGCTGGGCCTCGTTCATATGTTCTTGGATTACATGCACGCAGCGTTCGTGTTTCATCTTCTGGGCCATCTTGAGAGCGGTCCAGCCCAACCGCGTTTTCTTGTGGTAGTTAGCGCCATTTGCGAGAAGCCACTTCACGACCTGATAAAAATGCAAGTTGCAATGGGGGTTGGGCTTTGATTTTGGGGAGGGCGCAGAAGGAGGGAGAAGGGCTGTTGCGAGGGCTTCGAAGGGCGGCACGGGGTCTGTTTGCGGAAAATGCCGCTCACGAGTAGTTGAGCTAGATGGCATAGGCAAGGAATCCATATCTTGGGGTGACGTCGAATATTGGCTAGTCTGATGCCAATACTACTTCGTAGATAAGCATTGAGAGCCGCCGCCCGCCGGAAAAGAAAACAAGCAAAAAAAACTATTTCCGAACCGTTGGCTTGTCTCGGTACACAGCGCAATGCAAAGCAGTCCCGCCAGCCATTTTAAATATACCCTGAGCTTTCGGGTCGTCCTTAATTTTTGGAATTCTCAATAAACAACCCCAATACGCTACGCTTAGCAGCATTCGCATGCTGGCCTTCGAATCCTTGCCTAGATCAAACAAGGGCGCGTTGATTTGTTTTGGAGTGATTTTGCCGCCTTCTTTTAGAAGATCTAGAACGTATGTATCGGCGGACACTTGCCATAATTTTGGCAGAACACAATAAGATTGCAATGTGCCACACCCCATATCATTCTTGGTGGAGAACGGCGCTCCACGCCACAAAAGCTCCTTAATCACCTCCTCGCTACATTGAAACATCGCCGCCATTGTGGCATTGCTGTCTCGGAAGTGCGTACCGTCATTGCTAAATCTGTATGGAATTTTTTTGTACTTGTCATAGACTGTTTGCATGTAATGAAGCAGCATTTCATTGTTCCTATTCAAACAACCGCAAGCAAATGGATCGAAAAACTCCCCTGGCGCACCTGTTTCGCGCTGGCAGACAAAGGGATCCGCACCATGCTGCATAAGAAGGTCAAATATTTTTTTACCGCTGTCGCCGTGGCCAGATCGCATGACCAAGTGTATGGGCGAATGGTTCCTGATGTCATAAAGTTCATGACCTTCGGGCACTACTGTCATTTCTTTGCTATCTGCTCCGTTTTCTAAAAGGTATTTTGTCACGTGCGCATTATTGGCTACAATAGCATAAAACAGAGGACTCCACTCTAAAATACCAGTCGTTTTTTCAATAGGATTATGGCTTAGATGTAAAACGTCAGCAAAGTCGACCCATGTTTTGATATCAGATACGTTTTTGAGCAATGCTGGTTTGTCGTTTTCGTTTTCACGTTCATGTGGGCATTCATCACCACTTTCCCCCTCATCCCAAATCATATAATCCTCTAACCTAGTAGATTTGTGAATTTTTAACCAAAATTTTGGAATTCCCTGCGGTCAAAGTTTTTGTAATCCCAAAAGAATTCCGCACCACTTTTTTTGAAAAATTTTCGCGTGCCAAAAAAATAAAAACAATTCTGGAACAAAATCGGGGGTCCGAATTTCGATAGACATGTAGTTGAGACCTCTTTTTCGTCTCGCGGGCACCCCCACGGCCCAAAAATTACCCAAATTTCGATTTTGATTTTAAATTTCTCCAACCCTTTAAAAACTATATGCTGACTCACTAACGACCATCTATACTGCCATTTATCCGCTGTTTTATGGTAGTAATGCAAGCGCCGTCTATACACGCTCTGTAGTACAGGAGCTACCTTCGGCAAATCACAAGGCACGGACGCCCCTTTGAGATTATGATTAACTTGACAACATGTGAATTCACCAAGCCCGACAGGAGTGCGGGTGTTCTCTGCGCTTGCGCCTCGGACTATTGTAATGCGATCAGCTGCTAATACTCTAATAATATCAATTTTCCCAGTAGGCTGCGTTTTCGCTACCATATCTTCCAGTCGGCACCAACCTCTTTTACTCCAGCTGCCGAAATCACAATCACTCGCGGGCTCGCGATTTTGATGCTGGATTAATGGTGACAAAATAATCATAAGACGTGCCCGCGAAACGTATGCGGGAAGTGACTGCACTGCCTTAAACATGTTATGTGAAATCGTTTTTCTTCTCTCATTACTTGCTCTTTCGCAAACTAGAGAAGATTGGGGAATCGCGAAATAATCACACCAAACGTAACATTTCTTTAACAATTGCGAGAAAGTTTTATGCCCATTATACATGGCCTGACCTCTATTCACATCATCATGATACACCTTTTGTCCTTTCATCAATTTTTTTAAAGCGCCTTTTAACACTGAAAATTGCTTGTTCGTGTGATCCGGGTAATAATAACTTGTCCACCTGTTGTATTGTTGACGAAAAATCAAAAGAACGTTTTGAAACACGATTTTGTAAAATTTAAAATTTAAAATTTTCAAAAATGCATGAATACTGGTGTGAAACGAAGACAATGGGCGTGGGGCAGTCAGGTGACAATTCTTCTAGCGTGCCATCGCTCGTGGCTTGTTGGTATGATGGCAACTTATCGTACTTAAGTAAAGCGCTTATTTTGATGGCATGTATTGGAAAATGTTCCTTAACGTCGCCGTCTAATAAATCTTGAAATTCAATGCCAAAATCACCACTAAGTTGTGAATATACATTAGGTTGACTATGTTTTCTATGTTTTCTATGTGCTTTCCAGGAAACATCTTGACTTAACGCGTGTTCTGACGATTCGTTTGCGCTGCTTTTATTTTTACTTGCCCCATCATCTGAATTTTCCTTGATATAAAATATCTTCTCATATTCCTTTATAACGGCGGCGGGCACGACTGCATCTTTACTACTTTCTCTGCGCGGTACAAAATGACAACCTGCCGGCGCCACCTTTGTACCGTGAAGGGCCACTGCGCTCACGTGTACAAAACCCGCTACTATTTGAAATATTTTCATTTTGTACTAACAGTGACATTAACTTGTCTGATCATTAAACTTTACTTGTTGTTATTTGCCTTTGTAAACTTTAAAGTCTAGTGATGTGAAGAGATTGAAAGATGGACCGCCAAACCGCACGGTTTGTGTTTTTTACGCAAAATATTTTTTCATGGAAACGCATTTAGTGTGATGGTACGTAAAACACATTACATTCTCTCTATACAAGCACATCTCTCATTGGCACAACCTAACAACAACAAACCGCAAATAGCATGGCAAATTCTGTCCAAAACTCCAGAAATGTGAGTATTATCGGGTGAACTTTAATTGCATTTCTCCTAGCGCAGAAACGGTTAAGAAACTAGTATAATCGTTTGCACATCGGCACGGTGCCGCTGGGATAGATGCCTGTAATATATACATGCGGTAGTTGTGTTAATTAAAGAATGTATCAGTACAAAATTGG
>Ga0099798_10541_pt1 | contig 12315 bp, 7 predicted proteins | sample Uncmet_Sort29A_1_FD_89870 | JGI IMG/M metagenome (GOLD analysis project Ga0099798, IMG submission 89870) | Marine eukaryotic communities from CALCOFI LINE 67, Pacific Ocean - CN13ID_Sort29A_1 | ecosystem: Environmental > Aquatic > Marine > Oceanic | place: Pacific Ocean: Monterey Bay | collected... | reverse complement strand
GCAAGCTTCACGAAGGTAAATTGTGTGCACAAATTTAGAGTCTGAACTGGATTTTCCTTTACACAGGATTGAATTACAACGCTGAAAGATCTGTTGTTGTCTTTGATGAAGCACACAATCTAGGGAGTGTATGTACCGAAACATCATCAGTCGATATTACCGAAACACAGGCAACGCGTTTTAAACACTTCATTGCTTCACTCATTGCTAAAATCCATGCATTAACCACAGTTAAAAAATGCACTGAAGGAAGTAAGCGACTGTAGAGATTTGCTTCAAAAAGTAGATGCTTCTGGTCTTGACACTAATATCTCACACAATGACATTAGCTTTGTACACGGTATCTAATAGAAAGTCGTTATTGTCAACACATTTTAATTTATCAACGATTTTGACGAGGTGTACTTTCTTCGATATTGGAAAAAATAAAGAAATTTAACATTTACAAGCCTGGTGATTACAAAACAATGGACGGATTTTGGATATTTGAACTTTTTCAGGTTTATCATGCACATTAATAAAATATATTGAACATAAGTTTCTATTTGCAATGCTCGTGTAAAGGATGTGGGCATATGTTTCGAAAATAAAGATTCTTTCTTAAAACAAACGTCAGGAATAATAGACCTGCTGGATCAAGAAGGGGTTATCTGTCTCCTTGCCTTTCTCTGTATCTTTTACTGCCTGTGTTTCTGTCTTACATACACATACCATCACAGTACACCACTACACCTAATCTTTCTCTTGTACATGTATATCTCTGCTATGAAAATAATTTTGCTATGTAGTCGTCAGCTAAAAACATATCACTATCAACTTTTTGCGAAAAAGTTCAAGTTATATTTCAGCATGACACAGCCGAGCAAGTAACAAAACTATCAACTTCACAATCTGATGATCGAATTCAACATAAGCCTACCAGGCCAGAAAATTTTCGTGGCACTTCAAAGTTCACATACGATATGAAGAAAATATGGAGAGGCCAAAGACATCATTTAGTAGCTTCAAAAGTATGAAAGGTGAGATGTCAATTTTTTTATTGAATCACTAACTAATTTTAAATGTTATACGGTTTTATTAAGCGAGAATGAAATCTGGGACAATGAAATCAGGCGGGATTTCACTGGGTTACTGGTGTTTTCATCCTGGCCTGGCTTTACAACGTTTGATTCGAGCTGGAGCACGCTGTGCTATTCTTACGTCTGGGACGCTTTCTCCATTACAATCTATGGCACAAGTAAAAAACTACGATGTGCAATTTTTTGTCAGAAAGGTCAATATTACTGTATCAGGAATTTGACGTGAAATTTGAAGTTCGACTTGAAAATGGGCATATCATTGATGGAAACAAGCAAGTATGGGCTGGAACATTTTCCAAAGTATACGACTTATTTTTCAAAGATTCTACGAATAAATTACGTCTCAACAGATTTATTTTTGCTTTTTTCAGGGACCAAGTGGTGTCCAACTGAATTCCAGTTTCAAAAATAGGACCTCAGCTGATTACTTGAACGACCTCGGAAATGCGATCGTTCAGTTCTCGTATTCAATTTAGTTTGATTGTGCTCCTGTCAACTACTTATCATAAAATCGTTCTATGATAGACAAATAGTGCCGGCGGGAGTCCTTGTTTTTTTTCCCCTCGTATTCTTTTATGGACAGCTGTGTCAGGCATTGGAAAACTGGCCACAACAAGTAGTGTGCCTGTGTACCAGCAAATGAGATCACTTTTCATTTCATATTTTCATTTTGCGTAGTATTTATCAACGCTTAAGTTTCCAAAAAGTAGTTGAAGTTGAACCAAAAGGGTCAGCACGCGTGAACGAAGTTACAGGTCGTTACAAAGATGGTGCTCTGAATACTAGAGGTAGTGGCGCAGTGTTGCTCGGAGTATGCCGTGGAAAGGTGCAGTAGTAAACAGTTACTTTATGGACAAATACTTAATCTATTTACATTTTACTTTACAAGGTGAGCGAAGGTATAGACTTTGCTGATGACCTTGGAAGAGCCGTCATAATCACTGGACTTCCGTTTCCCGCATTCAAAGACCCTAAAGTTGAGTTGAAGCGCGCTTATTTGGATGAAAAAAGAAAGGTTAGAAACAAAATAATGCAAGCCATAGCTTATTGAATGATTGCTGTATACAGAATACGTCTGGTGGAAATTCCGGGCTTTTAAGTGGATCAAGTTGGTATCAACAAGAAGCTGCACGTGCCGTCAATCAAGCTGTGGGTAGGGTGGTATTGCATAACCTTGTAAATTTACTGCAGCCAATGACCTTTATAAAAACTAATATTTGTGCCAGATTCGCCATTCAAAAGACTATGGTGCTATTTTACTTTGTGATGAACGATTTATGGGCGGCATCAAATACCAGTTTTCGAACTGGATTCGGCCAATGATATCCGTTTATCCATCATTTAGACCGGTGAAACTCTTATCACGTCATGATGCAAACATTTTACAATCATTTTTCATGGGCTTTGCAGGGAATACAGTCTCTCCACAACTTTTTTTGGAAGATTTTCTCGGCCTGAATCGCTGCTTCATGATCAAGCAAGTGCAACCAGAAGGCTGAATCAACTTTCAGAAAAATCAGAATATCAAATGAATTATGCACAGAAGCGGGCGAAAGATACTGAAAAAAATAACGTAACTTCAACTTCAATGGTATGCATATTGAAGTTTTTCAAAATATAAGATTATCTATTCAGTTACTTGTACTTCACGAAGAATGTAAAATACTCTTGTGTTTCAAAAGGCAAAAAAAACGAAACATTGTGCTGGTCAACCGCGACAATCAAAAACTTTTACTGCTGCGGTCATTATTTATAATTGGCATATAACCCTATGTGTTCTTGCATATCGATTTTCGAAGGTTAAAGAACAGTTAAGCACGGATGGGTACAATGAATTTGTTCGAAGCTTGAAGGAATTCAAAATCGCTGGCGGGAAAAAAGATAAAGGAGTACTCATTGCTCACATCGTTCATATTTTTGAAAAAGAGTTACGCTTCAACTTTTTTTATTTTTGTATCTTGCGACAACATATATAATATCATGCGCTTGACTTCAATAGACTTGATCACGACAGTTGTTGTTCCCTGATTGAAGGCTGTTCATCTATTGTAAGTAGGGATAGTCGTTCACAATTTTATGCGTGTCTGGAATTATATCGGACTCAGAAAGACTGGATTCGTTCATGGGAAAAAACTCACAACAGTAAGATAACCACCAATAGTATTGACTAGCTTCTTCTTGTAACCTATTTTGTTAAAACATATCGTCTTCGTCATGTATCAACAGTTCGTTTTTGACAGTGTCAAGAAATAATACCAAGAGTTATGGTTGCGGTGGAGCCGCTACTAGTAATGCCAAGAACAAAAACACACACACACGGGTGACACCCCTAATCCAAAAGGGTGCTATTTCCGGGCAAAAGTTGGCATCAATTCTTAGAGGTACAAATAGTAACGGAAGAAAAGTGAATTCAGCCCAAGATTTGAACAATGCGATACAACGTTTGAAACATGAAAGTCAAGTTTTGTCGCGAACGAAACCGCGAAATAGCGTCAATCAAAAGCGAAAGACGCAAAATGCACCATCCCTCGTTCCGAAGCCACAAGTGGACCCATCAAAACTAAGATTAGGTCAAATGGATCAACGACAATTTCAAAAGTTTTTGGAGCAAGAATTAGCAAAAAAACGAAAGAATATTTAACTTATTTTAATTATTAAATTTCAACATGACATTGTGTAACTTGACAACTGTGACATATAAATTTATAATTTAGTGTTACAATTAAAATAATTTTTTAAAATTTATATACGAAAGTTCAAGAACATTAAAAAATATTTAAAATATATATTAGGCCTAATGAATTATTAAATTTTTATGCTTTCGGGATAACCGTCCGATAACGTTATCCGCTTTGCGTTCAAGATAGGCCTATTATTGAATAAAATTAATAAATAATTATTTTGAGCATAGATATAATAATTATTGTAAATATAGAATTTATGCACATAATAATAAAATATAGAATCTGATCAGATTCTAGATCATTTACCGTGATAGGCCTAACTAGATTTTATCACGATATGATATCAAATGATACCATGATTAGAAATTGTTATGCATAGAAACAACATAAATTATACAATGTCATTATTAAAATACATTATTATTAATATACATTATTTGACGGTAATCAAATAATAAATTAATTATTAATTAAAATTTATACCGGTAAATATTATATATCGATAGTCGACGTCATGATCATGACCATTTCGTACGTATCGATATATCATATATATCATAAATTATATATATATAATATATTATATATAATATATTATAATAATATTTAATAATATATAATATATAATATTATAACGATCTATGCAGTTACTGTATATATATTTTATATATAATATTATTATAATAATTATATAATATTATAATATTATATATATTATATTTATATACCACATATAATAATATTATGTACATAATTATTTATAATATTTATGTACATATATACATGTAAATACATATCTGATATAATATTATTATTATAATAATATCATTATATAAATAAAATTCACATTAAATTTTTTTTTTAAATGATAATAATATTGTAAGATCAAATATATAATTATATAAATTATTGATAAGAAATTTTTTTACATTTGATACATTATATATATATATAACGATATACCCAATGTCTATTATGCATACCCATGATCATGATATGCATATTGTAAAAAATATAACAAAAAAATCCGCTATTAATTGACTATGCATACCAGCTGTTAGCCCAAAATCTGAAAATCCGTTATATAATTATTATGTCTGTTACTAGCTATAATATATATATTTCGGCCAATTTTCGAAAAATCCGTTAGAAAAATTTCAGTTGTGCATTGACTACTACGGTAAGTATTAAAGATAAAATATAGATTGCATGACATTCCAAGATCTAGTTCTTGAGTTTATTGTATTATTAATTGACTTATGAATGAACACAAAATGTCTCAAACTCAAACTGATTTGACAAACTGATTGAATTTAATTTAAAAGGCAATCTGGAAGGTATTCAAAAACACATATTAAGTGTTTCTGAGTATTCATAAACAGAGCCCAATACAATACAATACAATACAATTACATGACAAAATTGTATGCATAGAATTCGAAATCTACATGCATAACATTGCATATGTACCGTAATCAACAGAAAGTAACAAAAAAAATAACGGATTTTTTGAAAATGGCCGAAAATCGGCCGAAATCAACAAGAAATTAACGGATTTTGATCAAAAACTTGGTCAAAATCGACCAATTTTGACCAAATTTGGTCAATTTGGACCAAATCTGGCCAAATTTGGTCAACAAGTAAACAACGGATTTTTTGAAAACATTACTGTTACTTTCTGTTGATTACGGTACATGTATACGATAAATCTTATTATTATCTTAATTTATCTACAGCAGTGGCGCTCAGAGTCAAAGAGGCAATACCAGCATAATATATATCCCAGCTGAGGGCCCCTATGTATTACTTAAGTAAAAAATATAAGGATAGATCTACTCATGTTCATTATTCCGTCTGTCTCTGACACAGTGTCAATACGCTCACAGGTACACAATTTTTCAACCGTTTAATTTCGGTATTGATATTTTGCAAACTCTTGTCATGCACAATGAGTCATGCTAAGCATTACAGATCTCGGCTCGACCAGTGTTTCAATCTAAACTATACAGCCGGCTCGTTGATTCAAATTTAAACGCAGGCTTAGATATGATGTGAATTGTGATATGGAAGAACCCTTTTCAAAAGTTAAGAAAAGGAAACAGGATAGATTCCCCTGCCAATCGGCATGTCGACAACTTGACAAGCTACTGCATCAACTATGTTCCACGGACAATGCAAAGAATAATTGTGATGCGATAACGCATAAGGTGGTGAGTATAATTATCCCTGTTCACAATGGAGAGAATTTCATCGAAGACTGCATGAGTTCCGTGGTCAGTAATCGTGTAACCCAGTTTAATTGTTTTTGAAAATATATGTTTGTGATCACAAACAGATTTCGCAGACTTATACGGGCAGGCTTGAGGTATCTATTTTCAATGATGGCAGTACAGATTCGTCGGAACTAATGATCACTACATGGCGCAAAAGGTAAGCGAAAACAAAGATTAAACAACAACCAAAATTAAACAACAAAACGTTGCCTTTGCAACTGCATTTACGATCACAGATTCGAAGATAAAGGTGTGATGTTCTGCTTTAATGGACACCACGGACCACCAAAAGGTGTTGGGTATGCAAAAAATAGAGCCGTCGAACAAAGTTGTGGTGCCTACCTGGTTTTTTCAGGATGTCGATGATATCATGCTCCCAGAGAGAGTTGAAAAACAAGTGGTGGCACTTCAAAGTCATGCTTGCTATATAGTGGGTTGCGACTTCCGTCGAATTCCAGAAGGTTCGACGGAACGATATACAAAATGGTTGCAATCATTGAAAGGGAATGCATTGTACAAACAAAGATTTCGGGAACTTACTTTGATCATGCCAACATGGGCCATGACCCGTCGTACATTCTATCGCAATGGAAGTGGTTTTGTCGAAACAAAGGTTGGGACTCCTGAAGACATGATATTCTTTTATCGTCATTTGGAGACAGGGGGTGGAATACACAAAATCTGCCAGATTTTGCAGATTTATCGATACCACGACCAGTCCGTTTCATTCAGTGTGACAAACAAAGTAAGGAAATTTGGTGTTCCTCGGAATCTCTTAATACAACATAGAACGCGTCATTTAGAAAATTGTGTATTGTGCATATGGGACAAGTTTTCTATATGGGGTGCTGGTAAACTTGGCTCAAAATTTTTTGCATGTCTAAGTCCACAGTATCGCAAGATGGTGTCTTGCTTTTGTGACATCGATTCTCGTAAAATATCCGAAGGATATCACCATTCAACACTCAAAGAAAGTCGCCCTGTAATACATTTTACACAAGTCAAACCTCCTTTTATTGTCTGTGTAAACCTTGGTTTGACCCAAGGCGAATTCGAGAAGAATTTGAAATCAATGAATTTTATAGAAGGCTTTCACTACTTCCATGTAATATGATATATTGACACTGACAGTGAACTATATTGCGTCCAACAGTTCTAGCTATGATTCTTGTATAGACATGGAATTTCCTATAATAGGCCTATTATAGGTGACATCGTATACGTATGGCAATATTATTCTGGGCCTATTATCAGTCTACTTGTCTTATAATCTATAAAAAAATTATATGTAGTATAAATTTATTAATTTATTATCCTAAGATACATAATTTAATTATAATGTAATGCAAAGGGCTCCTTATAAATTTCCGGATTGCCTGATCATGAATTAAAAATATCAGGATAATAATAATAATAATATTTTATTATTATTTTTATTAAAATTTAATTTAATATTAATAATATCATGATATCTGATAATAAATTATAATATTATGCATAATTTAATATATTATAAATGAAAATAATTATCAATGATAATATAATATGTAATATTAATAATATTATAATATTATTATTATTTTGTCGAGTACTAAGCAACAGGAAAATAGGAAGCAGATAAGAGAAAGACAAAAATACAACGAAACGAAAACCTGACGAGGAGAAAGACAACACATAAAAGATAAGAAATACGTTTAATACGACATAATAATCTGAACACATAATAGTATATATACATGCAATATATAGAAACAAAAAAAAGGAACGTAACGTGGGTCCGTCGTGGGATGTAAAATTGAACGGAACGTATGAGGGAGCGCTTCACAGATATTTGCCCTCAAAATGACGAAAAGCGTGACATGCATCGGCCATTTTTTAAGCTTAAGCTTAATTTTTTTTTTTTTTTTTTTTTTTTTTTTAAGCTTAAATTTTTTTTTCTAGCTCTAAGCTTAAGCTAAAGCTATGATGTATCGTCATAGCTATGCTGTACCACAGCTAAGCTTACGCCTTCCAATTAGCATATGCATGTGCAGCTGCAGCTCGTATATACGCAATTAAAAAAAGGCCTATTAATTTATAATAATTAATTAATAATAATATTAAATATTATTATTATATATTCGACAATAATAAATATTATAATATAAATATAATCACACAGGAAGAAAGACACGAGAGGATGCAAAGGATGTGGAAACATAGAAATCGAAGACACTGAGGTGTATTGCAAACTATGTGAAACCATTATTCGTATACAAAATATAGGATGGGAGAGAAGATATAGGAATATGAAACAAGAAGCAAGAAAACAAAGGGGACAAGGGAAGCCAGACGAAAAGAACAAAAAGAAGAAGAGAAAAAGAGAACACACAGTCAAAGAGAGTAACACACATAAATATATAATAAACATGTTACAAAATGCGATAGGGAAACGAAGACAAGCGAATAAGAGCACGACAGAATTTGAGAAGATGTGCAACTGGGAGGCAAACTACACTGATAAGATACAACAGGCAGATAGAATAGCACAATGGCTGGTAGATATAGTGGCCAAATGGAAACACCAGGAGATAGGAGTAGAAGTCCATACGAAACGAGAAAAGTCAGCTACAGGAGTGCAACATAAGTGTCTCAAAATGGAGGACATACAGGACATGAAAAGTATAACCAAGGCAACACAAGAACACAGGATATGTGTGCCAGTACGCATAAATGAGCATAGCACAATAATATATACTATCATAGTAAAAGAATTCTTCACAATCATTGAAATGTACACATCAAACTGCGACGAGAAGACGAGAGAAACGATGAAGAAAGATCTAATCAAGAAACTCAACTCCAAGAAGCCAATGATGCACATATGGCAGACAATCAAGCTCCCTCCCATGAGGAGAATTGGTGAAAATCAAATAGTATGGATAAATATTATGGTTCTTCTATGTGAAACAGGGCTAATACGACAAATCAAATGGGACCAACTGACAAGTACAGTACAGAATAAGAAGGCACATGAGGCGATTGCTGGGATGTTAATTGGGCTAGTGTGTAACAATACACAGAGGAAAGAGTGGAAGGGGATCACGGAGCAACAATGTAAAACATACATCACACAGATAATTAACAAATGTTGTAAAAATAGTAGCCCGGGAATCGAAATGACTACGAAGAAGAAGCGACAAAAAAAGAATACCAAGACGGGAACAACGACGAACAAGAAGACAAAACAAGCGAAACTGAGTGGATGGATAGATAAACGAAAGAACAATCCGGACAGAGAGACGAAAAGCACGAATGAAATAAAGGTTGATAATATTCTACAAAAAGTCAAACAAATCAATGCTATAACAGATATGGGAGAAAACGAAATGACAGACGATGTCAAACTGAGGATACAAGAATTGAAACAGATGATGGAGAGATACAACATGGCTATAAGACTACAAGACGGACACGATCAACTTATAAAGATGAGTAGGATGAACCAATATAGACACGAGGATATTATGGACGCAAAACAGATTGACTGTATAGTTGACAAGACTCAAAAGGGAACTGGAATACGAGCTGAACAAAAAAATGTAACAACCAATATTCATGACATTACACAAAAGATTGAAGTAGCATGTCACATGTACACACAACATAAAACAACTCAGAAAAATATAATAGTACAGCTGAAAAAGTCTCTGAATACATATGAAGAGAACCGTGAATACAGTGTATTAGAAAAGGCAGCAGCAAGTTTGAACGGATATCAGATAGACATAAACACAGGAAGCATTAAAGAGGAGAGGGATACAGAGTACAAAGTAGATGAGGAATGGAGTGGAGAGCACATTGTGGGAAGGAAGTTGAGAGACATAACGAAAGAGAACTACCTCATCACTGCATTTGAAATTAGGCTGGCACTGCACCAGTATGTGAGAGCAAATAGAGCAATGGGTATAATAGATAGTGAACATGTGTGGGACTGTGTGAAACAGAAAGCAGAGGTAGTAAATAAGAGAGTGAGTGACATGACAGGAATAGAGAGAAAATTCATGTTATCAGCACATGCAATACAACAGCAATTCTTTGGATATTGTAATACAGATAATATACACTGGAGCTCGTTCTGTTACACAAGAGACAAGGAGTTCCTGTGGTACGATGCGTATGAACATACCGCTGGGCAACAGACAAACCAGCAGCGACAACAAGCAGCGGAAGAGATGTTACGGAAAACAGGAGAAAGAAACCCGGGTACTCATATTTGTAAAACACATGACAAAATATGTCGAATAATAGGTCAAGTAACACCACAAAGTGCACGGACATGTGGAGCAGTAGTATACAGATGTGGCAAACAAGTACTGACGAATGAAGCAACACAGCAGGAGATGGCAACTGATATTAAAAAACCAGAGCAGTGGGAATCAGTAAGATATGAGATGTTATATGATATACTAAAGAATATAGTTAGAATAAAGGAAGAGAACCAAGAAGAAGAAACTACAAAGTACATTGCAGCAGATGAGATCCAGCCACAAATACTGCCAAGACATAAGAAAGCATGTAAAAATATACAAATACATCACTGTGCAATATGTAGTGAGAGGATAAAGGGACATGAAAAACTCATATCACATATCATGCATGAGCCATGTTGTCTGGGAGAAATTGATAGGGACAATTGGCAACAATGTCAAGTGGCAGGCTGTACAGAACGATTTGATAGAATCTCAGACTTACGACTACATGTACAAGAGAAACACGAGGGAAGAATAACAACTGAATACCGGCAACGGCTCCGAGGAATACGGCAACAATTGGTATGGCGAGCAGAGCGGCTCAATAGCTTTATAGAATGGGGGACAGCAAACCAAAATCGAGAAGAGATGGCTACAGACAGACAAGAAAAGGAAGCAGTAAAAGACACCAGAAGCAAGAAGAATAGGGTGATGCCAAGTAAATTACATGACTCCAGTAAATGTGTTTCTAAAGATATAGGCAAAGCTCGAGAAGACAGAGACGTAGATAGAAAGAGTGTAAACGAGAGTAGTAGAGATCAAAAGACGAGAGATGGCGGAAAAGTAGATAGAAAAAAAGTGAAGAGAGATACGAGAGATCAAAAAATGAAAGATGAGAGTACAGAGAGAAATAAAAAGAGACAGAAACTGAGTGAAACAGAGAAGAAAAGAGGAAGAGACAACAAAAAGAAAGTGAACGTAGACACGAGTGAGAAAAGAGATGAGGGAGTGAACCAAAAGCGGAGAGAAACAGAGGAGGAGGAGGAAAACAAAGAGGGCAGTGAGAAGGAGGAGCAAAAGAGACAACAGAATATACAGAGTGAAACAAATGGAAAGAAAGAGACAAATAGAAAGAAATGTAGGGAAAAGAAATATAAATGGAAGAAGAGACGCAGGAAGAAACAACACAACAAGAATAAGAGCATAACAAAACTAGATAAGTAGATCAACCATGCTAGAGAATGTAGTGTACACTGGGCGGTGGCATGATTTGGTTGGATGATCGGAACCAGGTAGTTGTACAAGATCAATCAAGCATGTATGCAAATGGCCTCACCACCCATCTCATAATGCAATGGCGAGACCTCGCCTACTGCAACTGCAAGCGCCGCAAACACAGTAGCTCGACCTGGATTGAGTAAACGATGCCACCCGTTTAGACCGCTACGGCTCTCTGGGATCGAGAAGACAATTCGAAGAGTGACATCATTTAGTGTACGCTTACTTTCTCTGCATGGGTTTGATTTGGACATGATTATTGACAGCATAGTATTCATACTTATATTGTGTTTCAAAACGAATGCCCCGTGCATTAAAGTTACCAATACGGTCAATATGATCCAAACACACCAACACACAACACACCCAATGAATTATCACAACAGTCAAATATACCAATCACAGACAATAGCATATGAAAGTGATAGATATGCATTTCTGTGTTAAATATGATCACTAGCAAAAGCAAATAGGAAGCAGATAAGAGGAGAAACAATAGTACATCAAAAGGAAAAAACTGGAAAGGAGAAAGATGGCACAAAACCAGAGATAAGAAACTGAGTTATAATAACATGATAACCTGAATACATATGTAAACATCCGATATATAGGAACAAGATCGGAATGTAATGTGGGATATAATATTGAATGGAACGTATGAGAGAAATTGAACGCATGCAGAACTAATGGATTTGTAAAGCTTGAGCACGGTTGACAATAGTCAAATTTGTGTTAAGTACATGTCTTGGGAGTACCCACTAGGTCAGCT
>Ga0099798_10132_pt1 | contig 12321 bp, 10 predicted proteins | sample Uncmet_Sort29A_1_FD_89870 | JGI IMG/M metagenome (GOLD analysis project Ga0099798, IMG submission 89870) | Marine eukaryotic communities from CALCOFI LINE 67, Pacific Ocean - CN13ID_Sort29A_1 | ecosystem: Environmental > Aquatic > Marine > Oceanic | place: Pacific Ocean: Monterey Bay | collected... | reverse complement strand
TCTAATGAACGATTTGTGTTTGGACCTTGAAACCTAATGAACGATTTGTGTTTGGGCCTTGAAACCTAATGAACGATTTGTGTTGGGGCCTTGAAATCTAATGAACGATTTGTGTTTGGACCTTGAAACCTAATGAACGATTTGTGTTTGGGCCTTGAAACCTAATGAACGATTTGTGTTTGGACCTTGAAACCTAATGAACGATTTGTGTTTGGGCCTTGAAACCTAATGAACGATTTGTGTTTGGGCCTTGAAACCTAATGAACGTGGAACCTGCCAACATGTCCCCTCCTGTGCCCTCCAATTTGTCTTCTCCCGTGCTACCCCTTCCAATATTTTTGGCCGATCCATCACCAATCTGTCTTCTCTGAGTGTCACGCTTGCCTTCAACATCGGGAAGTCTTCAAGTCTCCTCACACGACTTCGAAGGATGCCTTTGACTGTGGCAAGAAGTTCCGCAAGGAAGGCAGCCGTTATAAGGCGCCCAAGAACCGTATATGGCGCCCTAGAGCCTAATATGAGGCGACCTAGAACCGTATATAGAAGGCGATGTAGAACCTTACGTGGCGCCCTAGAACCTTATCAAGCGCCATAAACCTTGACCAGCCTACGTAAAACCTAATACGGCGCCCTAGAACCTAATACGGCGCCCTCGAACCGAACACCGCTCGAAAACTTCGGTTGTCCTCCCGCACATGAATTTTGCGACTTCGGCCTCCGTGCACGCAGCTCCTTTCCAGTTTGCGATCCGTTGTGCGTGATATACAATGTAGGTTATTTAGACTTATCGTCAATCTGTCTTCTCTGAGTGTCATGCTTGTCTTCAACCCCGGAAAGTCTTCAAGGCGAATCATATCCAGAACCCGGCTTCGAAGGCGCCCGCGGACTGTGGCAAGGAGTTCTGCAAGGAGTGCATCCGGAGCAACATCGCCGCGCAGTCGGGGCAGACCGCGTCGGAGGACTCGGAGGAGCCGCAATGCTGGCTTGGTCATAGCGGCCTGGCGCCGTACACGATAAACCATGCCTCGCAAGGGAGGTGTCAAGTAGGGATGCTCTGCGAAAAACACGCTATATTGGAGACGAAGAATAGGAACAAATGCCGTCACTGCCGTCAGCCATTGAACATCGCCGAGCCATACATCGCTTTAACCCCGGAGCCGGGCCCGGAGATCCCGGAGCTGATGTGTTTGGGCTGCGATGGATACATCGACCGCCACGAGCCTTACCTTGGCTACTCGAACGACTTGACGTGCTTGGTCTGTTTGAATGCGGGGACGCTCCGGATGAACCATGCAACGGCAGAGGGCAACAGGTGTGTAAAGCGGATCTGCGAGGACTGCGCGGAAGCCTGGTTCAAAGACCATGGCACGTGCCCTCATTGCCGCCAGGAGGTGAACACCCGAAAGCCATGCATCGCCGCGGAGTCGGATGAAGATGAAGAGGGCGAAAAGAAGTTGGGTGAGGGTCGTCCATCGGTAACTAATGTGAGGTTTTGTTTCCGGGCCATTGCGTTTTTGCTCCTTCTTTTCATTGTTTCTAGAGATATCCCGACGTATGCAATATAGATGATACAAAGACCGCCCGACGTTTGTATGTTAATTTCCCCCAGCCACACTTTGTGAGTTCAACCAAAAGCTTGCAAGTTAGTTCCCCTCCAGAGTGCAACTCGATGCCTCCTTTGTTGAGCGTTTCCGTACAAGCCAATCCACGCCCGATCAAAACCACACCATATCTAGGGGAAGTAATGTCCTCAGCACCTGATTCGACCACGCGCCGAGACCGCTGGCCAAAATCTCTCGATCCGTTGTCAAATCAGCATCTGTGGAAATAAGCACGCCGAAATGTGGCGTGGTCCTGATCATGGGTGGATCGGTTGTTGCGAAAGGATTCATCCACAAGATTCATCTGAAGAGGTGCTTAGTACCCCGGCCTTCATCCACAAGCGCACTCCCTTGCGCAGCGGCCTCACATAAATGCGCGACCGGCAAGAAAGTTATCTTTGAAATCTGATGAGCTTGTTTTCGAATTCAACTCGCCAAGAGGAGTCCTTGCTCGCGTTCGCGGTGTTACGCAAAAACCGAAAATAAAAACGATGCAAGTTACACAAAAACCGAACGTGAAAACGATGCGAGTTACGCAAAAACCAAAAGTGAAAAAGCGTTCCTGTCGCTCCCGGTCAATTCGATCAGCACTGTTATGTCTGTTAAATCGAGGATGGACAATTTGCAACGACATTGACCATCCTCGATTTGACGGACACGACAGCGCTGACAAATTTGATCGGGGTCTTCAGTTATTAACAGTATAGGGCCTGGGCGCTTCTGAACGAGGAGGATCTGTTACCTGTCGAGGCCGGGCGTTCCCCCCAAAGCATAAGCCGATCCACGACCGATCAAAAACACACCATATCTCTGGGAAGTGGTGCCGTCAGCGCCTGATTTGACCACGCGCCGAGAGCGCTGGCCGAAATTTCTCGATGCGTTGTCGAATTGGCGCGCCAACGTATGAACATCAGCACGCCAAAGTATGGCTTGGTCCCGATCATGCGTGGATCGGTTGTTGCTAAAAGGTTCATTTGAGAAGGAGGTCTCAAGATGCACTCTGAACAGGTGCTTATTACTCCGAGTCTACTATATAGTGCCTGAGAGGGACTATCATATTTTCACCCACAAGCGCACTCCATTCCGCAGTGGCCTCACATAAAAGCGCGACCGGCAAGAAAATCATCCTTCAAATATGACGAGCGTGTTTTCGAATTCAACTCGCCAAGAGGAGTCCTTGCTCGCGTTCGCTGCGTTACGCTAAAATCGAAGGTGAAAACGATGCAAGTTACGCAAAAGCCGAAAGTAAAAACGCGTTCCTGTCGCTCCCGGTCAATTCGATCGGCACTGTCGTCTCTGTCAGCACTGTCATTGACCATCGTCGATTTGACAGCGCTGACAAAAATGATTGGGAGCGACAGGGACGTTTCACTTTCAGTGTTTGCGCTTTCGGGTGCTTCAGTTATCAACAGCATTTCTGAACGAGAAGGATCTATTACCTCTCGGGGCCAGGCGCTCCCCCAAATACCCATTTCACATGAAAAATAAGCCGAGGGCCCGATTCATGGTCAAAATACGTATCGAGCGTCTTTGTTTTCGTGAGGATGCGACCTCTACTGCATTGTACCTCAGAGGGACCATCATAGTTTCACCCACACGGGCACTCCCCTTGCGCGGTCGCCTCACATAAAAGCGCGAACGGAATGACAGTCATCCTTCAAACACGACGAGCCTGTTTTCGAATACATCTCACGAAGAGGAGCCCTTGCTCGCTTTCGTAGCGTTACGCAAAATCCGAAAGTGAAAACAAGACGAGTTACGCGAAAACCGAAAGTGAAAAAGCGTTACTGTCGCTCCCGGTCAATTTGATCAGCACTGTCATGTCTGTTAAATCGAGGATGGTCAACTTGCAATGTCATTGACCATATGACAGCGCTGACAAAATTGATCGGGAGCGAAAGCAACCTTACACTTTCAGTTTTTGCGCGGTCGGGCGCTTTTGTTATAAACAGCATTGAATGATGGCGTTTATGAATCAGGAGGATCTGTTACCTCTCGGGGCCAGGCGCTCCAACCAAAGTCCCCATTGCACATGAAAAATGAGGGCCCGGTTCATCGACCGACTTTGTTTTCGTCAGTGAAGTTTAGGATCCGGACTTGTCAAGCCACCGAGTTTTCACGCCCGGCCGCATCGTTCTTTGGCGCAGGTGTCCATTGAGTGCATCTACTAATACGGCGGCCGGGGCGTCTCGCGTGTCAGACTTGAGTAGCAGAAAGGGTGATGTTTATATACAGATCGTCTGCGATTGACATGGCGTTGAGTATCATGTCCGCAACAGTGTTTGTTTCTGGTAAACATCGGGAAATTTCCCGGTATGGGGCATGTGATTTCCAACTACCCCGAGCCTACTGTAGCTCAGGATGGAGGTGAGGCCTCGGGGCAGGCTCTCACCACCTCGCAGCAGCAGTTGCAAATCGAAATATTGTGCAGAGAAGCTGTGACCCGATTGTACTTTACAACGTGTCAGGTTGGTAATGCTCGTGCGCATCCGTGTGCGCCGCTCGTCGGGGGAGGTACAAAACCACCGGTGCGGTCTGCGAACGTTGAACGCAGATGGTTTTTCCGCCCCGATTTTGGGAACGTTGAGCGCGGTAAGTCTCATGCGGGATGATCTTGAAGACCAGCTAATTACGTCTGGTGAGAATATCTCGGCCACGGAGCGCACGTGCGAACAATCTCTCGCGGTCACTCTGGGTGGGTGCCTTCGTTGTTTGCCCGTGTTGTCTCCTTCGTCCCGTTCGTGTTTCGGTAGCCCAGCGTGGGGTTGCGGGTGGCAATACCGGGTAATACTACTTAAAAATGTTGTCTATACTAGAATGAAAAGAAGTCGAGTCGCGGATGCCGGTCCGTTTTCGTGCGACCTTTTTCTTCTGCAGATTGTTGGGACCAAAAAATAATTTTCAGATTGTTGTGATCGATTTACAGCCGGCCTGCCATAATGCTTGCATGGGTCTCTATTGCGCCTGTGAGTAGCACAAAACCTAAAGTGAGGTTGTCGAAAGTTCATGTCGTATTTGCAGTTAGGTTGGTTAACTAGAGGTGTACATATGTGTATTTTTCTCAATGTCTAGGATGCGTTGTCTAAGGTATGATCACAGGTGTGTCAAATAAGCCCGTCTCCGTGTGGTTTGGTCCTCGTAATTCGTGGCCGTTCGTTCTGCGTTGTCGTCTCACCCATCGCACGGTGGATCTTCGCAGCCCATAGTGTTGATCGAGGCAGGCGTCTGGCATTGGGGCGGGGTCTTGGTAGTTTTCTGTGCCACGCTTTTCAAGATTGGTTATCGGCGCAGAGTCGGCAAACTAAATGTGATTGACAAGCTTTTTTGACCAGAAGAGTGCCGCGAGCAGCACCACCTCTGAGAGGGTGGTGGTCAGTGCTGGGAATAGCGGCGCTTTAGCGGCGCTTAAGCGCCGATTTAGCGCCGCTCATATGCTCAAAATAGTGGCGCTAAAGCGTGGCAAAGTTTAGCGTGGGGCCGGAATGCCTCAACATGATGCCCCGTGTACCTTCATTTGGTAAGGTCTGGTGGTGCCAGTGTTTGTTTTCGCGGCGAAACCGCTCAGGAAGCATTATTGCGCGGCCAAAAACGGCCCAGAAGCAATGTCCCGCGGCAAAATCGCCCCGGAAGCGACGTTCCGCGTATTGAAAGAGTATTTCTGCATTTCTACGGCTTGTGGTTCAAAAAACAACAAAAAACGTGGATTGGTGCCACAAGGCCAATGATGGCTAACTAGACCATCCGGACCACCTGACAGGCAAACCCCACGCCAAAATTCAAATAGCGGCGCTTAAGCGATGCGAAAGCGCCGCTCACATGCTCGAAAGTTTAGCGGCGCTTTTGCGGCAAGCCAGCACTGGTGGTGGTCAAGTTTCAAGTTTCAGTGGAAGTGTCGTCTAAGGTATTGTCATTGCATCGTCGAATGAGTCGCTCTATGTGTGCCTTGGTCGTCTCGGAATTCGGTTGCGTTCGTTTCGGCGTTGTCGTCTCGTCCGTCGCACGGTGGATCTTCGCAGCCCACAGTGTTGATCGAGGCAGGCGTCTGGCATTGGGGCGGGGTCTTGGTAGTTTTCTGTGCCACGCTTTTCAAGATTGGTTATCGGCGCAGAGTTGGCAAATTGAATGTGATTGACAAGCTTTTTTTTGACAAGAAGAGTGCCGCGAGCAGCACCACCTCTGAGAGGGTGGTGGTCAAGTTTCAAGTTTCAGTGGAAGTGTCGTCTAAGGTATTGTCATGGCATCGTCGAATAAGTCGCTCTCTGTGTGCCTTGGTCGTCTCGGAATTCGTTGGCGTTCGTTTCGGCGCCTGCCATAATTCTTGCATGGGTCTCTATTGCGCCTGTGAGTAGCACAAAATCAGAATTTCCTTTTCGAAAGTCCATGTCTTATTTGCGGCTAGCTTGTTTGACTAGAGGGGTACATACTTCGCCTACTGTAAAGCGTACTATGGTTCGCAATGTCTAGGATGCGTTGTCTAAGGTATGCGTTGTCAAAGAAGCCCGTCGCTGTGTGGTTTGGTCCTCTCTTAATTCGTGGCCGTTCGTTCAGAATCGTTCTGCGTTGTCGTCTCAGCCATCGCACGGTGGATCTTCGCAGCCCACAGTGTTGATCGAGGCAGGCGTCTGGCATTGGGGCGGGGCGTCTGGCATTGGGGCGGGGTCTTGGTAGTTTTCTGTGCCACGCTTTTCAAGATTGGTTAATGTTCTTGGTCGACCTTAGTGCAACGTTTCTGAGCCTTTTGCGTCAGCAATTAATTAATTAATTTCCGAAATGTTGACGCAAAACAACGACGCAAGGCGTCGATTTCGGACGTGGTCAAAAGTTTCGTTTTTCTACTGAAATCTACCGAAATACCGAAGAGGAGTGCAAGTATCGCGTGTTATTGATGTATTCGGGCAATCTGTGCATTTGCGGTGTTTTTGGAAACGTTTGTTTTTAGAAACTTTCAAAAACAAAGCAAAAGATGAACAGATCTCTGCGAGTACTATCGATTCCGCATAGTTTAAATGTATTGTGGACCCAAACTCGTGACATGGGAGGACGTCCGAAAATCAGCCGAAAACTCCCTTGTGTCGTATTTTTGCGTCAGCAATTAATTAATTCATTTCTCAAATGCTGACGCAAAAAAATGCACTAAGGTCAACCAAGAACATTAAGCGAAACTCTTTGAGAAAGGACCCTTTCTGAAATCAATGAAACCAAGTAGTTGTCAACTTCCCAACTTGCCGACTCCCCAGCTCGAATATGCGCAAATCCTCGAGAAAATGTCACATTTTGGAACCTCAATACCCAACTTGCCACCTTCCCAACTTCCCGACTTCCCAACTTCCCAACTCCCAAGCGTTGTAAGGGATGTCGAAAAGGGCGGGGTTCATGCTGGAATATACGAAAATCCTCGAGAAAACGGCACTTCCTGAAACCAGTGAAAACAATTACTCGTCCCGACCCCAGTCTCCAGGACCTCGCACCCCCAGTCAATAGCGCATAAATGCCGAGCTGTAGACACTCCGCATCAATTGTTTTGCGCAATTCCAGTATTTCTCCTTTTCGGCGCAACTCTGAGAGTGTTAACACATGGGGAAAGTTTGCTTGGGTTGCCACCCAGGTGCTGGCCCCCGCTGTTGACGGGCCCGGCCGGGCGGTCCAGCGACGCGTCCGTGGAGCTGGCCAATAGTGCCTCCGTCCAAGACCGGGTACTAGGGTGCACTATTTACCGAAGGGGGGGGGGGGGGGTAGGCCACGCATTTGGAAAAACGCCTTTTGGGCGAGATGCAGAAAAAAGTGAGCTGGAAAATTGCAGCCGTGCCGAAAATACATTTCCGGGCGCCCAGGCGCCTTTCCGGATCGGCCTTTGGGGCCTTCCGGCGCCTTTCCGGATTACCATGTTGGACCGGCATCCCTGCCCTGTCGACTTGCCTTTTTGACCAAAATTTCGGAAAATCAAATATCGGCTCCTGGCTCGGATCAGCATCAGGGTCCGTGCTTCGTAGGTGGATGTATTGCTGCAGGTTGCATTGTACGTAATTGAGCCGTTGCAAGTCAAGGTTGCCGCAGATTGTTTTGTTGCAAGTTGACTTGTTGAAAAAAACGTCGAATCCGGAATCCCATGTCGATCCGGAAATCGTTTTCCGGAATCGGAACTCGAATTCCGGAACCGGACATCTGATTTTTCAGTGCAACGTACAACTGTGCATTTCTGGGGGGAGGGGTTCTACAGTATTACCACTTTTTAAAAATATAGTCTTGTCGGTCTAGTACGTTTAGTTCGCACGACCAAATCCGGAACCCAATGTAGATCCGGAAATATGAAACGGTACTATGCAAAATGTTCAAGTGAGTCGAGTGGTCCGAACAAACATTTCCGGGATCTCATGTGTGCCCACCAAGTTTCCGGAATGTGGCGCTGGGGCGCCTTTCCGGATCCCGACAAAACTCTCCGGAATTGCCCGGCGGCGCCTTTCCGAATCGCCATTTTCCTGTATACTCGACAGGCCTGGAAAATTGAGACCCTAGGCTTCTCTGACAGTGTTAGAAAGAGGAGGAATTATTTTTTCAAAAACTCCTATGCACTTGAAAAAACGCGATCGCGGTCCGGGGGGGGGGGGGGCTACAGCAATACCTTTCTTTCGTACCACGGGTATGACACAAATATATATTCATTTTTCCGAACTACAAGTGCCTGGGGGAAGAGTGGTGTCTATTTGTTGTTGTGTTGGGATCTCGAGACCTTGAGGTTACTATCGGTATCATATGCGCCCTTCCCTCAATCCCGTAGTATACACGAGACAGTTACCATGGATATCGCATCTGCCCTCCCCTGAATCTAGTATGCACACGTTCACAAGAAGATCCTGTTATCGGTGTTATGATGGCATCAAAATCTGTACAGTCTGCAGGGCTCTCGATTCATAAGAGGGTCTGTAGAAACCGTCATGTGTAGAAGTGGTATTGAGAAATACCGGACGGAGAGGGGATCGACACTGTTACCATTCCTCCAACTATGCACCATTTGATATGATCGAGGCATCCCGCGCGCGAGCTCATAGTAGGTAATTGTAGGAGTGAAGGCACATCTGCGCGTCCGCAATATAGCACAAGCCTGGCATTTTGACCGTCCAGTCCTCGTCTGACGAGGCAAGTTTGGTTCAAGCCTCTCAGACGAGGACTGGACGGTCGAAAAGTCAGACTTGTATTATATTACGGACGCGCAGATGTGTCTTCATACCTACAATATGCACCATTCCACCCGGTATGCGTCATTCCTCCTCCTATTTCGTTCTGAAGAGTTGTCAGTCCAAAGATCCCGTTTCTGATGGCAGGCGAACGTGGGGCCCCAGATATATGGAGTTTGACATTCTGAAGAGTCCAGGTTCTGAAGAGTCCAGGTTCTGATGGAATCCAGAGGATACTAGAGCTTGCATAGTTTTCAAATCCATCCAACTGCGGTACTGTTCCTCGTTGGATAATTCCCCTCGCAGGTTAATTCCCCCTTCGCAAATTCAAGAAAGATAGACGTTTCCAATATCATCGGTTAATTCCCCCCTCCAGATCGCAAGGGTTAAGTAGGCATCGCGTGGACCGCCTACTGGCCCATTGTTCACAAGATTTCAGACCAAACCTGGATTCGGTCGCAACTCGATCTAAAGACATCCTATTTGGATGAAAATTGCCATTCTGAAGAGCTGAGAGTCTAGAGAAGCCAGTTTTGATGGAATTAGAGGAACGTTGTGATTCGCAGGAACCCTATATTTTACAAACCTCCCAGGTCAATTCCCCCTACACTTTTTTGCGATAAATTCATGCGTGGGGAGGGGGGAATTACCCAAGAAGGAACAGTAGTCGGATAAAATGGAGAGCTAGGTGGCAATATGGTGTGGAATGCGAAGAGGTGTACGTCTTTGTGTGAGATGTTCCAACATCCGACCCTTGTAATCAGATCCCAGTTGTCGACAGTCGGGCAGCTAGGGTGTTGCATAGTCGTGCATGTCGTCTCTTTCGTCGATTTTCATGCGGTTGATTCGGACGCCTTCGGTCGTGCTCGTGCTTGTGATTCGGTTCGCATCGATCGCTCAGGACGCGAGGGAAGGCTGCCCTCCGCGACACGCGACTCTGCGACCTGCGAGACGCGCGGTCGCAAGATTACTCATCCTGGAGGAAAGCGCCGGATCACATGTTGCCATGATAGGTGGTGCAACCCAGCAGCAGGAGTACTCCTGCGATGTCAAAGATGACTCTGAATGCGGTACGCATCCTCCCCCTCCTGTAGCGAACAGAATGCATGGCCAATTCTAAGTTGTCGAAAGTAGCCACAGAGGACCGATTCTAAGCCGAGTTTTCAAACTTTTGAGACGGCATGGATTTTGGTGGATTTGGTGTCGTGGGTTGAGTGGAGACAGCATCTGGATTTTGCCACAAGTGCTTGTGTTGGTGTCCTTAGATGTTAATTTTGGCACCGATAGAAAGCGCAGACTCTCAGCTCCTCATCGGTGCCAAAATTACCACAGGAGGACATCACCATAAGATGGTTGTTGCCTCGATCCGGCCCACGACACCTAATCCACCAAAATCCAGGCCGTCTCAAAAGTTTAAAAAACTCATGTCCGCTACGGTAGTCGAAAGTAGCTACAGGGCCAATACTATAGCTCGGCGTGGTGATGTCATCAGACGATGATTTTAGCACGGATGCAAAGCTGGTAGGGTAGCCCGCGCTTTCGATCCGTGCTAAACTCAGCGCCTGAGAACATCTCCACGTCGAGCCACTGGGTACGACGTGATCGAGTTCTGTTCACTTTCGACGACTTAGAATTGGCCTTGTACAACTCCATGGTGTCCTTACTCGGCATTGTGATTTCCTCAGGAACCAAGTCTGGCACAGGTCGAAAGCACAAAATCTTCTCTTCCGATCCATGCCGAATTTAGTGGTGTGGTACACCACCATATTGACGTGTGATGATTTGAGGGTGGTGGTCTGGATTTGGTCTGAGATCGCCAACTTCTAGAAAATCCGGGCCCCGTCCAATTCACATCAAATTGACAAGTAATCACACCTGTAATCTGATTGATAACCCGTTTCCCAAGACTGTTGCCACCACTGCACAGTTTTTAATTTAGTTGTCGAATTTGAGAGATAAAAGCGCGTACTATTCTCCTTCGATCCGTGCCAAACTCAGTGCTTTGGGACCTCACTGTCACAAGGCGTATCGGTATCTTCATTGTGTCCAAAGTGACGAGATTCAAAATGTCTTGTTCGATGGATGAGTTAGCAATTTATCTGCTGTTTCTTGTTGGTTAAATCCTGCGTAACATGTCCTCGGGACCGTCCCCCAGGGAACGGCCTATGAAGAAGTTCAGGGAGGACGAAAGCTTGGCCACCGCACGGACTTGACGAGGAGAATTCGAGTCTTGTGTCACTACGTCGCGCGCTGGAGTCTGCTTGGAGGCGTCCTCGCAAAACTGGTTGACAAATTGATGAAAGTTAGATGTTTCCAACCCCAGCGGTTAATTACCCCCTCTCAGATCGCGAGGGGAAGTAGGGAACAAATGGATCGACTAATGACCCGTTGTCCATACCGTTTTTGACGAAACCTCGATTTGTCTTTAAGTCGAGCTAGCTGTATGCAATTTGGTTCAAATTTTATATTCTAAAGAGTTGTTAGTCTGGAGAAGTCGATTCTGATGAAACAAGATCAATCCTATGTGTTGTGAAAATCCAGCACTTTGCAAACCTCGCAGGTTACGTCCCACCTATAAGGCCTGCATCTTGCAAACCTCGCATGTTATTCCCCCCCAACATTTTTGGGAAGAAATTGCATGCGTGGAGAGGGGCGAATGAAACAAGAAGGAGCACTTATCCAATTCCTTTTTGACATCTGATCAATTGGGCAATGGCAATTCCCAAGCCAGTTCCGAGTAATTAACGCGATTGGTGTGTTGTGTTGTATGTTCTGAGTGCAAAATTTGTTGAAAGGCGCGAGTCGGTCATCAGCCCGACAATCAACGACCATTTTGAGTCTTGATCGCCGAAGCATTCTGAGTCTCGCTGCAAAGGAAAATAATGAAAAATGTTCTAATCGGGCAGCTGTTTTTAACCTGGTACGCAGAGCATGCACTGTGGATCATGTGGTCTTTGTCGCAGTGTGGTTTTGTGTGTAGTCTCTCTTTCCGTGGTAATGTCATTTGATTCACTTTTTAACGACGATCGAAAGCCGAGAGTCAGCGCTTTCGATCCGTGTTGAAATCAGCATCAGAGGGCATCACCGCGCCGAGTTGCGACCTCATTGAATGAACACGTTTCATGTTCCATCACAAAACCGGGCCTTCCAGAATTCGAGTCCCGCGAGGAACTCAAAGCTGCGTGCAAGTCTGCGCAACCCTTTCATGGCAATTTAAAGATGCGCTCAAGTCCGCGCAGCCCCTTCATGGCCGATTGAAAGCTGCGCGCAATTTCGCGCAGCCATTTCATGGCAACTCAAAGATACGCGCAAGTCCGCGTAGTCGTTTCCTGGCAACTCAAAGCACCTCAAAGCTGCGCGCAAGTCCGCGCAGCCATTTCATGGCGACTCAAAGATGCGCGGAATTTTCGCGCAGCCATTTCATGACGAGTGAAGTCTGCGCGCAAGTCCGCGCAGCCATTTCATTGCGACTCAAAGCTGCGCGCAAGTCCGCGGGGCAAATTTCCCCCCCTGGAAGTTGCAGAGGGTCCCCCCTCCGGCTATCGAAA
>Ga0099798_10540_pt1 | contig 12326 bp, 8 predicted proteins | sample Uncmet_Sort29A_1_FD_89870 | JGI IMG/M metagenome (GOLD analysis project Ga0099798, IMG submission 89870) | Marine eukaryotic communities from CALCOFI LINE 67, Pacific Ocean - CN13ID_Sort29A_1 | ecosystem: Environmental > Aquatic > Marine > Oceanic | place: Pacific Ocean: Monterey Bay | collected... | reverse complement strand
TCGGATACGTGGGACGCGCTTGCGACTCCTTGATCTGTAAGAACGATTGCTCGTTTCACGGACTGTGCAGAAACGGTACGTGCGAGTGTTACTCCGGATACGGCGGAGACGACTGCTCGTTGGGCGGATGTCCGAACGATTGCAGCGGTCACGGAAGCTGCGTAAACGGTCGAAAATGTGACTGCGACGGAGGATTCACCGGCGACGCGTGCGATCGGAAGATCTGCGGAGGACAAGCGTGTCTGAACGGTGCGTGCGTTCTCGGCAGGTGCATATGTCTTCCCGGATTTCAGGGAGAGACGTGCGACAAGAGATCGTGTCCGGACGCGTGCAACGGGAGAGGAAATTGCGAGAGGGGCGTGTGCGCGTGCGACGAGGGATTCGAGGGAGACGCGTGCCAAACGCAGCTCTGCCCGGAGAACTGCCACGCACCGAACGGAAATTGCCTGAACGGAACGTGTCTCTGCGAAGGCGACTATGTGGGCGCGACGTGCGCGACGCGACGATGCGAGTTCGACTGCTCGCTTCACGGATATTGTCGAAACGGGACGTGCGTGTGTCAGGCCGGATACGCGGGAAAAGCGTGTCAGGAGCGACTTTGCGAGGGAAACTGCTCGAATCACGGCGCGTGCGACAAGGACACGGGCATGTGCAACTGCGCGCCGGGATGGACCGGAGATGCGTGCGAGAGCGCGTTTTGTCCGGGCATGGAGGTCAACGAGCCGTGCTCGGGTCATGGCGAGTGCAAGTCCAACTCAGACACGGGAGGACATTGCGAGTGTCAAGACGGATGGGCCGGCAAAGCGTGTGCGCTGTCCACGTGCTCGAAGAAGTGCTCCGGTCACGGAAAGTGCTATCAGGGCGAGTGCTTTTGCGAGAAGACGTGGGACGGCAAGGACTGTGAGCTGAAGCTGTGTCCCGCGGACTGCTCGGGAAAAGGAGCGTGTGTGGACGGACGATGCGAGTGCGTGTCGGGATGGATCGGCGAGAGCTGCAGGGACGAAGCGGCGTGCGAGAAGGACGAGAACTGCGGCGAGCACGGATCGTGCGCGTCGAGCGGCTCGTGCGAGTGCGAGAGCGGATGGGGCGGAAAGCACTGCGAGAAAGAGGAGGAGGAGAAGACGCCGTCCTCGAAACCGTGCGTGAAAAGCGGCGGCGACAAGACGGTGTGCTCCGGACACGGCGCGTGCGACAAGGACGAGAGATGCAAGTGCGAAGCGGGTTTCCTCGGAAAATTCTGCGAGGAGTCCATGTGCCCCGGTCCCGACTGCAGCGGCCACGGCACGTGCGTCCCTGACGTACCCAGCGAGGCGAGCGGCGCGGGAGGCTCCATGCAGTACGCCCACGGAAGCCCGCTCTCGGCGTCGTGCTCCTGCGAGGCCGGATGGAGCGGAGATGACTGCGGCGTGCGATCTTGTCCGCACGACTGCTCGGGCCACGGACAATGCGACCACGAGACGGGCGAGTGCGGCTGCGAGGACGGATGGAAAGGCTCGGACTGCGGCGTGAAAAAGTGTGCGGGCGATTGTGGGAAGAACGGAATCTGCCACGCCGGCGAGTGTCTGTGTAGAGACGGCTACTCGGGTCCGAAATGCGACGTCACGCGGTGCTCGGGCGAATGCGTCCATGGTGTGTGCGAGAGAGACGGCCATAACTTCACGTGCTCATGTCTGCCAGGTTGGACAGGATCGTCGTGCTCCGAGGCGTCTTGTCCGGAGGATTGCTCGAGTCACGGCAAATGCGAGAAGGGCGGCACGTGTACGTGCGACAAGGGATGGGAGGGCGAGGACTGCGCGTCGGAGGTGTGCGATCCGAGATGCTCCGATCACGCGCTGTGTCGCGACAGCGTCTGTCTGTGCGAGGAGGGATGGAGCGGGGAGAGGTGTGACGTGGAGTTATGTCTAGGTGGATGCGATCACGGCGCTTGTGTGAAGGGATCGTGCGTGTGCGACGTCGATTGGAGGGGCGATCACTGCACAACGTCCTTGTGCTCCGGCCAGGGTGACTGGATCGCCGCGGAGAGTCGGTGCGAGTGCAAGAAGCCGTTCCACGGAACGTTCTGCGAGAACGCACAATCGTGCGTGACCTTCAACGACTGCTCCGGTCACGGCGTGTGTCAACTCGGAAAGTGTTACTGCAAGAAGGGGTGGACAGGAATGAAGTGTGGCCTTTCCGTGTCGTCACGGAAGGTCGTCGCGGCGGGTTCGGAGCCAAGGCTTGTGGAGAAGTCGCCGTGATTTTTAAGCGTCGAGGAATAGATACAACAGAGGTTCTGGACACAGTGCATCGCGAATAACGGGCGGGGGCATTATCGAAGATTAGTCTGAGCGCCAGTTAGCTGCGGCAAAAGGCCGCGAATAAGAAGAACGACAAAGGCGCACGAAAGGACAACGCACGCGCTCATCACTCGCCCACTCGAACACCACCCCGCAGTCCGCTCGTCTCGGAAGGTGACGACAGACTATTGTTCGCGGACGACGTCTGTGGACTCACGGAGGACTGCACTACGAGATTTTGCGACGGTTGTTGGCGACCCATCGGGACTTGAGGCATCATCATATGCTGTCCTGCTGCTGCGAGATGTCGCGAGGACAACATGGCGGCCTCGCTTCTGCTCGGATGTCCATGCTGGACGTGTGGATGAAGTCCCACGGGCGAACGAGGCGGAGGAAACGGCAGCGGAAGCGTCCAAGGCGCCGCCGGCATGGAAATTGGGTGACGCACACCGCGCATCTGCTTCATGAACATGACGGGATCGAGCGGTTGCATGATCGGCGGTGAGCGCTGTCCGATCGTCGCCATGAACCTCTGCAGGTTGGGATGATGCGGCATCGAACCGGGAGGGGACATGAACGCGTGCGACGGATGTCGCGCGGACGATACGCCCAGTGTGGGAGGGAACGGAGTCGGCATCTTTGTTGTATCTGTTCGCATCGGTTGAGGAGGTTGCTGACGCGTCGTCGTTGTCGTCGCCGCCGCCGCCATCAAGGTGTGTGAAGTCATCGGCGGAAGACCCGGAAGAGGAACGTTCTTCGTCGTCGTCACTAATGCGATCTTGTTTTGGATCGTCTCGGACGACGACGCAGCAGCGACGTCGACGTCTCCGTTGGGCGAGTCGTTTTTCTTCTCCGAACCGTGATGATGTTGACTGTCCGTCTCGTTCGCGTCGCGGGACGACGACGATCCGAGTGCTGCGCGTTCCTCGTCCTGCTTCGCGAGCTCCTCGAACGGGCGTTTCTGTGCGGACGGTAGATTGCGCCAACCCACGCCGATCAACCGACTGATCTCGGACGAAGTTGCGCGCGGATTGAGTTGTTTGAACCGTTTGCGCACGGCGTCGTTGTACAGGTCGAACGCCGAGATGGAGGAGGAGGACTCGTCGTCACCGGTCTCGTCGACGCGAGCACGTTTTTTCCTCTCCCGAACGTCTTCCTTACCCTCTCGAAGTCGCTTGTAATACTTTTGGGCGTCCGCTCTTGCGATGTCGTAGTACACTTTTCGAGTCTCCTTAGGCAGACGTCTCCATTCCAGCACTAATTGTCTTCCGAGATCTACCGCCGTACCCGTCGGATTCTGTCTCAACACTCTGTCTCTCGAACTTCCCGCGAACACCATCTGTTGTTGTTGTTTGAGCGTTTGCTCGGCGTGTCGTGAGTATCAAGCATGTGGTGTGTCGTGGGAGAGTAGGGTTATATGCGCTCGCTGGTCCAAGAAGGGTGCGGGATTGGCTCGCTTCGCTCGGAATCTCAAGAAAGAGCATGGGCGTCGCTTGACCCTCCCGTCGTACGCCGACAAACGACAGCAACTCGCGAGTTGTTTGTGGTAGTCATCAAGATACACACGTAGCATTGATAGTGTTGTCGTCGTGGGAGAGAGTACGTAGTGTTAGTTAGCGCTCGCTGAACCTACGAACGCGGTCAACGGTCCGCGACGACTCGACGAACGCTCCGTTTTCTCGTCCGTCGAATGATATGTTATGTTGTCGGTCGGCGGCAGTGGATCATTAGTGTCCTGTATCAACTTGTCGTCCGTCGTCCGATCGGCGGTGACGGCGACGACGGCGACAACAGAGGCAGTCGTCCGGTTATCCGCGGAGGAAGAAGAAGTCAAGGCCAAAACACGCGACGGCACGTCGTCGGTTCCGTCTCGATCGCCCTCTGAGATCGTCTTCGTTTCGGAAACAACGACGTTTTTTGAGATGTTGCCGGTGGTGGTGGGGAGAGACTTAGGGTTAGGTTTATGGTTAGATGGTGGAATATGGTCGGAGGATGAAGAGGAGGGGGAGAACGAGATCGTCGCGGCGACCGCGTCCGAGATCGGAGAAATGGACATTTTTTTTGATTTTTCGAGGGTTGGGGTTAGGGCTTGTCGATTTGCTGAGATTTTTGGGGGGCGTTTGTCGAGAGAGTGTTACATCAGATACAAAGAAAATCACTGTTCATTCAGTGGAACCCCCGCGGAAGTTACCACAGGGCGTTTGTCGAGAGGGTTTTGTTGTCACAGAGGGCGTGTACTTTCTGGGATTTTATCGCTGCTCCTTTCTCGCGTCTTACTCGCGTCATGGCCCTGCTTAATACATACATACTAAAGCACCAATCACGGAACCGTCGCGACGTCAAACACGGAGAAACGTTTTATAACCGTGTCGTACGACGAACCATCAACAGTCCTCGCCTTCAACGCGACGTTCACGGCGTACTTGGCGGGCACGGTAAGTCCCGCGAGCGTGACGTCCCACACGCGACCGTCCTGCGTACGAGACGCGTCGATGTCCACGTTGTCGAAACACTGCGAGAACATCTCACCCGCGACAACGTCGTCTCCGCCTTGGACCTTGTCGATCATCGCCAACGACATGCAGAGTTGATGACGCCTCGTCGCGGCGGAGATCGAGACGCAATCGTACACGAGCCTCAATCTCAACGTCTCCTCGCTGTTCAAACGCACAATGTCGCCGTGGTACGGTGAGAGTATGGTGACGCTCGGAGACACGCCCTCGCAGAGGAGCTCGTCGTTGGAATCTCCACCTTGATGACCGAGAAGAAAAATGTCGGGATGCTCGACGTCGAAACGTCGCACGGCACGACGACCCGCGTTGCCTCGTCGCGCGGGGGGGAAATGAATCATGGCCCATCCTCGCAGTGGACAGAATGAGCTCGTCGATTCGACGTACGAAGGGTAGTACACTCTGTACGGCACGTCGTCGGGTATGGCCGATCGAATGTACTCGTACGAGCACTCTCGACCGTCCACCACGTCGAATCCGAATCTCGGTTCGCTCGGAACCTTGAAATCGTCGACAAAGACGTACGCGTCTACATCGGTCCACCTCGTCGCGACGAACGCAATCTCCTCACGCAGCGGCCAGTCAAAGTACGTGCTGCCGTGGGCGTCTAGCCAGAACATCGAGGGCTCTCGGAACAAATCTCGGTCGTGAAAAAAATCATCTCTCCCCCCTACGCTTGCCATGTCTCTCATCATTTCCTGCGACGTCTTGTTCCATATCTTTACGCGGTCGCGCCAAGCCCTGTTTTGGCTCGTGTCCATATGTTTCGTGGACGTTCGAAAGTACTCCTCATTGGGTTCGCACGAGTACAATCGTTCGATGCGAGGATACGTTCTCTCCACGTAGTGAAGTGTCGAGGCCGCGTGCGTCCCGGTTTCCACAAATCTCGTCACGAGAGGTGCCACAGCGTCTACTCCTCTCAACAAATTCAAGTCGCCGTGAAATCCCAGCGCGTCGAGTTTTCCGACATGAAAACCGATTTTGCCGTCATAGCTCACGTCGCGAAGTTCGCGAATACGCGAAGGAAGCTCAGCCGCGGAAGCGGCCCCGAATCTCCTCGTCGAGGAGCACACGACGGCAGCGACGAAGACAATCTCGACGAATCGATTCATGATTCTTCTCGTCGTTGTATGTGTGTGTTCTGTCTGCCTACGCTCTCTCGCCAAAAAAACTGATTTTTTCGTGATTTTTTTTTTCGAGTCGCGAAAATGAAACGCGGAAATGCAATCGCCTCTTTAACCAGGCTCTCTCTCTCTCTTTCTCTTCCTTCTTCCATCGACAAGAAGAGCAATAATAAATTTAATTCACAACGAATAACGATCAAACACGCTTCCTTTCCCACAAGGAAACCCAACCCACGTATGTAATCCAATCTGGGAGATTCGAAGTGAGTCTGATCACCTCGGGCGTCCTCGTGTCGACGTAGTGTCCCGCTGCGGCAGCCTCGATCGTGCCTCCGCCACTGAACTCGACCCAAAAGTCGAATGTCGGATCCTCCTTCGCGCCGCTCGCGAAGAACACAAAATAGTCCAAGTCACCGTCCGGTCGAGCCGTTCCGGAATGCTTCGGCGTGCCGTCCGTGAGAGACCACGCCAGGAGACGACCGTCCTCGTCGCCGCTGTCGTCAGGGGGCGGACCTTTGAAGTAGAAGATCATATGATGCGCGCCGGTCGCGTGGAAACGAATCTTTCGACGCCCGTTGTCCAAATCCGCGTCCTCCTCGACCATGGTGTACCCGAACGACGCGCCTTTCGCCGCGTCCAACGCGGGCGGGTCGACCTTGACGTACAAACCATTACGGACCATGTCCTTGATGGGCAGATACCAGGGAAGATCGCAGTAGATCGACGTATCTTGATCGCAGCTCATCACCTCGACGTCGTTCTCGAGCTGTGGCATCGCCGCGTTGACGCCGCGAAGACGACGCAACGGACGCAGCGCCGTAAAGTCGATCGCGTTGAGCCACAATCCGCTGTCTTGTGCGTACGCCGTGCCGTCAATATCGAAGAAGCGTCGACGGACGTGCTGAACGTACATTCGTTTCGGACGCATTGACGTGTACGGTGAGACGCAGCACGTGGCGTACAGCACACCTAATCCCGCGATCGCGAGGATGTACGTTTGGAGTTTTCGCGTCACACCGTTGCCGTGGAGGTAATACACAAACAGAGGCGCGGTCGTGTTGGTGAAGAGAAAGACGCTGAGACCGGTCAGCAGTGCGACGATAACGTCTCCGCTCACGTCCGTTCCCGATCTCCCGGCCAGTGGAACGAAAAAGTCGTACGCGAACGCCAAGAGCTGCGACGTCAGCAAGAGAGGAAACGCGGTACCGAGTACGACGGAGACCGCTCGAGCGCGCCTTGCCCATCTTGTTATCGCGACGTCCGCCGAAACACGCGCCAGCAGAGAACATATGGGCCACAACACGAGCAGGTACGAACTGCCCAACTCCGCGAGCGTGCTCAGCACAGCGAGAGTGGTCCAGAAACACATTGCACCCGTCCATGCGATCTCCTCGCTCCTCGCGTCGTCGCAGTATCGCACGCGTTTTTTGCTCTCGTCCTCCGTCGACACCATACGTCCCTCGCTCGCTCTCAACGTCACCGCGAGCGACGGCGCGACGAAGAGCGGGATCACGAGAGCGGGACGGGCGTACCAACAAAGCGGCGCGACGAAACAAAGCACGACGCTCACGACGAAGGGTGCCGCGAGTGCCGACACAAGACGCTTGCCAAAGTTCGAGAGGGAAAAGACCATCTCGTCCTTGGTAAATCGCTTTAGACGCACGATCCAGACGTACAAGAGAAGAAGGACAAGAATCGTAGCAAATCGTATCCACACGAATCGCACGACGACCATGCGGACGCCAAGAATGTCGAAAAAGACGACCTTGCCACCAGTGTCGGTCGAGAGGGTGGTTCGAAATTCCGGCGCGCTCGAGAGTCCACGCACGATCTGAAGGACGTTTTCGCCGCATCGCTGCACACTTCCGGGACGAAGACGAAGCCTCGCCGCGTCGTCCTGGTGTGTGTGATATGCCCAACCATCCTCCACAAAGGCGAGATCCACGCCGACGAGACCGCCAAAGTCTCGAAAGATGCTAAAGTCCGTATCAGACGGAATCAGTCCGGTCTGAAACGCGTCTTGGTACAGGCTCGAGCCGTGAGGATAAGGAACATTTTGGGCGTACGCCAACGCGATCCAGCTCTCGCCCGGACCGGTCTGGAACAGGACCTCGCGTCCGCCCGATCCGGCAGCTTCGAGATTGATCATCGCACGAACGGACGAGGCGTACGGATGCTGTGTGACAAAGCCGTGCGAGCCCTGGAGAATCGTTTCCTCTGCTCCGTTGAATAAGAAGATGACGTCGCAGTCGTGAAGCGGTCGCGTCTCGGACCACACGAGAGATCGAAACACTTCGATCATGACGGCGACTTGGACGACGTCGTCCGACGCCGCCACCGTGCCGAGCGCGGAGTCGAAATGGGAGTTGATGAGAATGCTCGGGATGTCGTCGTAGTCGTCGTCACTCTCTCGAGGACTTCGAAGACGTACGACCACGTTCGTCACGTCCTGATACGCGTTCGTGAAACCCGAGATGAAGTCGATGTGAAAACTACCGGACGGTCGTTGAATGTCGATATCCACGCGATCCTCGAACGGCGCCCCTTTCGCCGCGTCTCGTATCGCGTCGACGATGTACGCCGGAGTCAACTTCTCGTTCGCGTCGGAACCCACCGTCCTCACCCCGAGTCCCGTGATCTCCTCGATATGAATCCAAGCCCGTTCCTCCGAAAACACCGTCGGTTCCGTGTCTCCGTCCGTCTTGACCTCGGGAAGGTATTGATGTTGCGCGTACACCGCGACGCACAGAACAACGTAGAATGCTGCATACAATGTTATTATCCACGAGATATAGGATCTGTTTGGTTTGAGCGGCGCGCATTATTTTGGTTGTTGGTGATTAGAGAGTCGGGTTACGGCTCGTCGTGTGCTGCCTGGACCTACGTCTCGTCGTTATTACTGCGGGATCGCAGCTTCGCCGACGACGTCCTCTTCTTCTTCTTTGAGACTCCTTCGTTGATACTCCCGTTTGAACCGCCGCGGGCGACGGGTTCTTTCAGTGCAGTCTGTTTTCGGAGCATGATGAGCTTGAGATTGTGTCACGCGCGGCCGCGATTTGGATATCGGCGTTCGGCGTTTTTGGCGGAAGCGAAACCCTCGTGTGGGGCCTCGGGTGTCCTCGTGTCCTCTGTGGAAGGAACGGCGTCGGTGCCCAAATAAACCGCTGTGGGCTCTCGCTCGGGGGTGTAGTTCGCTAGTTTTTTCTCTCTGTATCGATTCACCCATTCCATACACCACATACCCACGACGGGAATGCGGCGGAGGAGAAGCAGGAGAAGACACGGAATCGAAACCGACTCGGAACAAGAGACGAACGAAGAAGGGCGGGTGATGGGCGGATTGATTGTGAAGACCTGGGGGTATAATCATCCAACCGCCCATCACCCACGGCCGCAGAGCTAGCCCCCCCCCCACCACACCCCCCCCCCCCCCCCCCCCCACCCCCCCCCCCCCCCCCCCCCCCCCACACACACAATTGTTCTATCAATCACCGCCCACCCACCCATCCCTCTCGGTCGCATATGCACGCCGGCGATGCCATCTACGACAGGATAGCGATTTTCCAAAAACCCTGAACGGTTGAGACAGAACCGAGAAGGCCCGTCGGAGTGTTTGCGCGCGTTGGATTCCAATAGTAAAATTCAAACGAGATTTTAAAGCAGAAACTGTTCAAGAAGGAGAGGACGGATATCGTGGGGGTTCGGCGGGGGTGGTGAAGTATAGACTAATAGTACACACACCACACCCAATTTTTGCTACTCCTCAACTCGCTTTATGCGTATGTATGGAGAGAATGAATGAATGAGATGCCAGAGAAGGAAAAAAAATAGAAAAAATCGGAGGGAGCACGCGCGGTCGGCCAAAATTTTCGGTCCGCGACGTTTTTCAAGCTCCTCCATTGATTTTCCCTTTTAATTCGCGACAAAACCTCAACTTCGGCGACTCGCGACCGACAGCAGCTGCAGAGTCCTTTTTTCATTTGTACTTCCCCCCTACTGTAGACATAACCAACCATCATGGACAGCGGACGAGAACCATGTCCGTATCGAATATTGGACGACGTCGGAGGAGCGTTCGCGATGGGTACGTGTCATCAAAGTCTTCGTTACGCGCGTCGCGCGCGACGGCAAATCGACATAGGTATTTTCCTCTTCGACAACTTCGATTTCATATTCTCAGAGAGCTACGTCGGAGAGAACATCAAGACGCGTCATTTGAGCGAATTTTCGACGATATTCGCTGAGAATTGACTGAGATACGAAGCTACGAACGAAGCGCAACTAGAAAGCGTCACAATCGTGCGATCGATCCATATGAGTCACACGACGACGACACACACACACACACACACTGACGTAACGATCGAAAATGAACGATGAACATCAACAGGTGCATTCGGTGGAGCCATATGGCATTCGGTGAAAGGAGCGCGAAATTCGCCGTACGGTTCGAGAAGAGAAGGGGCGATGAAATCGGTGAAACAGAGAGCACCGATTTTGGGCGGCGCGTTCGCGGTGTGGGGTTTGCTCTTCTCCAGCTACGACTGCACGTTCGTGGCGTTGCGACAAAAAGAGGATCCTTGGAACTCGATCATGGCGGGTGCCGCGACGGGTGGTACTTTGGCAGCTAGAGCCGGGTGGAAAGCCATTGCTAGAAGTTCGGCTGTGGGCGGCGTGCTATTGGGTCTGATCGAGGGTCTGGGCGTCCTCATGAACAACGTCATGACACCCGCACCCGGCGGTTTCGACGAAGGCGAGGGTATGGGCTTCGCGCCTCCGCTCTCTCCTCCGATGGAGTTGTCGGACGCCGGTGTGGACGAGGACAACGACAACACGTTCCACACTGGAGGTATCGCGTACGAGGAAGCCAACACGTCGTTTCGATAGACGGATCGACCGCGGTGTGCATAGAAGAAGAAAAGTGCTGGCATAGCAATATAGATTTTTATTTCCCTTTGGGATTCTTGTTCTCTTCTTTCCGCCGTTATGTAAATGCACGGGACAATAAACGAAAAAGCAGGGGGTTTGGGGTGGGTTAGTGACATCATCAATACGCCTTAAGGTCCCTGAGCGGACGAGGCCCCGTGCCGTCGATCGCGTCCGAAATCGTGACCGCGAGAAACGAAGCGAATTCGTCGTAGTCGTTGAACATCGGACTGACCGAAGCGGGCTTGTCACCGAGCATGTGTCGATCGTCGATGCGCTCGTCGAAGAGAGTCTCGCTGTTGTCAAGAACGAACGAGATTGCGCCCGAGATCATCACGTGCGTGCAGTTCGCTTTCGCGATTTGGGGGACGACCTCGGTGTCCGGCGGTCCGCTCCACGAGAACAGATCTTGAGGAAACGTCGTACCTTTTCCGCCATGATTTTGAAACGCCAAGTACACGTCGTATCCTTTTCCTCCAAACGCGTCCGACATGTATGCGTAGTTCTTTCGCATCAGTGCCTCACCGGGATCGCCCTCCTTCCCGATGCGAGTGGGATTTCCGTGACAGGCAAAGAGGAGGCACACGTCGGACGGACTCACATCGTGGGGAAGCATCGCGTCCATTTGATTCTGCGTGAACGTCTCGAGAAGTTTGTTGAACCACGGAATTTGAGAGTAATCGTCCAGACCCCACACATTCACATCGTTCCACTCAGGTTTCGCGATCTCCGGTCGAAGCTGTTCGTATGCCACCCCGTTCGTCGTGTTGCTCTCCTGCGCGTTGTTTTGATTCACAATCACCAGATCCGTCACACCCGACGCCAACGCGAGACGAGCCTGATCGACCACAGTCACGTTCGGCGGACATCCGCCTCCGTACACAAAGTTATACCCCACAAACGCCTCGGCGCTTTCGTCGATGCGGTAATGGCGAAACGCGGCCAAGACGCCCGCAGCTTGCGCTCGTGCGTTCGTCTGAAACGACGTGTTACACGTCGGCGAGATCGCTTCGTACATAGCCATCGTATCTTTCTTTCCCGCCTTCCAAATCAACTCACCCACATACTTTCGAAACATTGCAGGCGTCGGAATCTCGAAATTTGCCAACTCCGCGAGCGCGTTCGGGACGTAACTCTCCACACACGCGCAAGACTCCGCGTCGCCGAACGAAGCGAACAAAAGACCATACTTTCTTGTTTGTTCCTTAGCGTTTTGCGGTTGCTGGGACGCATGAGCCATGCCAAAACACACACTCGCCGCCACGGCCAATGCGGCAAAGTAGGTGAGGAACGTGCGTGTCATTGATTTTTATTTATTGTCAGTTGGAGTTTTGCTTCGGTCATTCATTACAGAAGTGTAAGTTAAATCTGTAGCATATATTTCTAAGTGAAAAGAGGGAATTGCATAGATTTCTCCAGTTAAAAAAAAAGATCTAAAAGCTTCGTTTCAAGTTTCATCTGATTTCTTGTGTTCGACCGACAACAGAAGG
>Ga0099798_10539_pt1 | contig 12329 bp, 9 predicted proteins | sample Uncmet_Sort29A_1_FD_89870 | JGI IMG/M metagenome (GOLD analysis project Ga0099798, IMG submission 89870) | Marine eukaryotic communities from CALCOFI LINE 67, Pacific Ocean - CN13ID_Sort29A_1 | ecosystem: Environmental > Aquatic > Marine > Oceanic | place: Pacific Ocean: Monterey Bay | collected... | reverse complement strand
TAATATCTATGACGCTGATATCGATTGATGTTGATCGATGTCGATTGATGCTTATGCACCTCTAAAAAGGCATCTGATGCACTTCTAAAAATGCATCTCTGATACAACAAGAGAACAAGAAGCACTACGAAAGTGTAACAAAACACTAGAGCATTACAGGAGCTCCACGAGAGCTCCACACGCTACAAGAAGCTAGAACACACCAGCGACACACTGGAAAAAATTGTCAACCATAAAGAGTGGCCCCTGTTTACAAAAAGTAAAGATTTCCCTGTGTTCGCTTCTTGAGCTAGGTTAGACTGTTAGTGTTAGTTAATGACAGCATTTTCCATGCGGCTCGAGATGGGACTGTCCAGAATGATGGTCATTCTCGACTGTCCAAGTTCTGCGAGGACACCGTGTTGACAGAGTTACGCCCGCGATCACCCCCCTGGCATTAATATGTAACAAAGCTGTCGAACAAATGGCTGTCGCTTCCTCTTCACTGTTCACTGTTTAGTGGTTAGTGCGTGACCTGTGCTGGTGCCACGAACGACTCACTGTATAGTACGCTACCACGAACATACTCACTACTACTCACGATGCTACCACGAAGCCACCACGAACTAGAACAGGCTGTGGTGACGTCTTCACAATTTGCTTCTTCGTGGTAACATAGTACAAAATGGTACCAAAATAGTACCAAAATACTTCCTATAAAATACCTCTTCCCTTGTAAAACTCGACGTTCTACCTTTTCTGCTAAGAGTTACTTTTGGGAGCTTTAGTACGGTCTTAGAACAATCCCATTTTGTCAATGTGGGACTCAATGTCAACTCCACGTTTTGGAAAAGTGGGAACAATAATCATATCTCGAGACTCGAATGAGATCTTGACGAACGTCGCTGCGGTATCTGTCATTCTGTTACTGCTCGCTGCGCCATAGCATGTTGCTGTCTGGACAGCGTTTAAGATTTAAGATAACGCTCCATAAGTAGGATATTCGATTATAAGATACACAAGTATTCAAGGATATAACTCAAGGATATCGATTCATAGGCGGTTGTATAGATAGATCAAACTAGGTTTGCCTGGCTAAAAAAATATGCGAGTGCTAAAAGTGCCAATAAGACCTGGATTCGGAGCCTCAAATGGTAAATACGAAAATAGAATTCCGTATCACGATGATCATTGATTAATACGTCTGGATTGACCGAACTTAAAAGTGGCCGTGCTATGTGATCTCTTTTGTTCTTTGTTTGTTCTTTAGCGCCTTCAGCTTGTTCAAAGCTGGGAGACGCGAACGGGATTGCATCCTGTGAACTGTAAGAACTGTAAGAACAGGAAGGAGATCTGACTTCAACTTTAAGTTGAAGAAGAAAATGAATCGACTTCAAAATTGAAGAAGACTCAAGAAGATACAGCTTTAAAACAACTTTTAGCTACACAGAGCTGTTTCGGCTGTTCTATACACTGTATACTGTATACACAACGGTGAGCTGCTAGAATGGTGCAACTCGTAATAATAAAAACATTATGGCTTAGAGCTGAGGAATACAAAGTTAGAACAGTACGTGTGCTTAAAACAGATTTTAATAGAAATCTAGCACTCTATGTGAATCGGTCTCCGAAATAGCACTACTCTGAGTTCGATAGTTTTCATCTTCATTCCATGTACTAATCTCAATTTCGTGTACTAATCTCAATTTCGTGTATTAGTCTCAATTTTGTCTGACAATCTTCATTTTACGCTTCATTTCCGCCGGTGCATCTACTTCTTATAAAGTTGTTTCATCATTCCGGTCCGCTGGGAACGGCTCGAGTATTGGACAACCGGAAGTTTCTTCTCTGCATTTTCTTTTTCGAAGTCCACCATCTTGGTGTTGCAACCAGGGCAAATGGCGGCATCGTGATCCCAGTCCTCCTGGAGTTCTTCAACGCAATCCAAGTGGAACTTGTGACCGCAGTTGTGCTGCGGGCACCGGACAATGTTGCAATCCAAAGTCTTATTGCAACCAAAGCATGGAACATGAGTGGCCTTGCTCAGTTGAATCTTGAATGGCTTGTTGGACTGTTTCTTGCTCTTTTCATCCCAATTGCTCAGGTTGTCAGTGTTGCCGAAATGAACGCTGCCAAGGTTGGTCTTGTTGTCGACACTGTCGTCGTCCGGGGAATCCCAGTCGGAATAGTCCTTCTGATCGACCGTTCGCTTCGTCAAGAAATTAATGGTCACAGGCTTGTTCTGCTGCTGTTCCTGAACTAGCTTGATCGGCTTGTTAGGAAGGCTGCCTCCTTGCTTTTGACCGTTAGAAATCATGTCGGTCTGTAGGGAGTTGGTGTCGAATTTGAACGGTTGCAGTTTTTCCACGGTCTTCTGCTCCTTGAAGGCTTCCTCTTTCTGCTGCAAGTCAACATCGGTACTGTCAAGCGCCTGAATAAAATGCAATAATTTGTCAGATTATAAAATGCAGTTCTTGGAATATTGAGCGAATACATTGTAATTTAGGGCCAACTGGCAAGTGTGACGTACCTGCTTTTCATCGGCCAAAATATCTTCTTCCTTGGCGATTCTCTGGAGCAGGTTTGGGAATTTCTCTTTGACGTATTTGTCATTGAATTCCTCCTCGTCGAAGAACTTCATCATTTCCTCCTGACGCTGCTTCCACTCCTCTTCATTGTCACCGGGAAAATTGTGCTGGTCCAAATTGTCCTCTCCCCAGTCATAGAACTGCTGCTGGAAGTCAGCCTGATTCATAATTTCAAAGAAACAGTTTGTTGGAAACAAACTACTAATAGGTCCCAGACTGGACCCCAGACATACAATCTGAGTGCATTCACCTACAGGAGCGAGAGTGGTACTTCTTCAATCGTGGTCCGAAAATGGGAATAAAATATTTATGAAAGGAGAGAAGACGTGGGATGAAGACGTGGGATGAAAGGAACATTTATGGCGAGCTTACCGGTTCCTTCTCTTCTTCGTTGTGTTCAAGGTTTGGCGGGTAGAAAGCGTTTTCAAAAGCTGCAACTGCATCGCCCTTGAATGCGTGGAACAGCTTTTGTTTTGAAGAATAACAATTTAAGCGCCAGGCCTTCGCGACATGAGCGAACGTGTTGCTCATATACTCGATGTTTGCCTCGAGTTGTTGAAACTCCTTCTCCAACTTGCGGAGCTCCTCCTCGAGCGGGTTCATCAGATGACGCACGCTCTCCAAGCTTTCTATGGTGCTCTGAATCATATCCTCGATGCTTCCTAGATCCACAGAAACCGGCTGACGCTTTCCCCCAAACTGCATGTCAACTTCTTCAAGCTTAATGAGTTTGAAGAGGCTTTCGTCAAAGTTTTTGTCCGACATGTTCTGGCTCAAGCCTACAGCAACAGCTGTCAGAGTCAAGTTCTTCATTGATCCCTGTTTTTGCTTGTGCACGATGGCTCGAACCTTTGCGAGCTTTGCCATCGCCTGGCTCCTCTGGTAAAAAAGTTCAACAAACCTACGTTCAATAGGATCGAGGAAGTTCTCGGTTAGAAAATGTTTCCAATTGGCGTACTTGTTCCACATATCGCGCTCGCCGAATCGATGGTCGTAGATTTCACCACTATGCACAATCCAGCTGACGGAGTTAATGGAGTGGGAGATATTGAAGAGAAGATTAATAAGATTTCCGAAATTCGAGACGTACACCGGGCCAGTCATGGTTCCAACCGCGTTCCATGCCAATACATAGAATGTGTCAGTGTGAAGTAATTTGTTCCATTGACGATAATTTATGTAAAAAGGGTAAGTACCTAAAGAGCAGAGATTTCGAAGTCCAGTTCGCTGGGAAGAGGGTGTCCTTGATGTCCTGGAGCTTCTTATGGCGAACCATGAGCGGAAGCGCTTTGTTGCCCCTAATATACCGTTTGGACGCTCCCAATTCTAATGGTCCACACTGTATTGGCGTCGAGGTGGCTTCCAACATCTTGCGACCATAGTTTATTTGGCTGCGCACCCACTTCTTCTTCAGAATTTTCGAATCTTCGAACTTCCTTTCGAAGTTGATGAAGAGACTTGGACCGTTCTCTTTGTCAAAACATTCCAATTGATCATACGTTTCCTGGTGACAGGACGTCTTCTTCGTCAGGTGCTTTTCGAACTTGCGGAACTTACCGAAAATCTTTACCAAGCGCTCGGCCTCGTCTTTGACCTGTCGCATGGCTTGATTCATGACGTTGTAATCATGGAAGTGTTCTTGGCCCTGCACTTCGTTCACCAGCTTCACAGACATAATCTTGTGTTTACCCTGCTTCTCGATCTCCTTCTGAAGGTTCTTCTTATCGTTCTGGTAGTCCTCAAAAGAGTAATCTTTCTTTTTCAACTTGGCGGACTGAACACTCAGAGAACTATCGGATTTGTTCACAGTCGAACGGTCAGTGTCCTGCGTGGAAATCGTGTTCTGCTTCAGGATCATAGCAGAGGCAAGTGGATTTTTACGGAACTGTTTATTCAGGCTCTTCGGAATACGGATTTTGAGCTTCTGATTCGTCTGAATTACTGATCCTTTACGCCCCTTACGTTGCTGCATATTATCAGAGCCAGATGGTTGACGGTCAAGATGTTGAAACCCGGATCCCTTCTTTTTCATATATTTCGTTTGAAATGCCATAGATTGTTGGGACTTCAAACGGTTCACTTGACGTTGGCTCAATTTGACCTTCAGTGGTTTTCCGGTGGTCTGTTGCTTGTTAACCTGCTGTTGGTTATCAGAGTTAGCCTGCACGTTACCGAGCTCACTGTACAAGTCCCTCTGATCTTGATAGTTCTTGAATCGCATGCCCTCGGATTCGGTAGGCATGGTGCACACAAGTGCGACGGAAGGAGTCACAAAACGAGACATATCGAAGACGGTAAGTTGAAGTTACAAACTACAAAAACTTGCGGAAAGTTGCGAATGCGTTACGAATAACTTTAGTAGCTAGCTAGCGAAAGAAAAGATCTTAATGACTTTTTGTTTGTTTGTGAGAATTCCTCCTGGGAGCGTGACGTCACAAATGATGCGAAAAGAGTCTTTTGCCTTTAACAGTACGAATACTTTAAGAAGTTTACTAAGAATATAGTAAAAGCTTACTAATACTGAGTTTACCTCGTTTAAGTTTAGTTTGACTGATATAGTCTTGTCTAGTTTAGTACGTTTTTTTTCTACTTTTGGAATGCTTACTGCAGAATGGTGGGGACAATGAAATGCCGTCAAGAAAACAAAAAGGAAAGAAAACCGGTTTTGAGAGAAGAATGGAGTAGTTGAGCCAGACAGAAGGATCAAAATAATATTCGAAAGGGAGACACTCAGAACACTCAGATTTATTAGCAGACAACAGACAATGAACGAAGAACAGACAATCAACCGATACCGTTGCAGCAAACACATAGACACTCACAATTGGACAACTCACTCAAAGAGGGGAAGCGATTAGACAAGTTTCACATGCTCCAGTGATCCCAGGTCTGTTGTTCTTTTGTTTTCAAATTTTCGGCATCTATGATTCTGTGAATTTCTGTCGTTATGCTCTGATTGATCTTCGTTGGTCCGTAAATTGCTGATAAATTGGTTGATCAGTGGTGATCAGTCAGAGATGTTGGTCTCGATTCGTATGTCGGTCTCGATTCGTATATCGCGTTGATATCACTCAAGACTCTTCGAGTATCGTAGTATCGTGCTACCTATTGAAAGGCGACCTCATAGGATTCTAAAGACTGAAATGTCTATACTAATATGCGCTGCACAAGAGCGAAAAAAGGGCGAACAAAATAAAGAAGCGCCAAGCTACACAGAGCGGCAACGCTTCGGAAATAATTGAAAAATTGAGTTCCCCGAAAGAATGAAAGAATAAGTATTAGACGCAATTCTAAAACGCGACCTAAAGCTGCGTGAAAGATTAAGATTTGGATAAGTAAAACGCGACCTAAAGCTGCGTGAAAAGATTGGAAAGATTGGAACTGTCAGAATGGAGTACCTCAATGGTACGAAATAGACGCATAGATAACCGTATTGATAGTGCATAATAGTAGAGAGACAGTCTTCTACTAAAAACCGAAAATAAAAACCGTAAATTCTGATACATCATAAGGAAGTCTTTTTGGAATAGATTGGTATCTTCGTTTAACGCGGAACGTGGCATCTGACCGATGCATGGATGCCAACGAATACTGGATGACTTCGTTTAAGATCGGTGCGTAATCGCTCCAATTCTTCATCAATTATGTCGTGGCTTGAAAAGCATTGAATAATGATTGGAAGCACTCTGCTCCTGATAGGCTGATTGTATCTGATTGTATCTGATTGTATTATTTGAAAGTCTGATATTTCTTCTGTTCTTCTTTGTTATCTCCTAGTCGTTGTTTCTCGTTGTTTAAACTTTATATCATCTCTTGTCGCCCGCATTGACGTCGGAATGTCCGTTGATTTCCGTTAGTATTAGACTATCAGTTAGCGGCGATTTCCTTTGCCTCCTTTCCCGAAGTAAAGTGATAGTATTTTTTTGCCGTTTCTGTAAAAGACATCCTTAGCAGTCCCATTGTGAAAATTGATTTTTCTCAGCTTTTTAAAGACTCTGCCTTCCTGAAGCCTTCCTGTTTTCTTGTCCCTTATTAGAAGGGTTTCGACAAGTGCTCTGCCAAGCTTGGAAGGATCTGAACTTGGATCTTGCTGTTTCTCAAACTTCTGCACCTTCCTCAAAAAGGCCTGCCACGGGATTCTTTGATTCGCGTAAGATTCACAACGGCATTTAGGACATTGGGGCTTTTTCTTTTTTGAATAACCATTATCGCCCCATTGTGCTCTTTTTTCGTCCATCCATTTTTCTGTTGCTTTGCACACAACATGATGACATGGCAATAGGACAGCGTTTTCTTTCATCAAACAGTCGGTCTCCATGCAGGTGATACAAACTAAATTTCCCTTATCGTCGTGATCGTTCTTTTCCTTTATTTCTCTAAGCCGATTCACATCACCCTTCGTCACGACACCATCACCACCATCTACATCCCTTGCTCTAACCGTCACCTTCGACAATTTCGGCAAGACCTTCGTTCTGCGAGCTCTCTCAGTTCTCTGGCCCGTTCTCTGTCCTAGCCTGAGTTTTCGCACGGATGTGATAATATCTCGTTTTGAGTCGGTGGTCTCGAAACCAGAAATGACGGGCTTCTGATGATTCCGACCGACAGGTTTTAGTTTCAAACCACCAAAGTCGAGCTTACGATCAAGTTTACGATCATGTTTCCGGTTCCGGTTTCGCAACTTAGTCGAGCTGCGACCGCAGTCCAAACCGCCAAAGTCGAGCTCTCGGTTCCGCAACTTAGACGAATTGCGCATCCGAGACGCTTTTCTAGCGCGGTCAATGCGGTCTCGACCGCTTTTTATTAGGAATTTCTGGGTTGGCATGAATTCTTCTCTGAGCCGTCTCACCAGATCGACTGATCGCCCACTGCTTGCATATCTGTTGGCGTACTTACCAGTCTTACCAGTGGCACCATGGTTCTGAGAAGGATTCACCCTATGCTCCTGCAAACAAAAACCTTGTTGCAAACCACGACGGTCTCCCATCACCGACTTTGCCGAATGGCATACCGCTACAGCAGCAGTCATTTTCATTGCAGACATCATCTTCGAACGAATTTCTACTTCAATTTCTAGTTTAACTTCTTACCCAGGAACAAACGAATTTCTAGTTTAACTTCTGTAAGGTGTTAAGACTTTCTCTAAGATTTGTTCTAATCAAATACTCTGTTTTTCTGTTTCTACTTTCTGCATATTTTTGAGGTGAACTCGGTGAATAAAAACGAAAACGCAATGCAATGACAGACAAAGTAGTTTGTTTGGAGATTTTGGAGAATTAGAGGACTATTGGGGACTGTTGGGGATTTGATAGGTCACATATACAGACAGACAGACAGACGGAATGACACGCTCAAGATTGCAATGACACGCTCAAGATTGCAATGATTTACTGGGAACGGGACGGGACGGAGGAACAGCGCTCATATTTTTTTGAACAGACTTGCTTGCAGATTCCACCGTTTCATGGGTTTCATGGGGTATGTTCGGGCGAATTCACCAAACCATGCAGCAAAGCTCGGTTCTCGTGCAGACATCGAAGAAATCCAACAAAACACTCAAAGAGAAATGGAGTCTCTGTTTAACTTTCAGAAACGTTTTTTGAAATATTTCCCGGCGAATTCGCCATTGAATTGTATTTCTTCATGAAACCGAGCATTTAGACCGAAATTCCCTAAATAAAACACAAACAGCACATTTCTCCTGCAAACACGCAAAAAACGCAAAAATACCAGTCAAAAACCCTCAAAGCAGACGCCTCACACTCAAAGCAGACGCTTGTTTCAAGAACGTTTGACGAAATGTTTCCCGGCGAATTCGCCATTGAGTTGTATTTCTTCATGAAACCGAGCGTTCAGACCGAAATGCCCTAAATAAAACACAAACAGCACAATTCTCCTGCAGAAACGCAAAAAAACCAGTCAAAAACCCTCAAAACAGACGCCTCACACTCAACGCAGACGCCTCACACTCAAAGCAGACGCTTGTTTCAAGAACGTTTGACGAAATGTTTCCCGGCGAATTCGCCATTGAATTGTATTTCTTCATGAAACCGAGCATTCAGACCGAAATGCCCTAAATAAAACACAAACAGCACAATTTTACTGCAAACACGCAAAAATACCAGTCAAAAACCCTCAAAACAGACGCCTCACACTCAAAGCAGACGCTTGTTTCAAGAACGTTTGACGAAATGTTTCCCGGCGAATTCGCCATTGAGTTGTATTTCTTCATGAAACCGAGCATTCAGACCGAAATGCCCTAAATAAAACACAAACAGCACAATTCTCCTGCAAACACGCAAAAATACCAGAAATTCCAGTCAAAAACCCTCAAAACAGACGCATCACACTCAAAGCAGACGCTTCACACTCAACGCTGCAAGGATCATGCGCATTTTTTCTTGCTTGCTGGAGTCTCAAAATGAATCACACTTAATCACACTCTGAAAGACAATAGACTCACACTTCTTGAGACAATAGACGCACTCTAGCACTCTGAACCACAACGGACAACACTCTCAGCACTCGTTGGATAGACTGGAACGATTCATGGACGAATTAATAACAGCGAAGTAACCATCACATTCAGAGTTGCTCAGTTTAGGATTGACAGCAGTTTTTTTTCTTTTTTTTTTTTAGAAATGTGACATTCTCGAAATGCACGTTGTAAGCTGATATTATTTCTTCAATCATTGCTCGCTGTAGGAGCCGACATCAAAAAATTAGCAGCTGCTTGTTTCGTTTTATGCTTTTATGGTTGGACCCTGCGTGTCGTCGTTAATATTCGAGGGTTGTTGCGTGCCCTTGCGTGCCCTTGTGTGCTCGTTGCGTGCCCTTGATATCCGATGCCATACAAAGTCTCAGTAAAACACTTCGACTTTTATAGGTTCAAAAAACCTTTGTAATGACAACATCGACACAGATCGACAAAGGATATCGGCAGCCTGAATGTGCACCCTTAGTGAGCTTGCTTCTTCATCGCTTCTTGATGCCCCACGGTCACCCGGTAGGTGAACAGCGTAGTTGTTCAAGAAGCTAAAGCAGATAGAGAAACTAGATGTCAGACGAACACGTTGACGTCTGCGGCATTGTTGCGTCCGTCAATGTGTGTCCGCGGAGTTCGACGCTGGTCCAACAAAGATGATCCGATGATACAAGTTCTCAGTAATGTGACTGATAATATGCCCAGTTATACGCTCATGAAGAGTTGAAATAGTTGGCCAATGGTTGGATTTTATAATAACAAGTACCTACAAGTCTCAACAATAGAGACAGTACGTACGGAAATCTAAACAATTTCTAAATTATATACAGAAAATTTCTAAATACAGAAATCTAGATACAAAACAATACTAAATACAAACAATACTAAATACAGAAATCTAGAACGTCGACAAAATAATCCTCAACAGGGTGAACAAGCGAAACAAGTGAACAACACTACACTGTGCGGAAGTTCAACATGGAAGTTCAACATTGAATACGCGAAAGTTCGAAATAGGGTTTTGCCATTCGTAGATTAGATGACTAGTTTAAAATAAAGCCTAAATTCACAGCCAAATCTAGAACGTCGACAAAATTATCCTCAACGGGCTGAACAACACTGGACCGCTTTCAAAGTTGAATGCGCGGAAGTTCCAAATAGGATGTTGCCATTCGTAGATTAGATGACTAGTTCAAAATAAAGCCGACTAGTTGAAAATAAAGCCTAAAAAACATGGAAATACACATTTGCAAAATTATTGACATGCCGACATGATTTCCATAAGATGGTGTGGTATGACCCAGTGTACAATGTGGATAGTAATACGTCATAACCATGATAATATGAATCATGGAATCACGAAATCATGATATTATATGTCCCATGAGCTGGGAGAGCTTTTTTTCGGGTAAACGAAAACGGCCAAGGCTAAGATTGTTGCTGAGAACAGGATTAGCAATGCGCATCTCCTTGTACCACCCGTACAGTATGAACCCAGAGGGCTGTAGAGTGCCACAAACACCGACAAAAGGTCACCAGCCGAATAAAAAATGAGCCAATAGGAGTCGTATTTCCTGGGAACTATGACGCGAATGATATATCTACCCATATAAACGTGGGCTTAACCAATAATTAGAACAATTTGAGTGAGTGTAAAGTGAGAAAAGTGAACTTCGTCTGATCTTCGTCTCTAACTACATCAAGAGACGAATTTCATCGAACATAGCGACTGCCACACTTTGCGGCTTGCGTTGTCCTTTCCTTCTCCTTTCCTTCGATTTCGTTGATTCCTTCCTTGTTTTAGTGTAGAGCGTAGTCCGCGTATTTAGTTTGCCTTCATGGAGTACTCCGTTTGAGCAATAATCTTATAGGCCTCCCTTTCTTCGCTGAGCCTCTTCAATTCAGTTTCGTAAGCCTTCACATCTCCTTTCAGAACCTTCTCTTGAAGGTGGTCGTTGACTGCGTCATACATTCCGTTTGCCTTGTATTTGAAAATCAAATGCGTCACCGTAGTCATATCCTCGACATTTTCAAATTGTAGGGAGCCAATTCCTTCGCCATATTGCTGTTTTAATAGAATTGGAAGGATCTTTCCATAGGTATGGGATTTCCCACTCTTTTCCTTGATTTTATGGATACCCATGTCCATGGTTGGCATAAGTATGGCTTCATGTCCACGTCTTTGTCCCATATATTCCTTCAATTTGTCGGTCTGCTCGTCGGTGAGACTTTGCGCGTTATACTCAGAAGCGACTTGATTCAAGTTAAAACCTGATTCCTGTCCCTTCGACACTGACATCATGGTCGAACCAGCGATTGCATAAATATGCTTATGCGCCAAAGGGGAATACGTTTTTGCTTTACGCCTTTTCAAATCTTCGAGGGGAGATCCACCAGTTGATCCGAGCAATTGCTCAAGGTAAAGGTAGTATCTTTTGGAAAAGTAGTCGGATTTGAACATGTGCCCGATCGGGCCTGCACCAAAACAAGAAGGCGCCACGATAGCTCCTCCCGCTCGCATGACAGAAGCAATTGGCAAGGCGTTTTTTACAGGCTTCTTTTGACCGCCCTGGAAGGCCGTGGAGGCCTTCATACTGCCCCCTTCATCATACATACCGTGATAAAGCATGTACATGATATCCACCGAATTTGGCCCACGGTTTTTAATCCAACAATCATCGCCGAATTGGTCATCCTTAACCTTGCGTTGATCTTGTGCAACCCTGCGTTGATTTCTACCTTTCATTTTGTTTTTATTGTTCTTCTGTTGTTTTGGCTTGTTCACCGTGGAACTTCCAGCGGCAACCAATTCTTCCTTACTCTTGTACCCAACCAAGTAGCCCCACATCTTCTCCTCCTTCGTTGAAACTTCGCGGACGAACACCTGATCGGCAATCAAAAAAGATGGGAAATGACAATCAAAAGAATCAAATCAAAAGCTCTTAAAGGATACTGTCAAGGCACGAAGGAACGGGGAAGGGAAAGCAAGGACGAAAACAGCAAAATTTAAGCAATCAATTGCAGCATTTTGCTGGTTCTGTTTCCGTCCTGCGTTGTCTTAAAAACTTTAAAAAAAAAAAAAAAATACCTGCAGAATTTTGCTGGTTCCGTTCCCCCCTTGCTTGGGATCCGCATACCAATCGCGAAGTTGTTCGAGGAATTTGCAGAGTTGGCGGTCAACTTTCCCCCCCGCAAATCCCTTGTGGCCAGCGGATGGAGCACGTTGGGAACTGGCAGGTTCATGCAAAAACAACAACGTTACCAAATTCTTCTCGTAT
>Ga0099798_10538_pt1 | contig 12334 bp, 8 predicted proteins | sample Uncmet_Sort29A_1_FD_89870 | JGI IMG/M metagenome (GOLD analysis project Ga0099798, IMG submission 89870) | Marine eukaryotic communities from CALCOFI LINE 67, Pacific Ocean - CN13ID_Sort29A_1 | ecosystem: Environmental > Aquatic > Marine > Oceanic | place: Pacific Ocean: Monterey Bay | collected... | reverse complement strand
TACAAACAGCAAATATATTGTTTGCTCAAATGCGCGGAGGGTGGTTGACTCACTATCTGTGATTTTACAAAAAATAAAAAAAAGTGAAATGGATAGCGTTGTTCCATTGAATTTTGATCAAAATTTGTTCCAGAACACGTTTTGCGAATTTATTTTGATGCAAAATGACCATTTCACTCAAATTCAATTTGATTATAAAAAGGTTAATCAGTTCAAAAACCATTAATTATCAAGTCAAATTCTGTCCATGTCATTCTAATACAGATTTGTAATTTTAAAAGCTCATCTTAAAAACTCAAATCTAGAATGGTATAACTCGCAGGATTATCATTTTCGTCAAATCTTGTCAATATCAGGCCATGACAGAATTTGTATTTTTTCTTTTTATCCTCGCTCGAATTATAATTTATAAAAAGTAAAATACAATTCTAGTCTGATATGTTTCGCAAGATATGTACTTTTAGTAAAAACAAAAATCGATTGTAATCTGTTGACACATTTCGATTCCTTAAGGTGTTAACAAATTTACATCATGTATTATCGATTTAAGCTGTAACAGAGTGGGTGTTGACTCGCGTCGGCGCCGAAAATTTAATTTGATTTTCATTCGTGTGAGTGTACATCCATTCTAAAAATGTTGACACGGATCGATTGGTGTTAACATTTTCGTTACATTACCACCATCTAGCATTACTTAATTACATACCAACGATTTTATAAGTAGACGGTTCTGTATCACTTATCAACGTCTGCATTTTTCAATTACATTTTCAAATTTCAATCCAAAACGTCCTACAATCATAAAAAAATACAACCACGTTCTATCCAAAAAGTAAATCGCAATACAATCCACAAATAAATTTATTTCCAAAAAGTAAAACCGATTTTATAAAACAAAATTACAAATTGGTCACGCGGTGCAGCAGTATATTAAACCATGCATTTAAATTATAATATTAATCGCAATAAAATTGCCGATTATTAGTCGTAAAAATAAAGGTTCTATTTTGTTTTTGTCAAGACTAGGCTTTAATCATTCATTAGATCGCGAAATCATTTCGCATTATTCGATTTGAACTTTGAATAATGCACGTTTACCAGGAGGGTAAAGATTTCAGTTGTCGATCTATGTATTACAATTTTATAAATTTAATTTTGTGTACAGTCAAAATAGCATGCAAAAATAATAATGAGGCTGATGATACAATCGATGCAATTACTTTCGTCATCGACAGCATTCGCACTTTGCGTAAAGAAAAAATCGCACTTTGCGAAAAATCAATCGTCATGTAGCATTATATTATTGATCTGTTATTAATTTAGTCCATCGTATTACATTCTTTAACAATAAAAATCATGAAAGTTTATCTGATGTAATTATTATTTCGTGTAAAGTTAGTAGCATTATCAAAGAAGAAAAATAATCACCGAGTGACCTTTTCATAAAAATATTATTTTGATGCCATTCATTGGTGTGAAGATTGTTGAAACGAAAATGTTCAAGTGTGAGTGAGAAGTGAGCCGATGTGTAATGTGTGATGTTGTTATCCGAAAATGATTTTGATTTGGAAAGATTATTTGAACCAGAAATATTATTCATCTTTTGTTCACCCCCAATATTATCCACCCCCGGAACACATACGCATCTCATGTTAATTTTAATGGAATGAATTTTTTTACAAATTTACAAATCTGATCCGATCCGGCAAGAAACAAAATAATTTGATGTACACTGAATAATTTTAATCCATCTTAGCAAAAAGAAAATAATTTGTTGTTAATTATACGCATACATTTCATAGCAATACACACGAACAAGGAGTAAAAAGTAGAAAAAATGGCGCCCGCCCAGCAAGAAGGGCTCCCCGAGGCCAGCTCGGGCGTCGCTCTGCACAGCCGGCATGTTTTTGGTATTTACATTGTTTGTTAAAACGAAATTTGGTGTAAAATTAATTCGATTGTGGTGTAAAACGTACGTTCGAACGCACAAAATCATTAAATTTCGTCTTCAAAATCACGTTTTCACTCATTTTTATAAAAAATAGGCCTCAAGCCGGATGTGGCAGGAAATGTACACTGGGTTGACGACAATTGCGTCATTTACGTTGGAGAAATTTAAAAAAAAGATTGTCCCAAAACAAAACAAAACTCACAAATCGATTCCAAACTCGTCAAAATCATGATTTTAATTAAATTTCGCCCACATTTTTTAACAAATCTACTAGGTCGCGGGCAACAATGTCGTTCAGTATTTTACGGATACCAAGGCGCAAAAACTCTTCCCGGGAATCGAAGGTGGGCTAGGCATCAATGCGATGACGATTTCTAATAGTAAACGATATTTGGCGGTTGCGCAACAAACAAAGGATCATGCGGTGTGCGTTATCTACGATCTTCATACAGGCCGAAAGAAGAGAGTGTTAACTGCAACTGACAATGAATCTAACCAATTCGTATCTATTGCATTTAGCGCAGACCATAAGTTCGAAAAAATACAAAACGAAATTTTGATGTAAAAATGTAAAAATCGGCATGCAAAACGTAAAAATTGTCATTCAAATCATCAAATTCTTTAAATTTTCTCTTTTTAGGTTCTTACTTACGCAGGGCGCTGCACCGGATTGGAATTTAACATATTGGGCATGGGATAAGGGGCGTGTCGTTGCTCAAACTAAAACAACTAATAGTAGAGGTTGGAGAAATTTAAAATTGTGGTCCAAAATCGACGCCAGAAAAATTAAAAGCTCCCAAAAATCGACGCTAGCGCCTCGAAATCAGTGTCCGAAAACCCTAAATTCGTCAATGTTGAAGTGCCTTCAATTTCTCCCACATTTTTTTTTCCAAAATCTACTAGGTAGTAGAATTCATGAGGTATCGATGAATCCCCAAGATAGTTCTTTAGTATGTGTGATCGGTGATGAAATCTTTAAGTTGGACAAAATAAAAAAAAGTCAAAATAAATTCAAAATCGGTCTTAAAAACGAAAATTCGATTACAAAATCGTCAATTCGGTTGTACAAATCGCTTAATTTCGTCATTCTGTTATTTTTTATTTTTTAATATTTATAAATTATCTAAGGTTTCTTCGCATGCAAGAAGGAGTTTTCAAACCGATTCCAAATCAGTTAGCAAAATTGCGTGAAAGTCTGGGAAATTAAAAACAAAATTGAAATTTCGAGCATTTTGGGTCCGTGCGAACGTCTGCGAGACAATCTAGCACCCTTGAAAACGAAATTTTCGCTCTAAATTCGTCTTTTAATTAATTTCTCATTTTTTTTTTAACTACTAGGTCAATCACAAAATTACGTTTGCCATACATGGCTTACGCAGGCTGACCACGAGCGGTTAGTAGTCTGTTGGAGAAATTTAAAAAAAGATTGGAAATCGAAATTGCGAGCAAAAATCGTATCTAAATTCGTCGAAACTCGTTCTAAAAGCATTATTTTTGGTTGTTGTTTAACAATTTCTCCCAATTGTTTTCAAACAATTACTAGGTACTGAGGCTGGCGACGTTTTACTTTTCGATAATAATGGAGAATATAAGATGGTTTTACCATGTTCGCCTAGTGATCAACATTCATGCAAGTGCGTAACGGCTTTTAGTAAGGGTTTTGTGATTGGTGGAGATAATTCTATGGTTAGAGAAAATTTTGAAAAAAACGAAATTTTGGTAGTCCAAACACGAAATTGACGTTTATTTCGTCGTTCAAAACGCTACAGCCCATCATTTTTACCACATTTTAATTTTTTTTTCTAGGTAAGAGTTTTTGAGAGGAGCGATGATCCAAAGGAGGTCTTTAGAAAAGCTAAGGAAGCCATCGCAGTTGTACCACAAAATAAAATAAATAAAAAAAAATGTTTTGGAATGAAATTTGACGTCAAAATGTAAGTTTGTTGTACTTTTTTACATTATTTTCTGCTTTTTTACGTCACATTTTCAATTTTTTTATAAGGTTGCAAAACGTGCCGACCCAACAGACATTCAGGTGTGTGGCGTATCTGTAACCCCGTCGACAGGAGAAGAGGTGTTATCGCTTGCGTTATCTAGTAGTCAGTTGTATTCGATGTCGTTATCATCATCAGACCTGCTAAAAACGGAGGAGGCACCGCTGTTCGATCAGTTATTAGGAGCTGGCTTTCATAACGGCAGTGTGACCGGCTTAGATGTATGTGTGCGAAGACCGCTTGTGGTTACTTGTGGTGTGGACAAGACAGTACGCGTGTGGAACTACATGGAGCGAACCGTAGAAGTTTGACAAAAATAAAAATAAAATGGTTTCAATGCGAGCAGACGATTTTGGGCGCGTCTTTTTGCGCCCAAAATTGTATGCGAGCTGTGTTGCTGTCATTCAAAATCGTTTCATAATTATTTCATTTCACAAAATTTCGATTTACTAGGTATACAAAGAATTTAGTGAGGAAGCATATTGTGTAGCATTCCATCCAAGCGGTTTGAGAAATTTAAAGTCAAAATCGAAATTAAAATTATGGTCAAAAATCGATGCCAGAAAAGTCAAAAGCTTCCAAAAATCGAAGTTCGCACTGCTAAAAACCAAATTTTCGCCCTACAGTCATTATTTTAATTTCTCTCATTTTTTTCAAAAATATCTAGGTTTTCATATATTGGTTGGTTTTAGTGATAAACTCCGATTGATGAATTTACTCATGGAGGACCTCAAGACATATAAGGAGCTACCAATTAAAGCTTGTCGTGAGTGCAGGTTGGAGAAATTGGAAATCGAAATTTCGAAGTCTAAAATCGTTAATTACGTCATTCCAAACGCCACAGTTCGTTATTTCTTTTCTATTTTTTCCAACATTTTTGCAAACTAGATTTTCTCATGGTGGTGAGTATTTTGCGGCAGCGCATGGAAATGCCATTCAGGTTTACAAGACATACACATGTGAGGTCTTGTGCAACCTTCGAGGGCATAATAGTAAGGTGAGGTCTGTAGCATGGTCACCGGATGATCAAAATATCATTTCTTGCGGTATGGATGGCGCTTGTTATGAATTTGATTTACTTCATGAAAGAAAGAAATCAGAATGGGTGCAGAAGAATATTCATTTATCGTGCGTCGCTGTATCGCAAGACCCCCAAACAGGTTTGAATTCTACATTCGTCGTGGGTAATCATCGACAAATCCAGGAGATTCAATCAAGTCAATTATCATCTTATGAGGAGCTTGGTTATAATTATGGTCAGATCGCATTGAGTCAATCGCTTAAGACTATGTTTACTGGAGTCGCGGACCCCGCAGTGAAACCAGGATCGATTATCGCATATAAGAACATTAATGAGCCAGACAGTGAGTACCAAGCACATTCTGGTGCAGTCACGCGTATGAGGTTATCGCACTGCGATTCCTTTTTGTTCTCTGTGGGAGATGATGGTTGTGTATACTTCTGGGAGATTACTCGCAGGGGTAAGGCTGCAGGCAAGCAAAAAGATGCGGTTTTGCCATTTGCGGAAGAGATCTTGGTTACTCGCACGTTTTTGGAGGAAACACAGGAGGTACTTCATATTTTAAATGCTTACAACCCAAAAATGTCAAATGAATAGCGATTTTTTTAATGCGGTCAATTTTTTTGGACCGCATTTTTGGGGGTGGGTGTAATGAGCCAATTCGTGCCCCGAGGCTTGGCCGCGGTTCTATTTAATTTTTCCGTTAGTGAGGATTCGAGCTTCCGTGCCATGCCGACCCCCCCGGCATGGCGCAGCTCAGCTCCGTGCAGGAACTCAGCCACGGTGGCAGAGTTCTTGCACGGGATCCAATCAATATAAAAGCAAAATAAAACATATGGGGCTGGCATTAATTCGACTTTGGGGTACATAGTTCCCTCGTATATAAAGTATGTACCGTAGCCATTTTGGCTCAAGGTAACCATTGGATCATGCGCTCGCGCAATCCTCTTTTTGTTTTTCCGCGCAGGTTCAATCCCCACCGACTACATTTTTTTATTTTTTTTATTTCGCGTTTACAAAATAAGGGGGAGGTGCTGCCAAAATTTAAAAATCGAATTTTGCATGTGAACATTTTTTTCGGACGCACAGATTCAAACATTTTTTTTGTCGTTGTAATATCGAATTTAGTTTAATTATATATAAAAGGAAGGGTTGAGAAACTGTGTCGAAGCCATGTTTTTGGTGACGAATTTGGTGCTTGGGGTGGTTTTGAGAACGATTGTTTCTTTTTTGGCGAATTCGTATTTTTTGTCTCGCGGCACTTGTGCCGAAGAAAAATGCGAAATCGCCGAAAACGAAAAAATCGTCCTCAAAACCACCCCAAGCACCAAATTCGTCACCAAAAACATCGCTTCGACACCGTTTCATACCAACTCGGCACCGTTTTACATTAAATTCCATTGTTCGTCTTTTTCAAACAAAAAATAGAAATCCATGGAGCTCGAAAAGAAAGCAGAGGAGCTCACTAACCAAATCGAGACCCAGCTTCGTTAGACAAATAATTAAATTAAATCACAATCGATTTTTGCTGTCTTGAACGCGGTTTCAAGCAGTGAAAGGACGAACATGACATCACATAAACATTTTTTTACACCATTTTAATCAATTTGTACACACTAAGGTCAACGTGATCTCTACCATAAAAATAAGACGGACGAATTGGAGGAAAAGTGCAAAAACGAAATCGAGCAGGAACGTGCCAAATACGAAGCGTTTGAGAAATTGGAAAATTTGTAAAAAGTGGTCCAAAAAAGTGATTGTTTTATGCCAAAACGTTATTTTGATCCTTCAAACCATAATTTTTCTTCATTTTAATTTTTTAGGTTGCAAGCCGAAAAACGTGAAATGGAGATCGAGTCGCAGGAGCAAACTAAACAGATCGACGAATCGCATCTCGCTCATGTCAAGGAACTCGAAACGTCTTTCCAGACGAAAATGGCTATTGAAGTCGCCCGCTTTCAGAAATTGCAGGAAGACCTCGAACGTGAGCGTGAAGAATGGTCTAAGCAATATAAGATCGTCGACGAACGACATTCACACGAAACTGAATCTAAACGTGGTCAGTTCGAAATTACGCGCGCCGAAAACGAAGAGGAGCGCAATCGTATCATGGTCGAAAAGGAGACCGAATTCCGTTCGACAAATAAAATTTCAAAAGGTAGTCTTGAGCGCGCTTCAGACCAACAAAACGATTAAAATGACGCCAAATTTCGTCTCAAAACATTTTTTTACGCCTTTTTTTTTATTAAGGTAAGCATCAAGAGACCCTCCGTCAACTCGAACAAGACGCCGACATGGAGATTGAGGATCTTAAGGTACGCTTTTTTTGAAAAAAATAAAATGGCGGAATTTAATGTTTTTTGATGAATTTTGATGATTTAAACACGTTTCGCATGCATATTTCACGTTCAAACACATTAATTTCGTCCAAACATTTAATTTTCGATTTCAACAAAAAAATAGAAAATCTACGAGGAACGTCTTGCTCAAGAGAAGGATGAGAAAGTTCGCTTGCGTGGTCAAGCCGGTACATCTTTATTTTTTTAATTTAGACGACGAATTTTCATCAAAAATCGTGCATTCTGACGTCGAATCATTACAACATCGTCCTCCAAACACCAATTTCATACCATAAATTCGATTTCCAACAAAAAGGTATTCATCGCAAGCACCATGAGGATCTCAAGCGTCAGATGTTCAAGAAGGAGGAGGATTTGAACACGTGGGCTGACAAAAATAACCAAAAGCAAGCCAAGATTGACGCTCTCGTCAAGGATAAGGATTCCAACGTACATTCTTTTTGTAAATTTGACGAATTTTTGACGGTTTTGACATCATTTTCATATAATTAACCTCAAACATTTTTTTAAAAAACACAAAATAGTTGAAGGAAATTAAGGAGCGCGACAAGACGATCGGGGACAAGGAACAGCGTATCTTCGATCTCAAGAAACAAAACCAGGAATTGGAGAAGTTCAAATTCGTGCTCGACTACAAGATTAAGGAGCTTAAGTTTGAGACATAAAAACATTCAAAATCGATATCGAAATGACGATTTCAGTCGACCAGAACGTAAAAATCGTCCGCAAATCGTCATTTTACACACCAAAATCAATTTTCTACAAGGTTGCAGATCGACCCCAAGAATGATGATATCAACGAGATGCGCAAGCAGATCCAAGTACATTTTTTTAATTTTGAAGACGAAATTTGGTCACATGACACAAATCGTCATTTTGCGCGTATATTTTTCAATTTCGTTCATCAAAATCATTATTTTCATGCACCAAACATTTTTTGAATTTTTCTAATTTTTCAAATACAGGCGATGGATCAGGAGCTCGAGGATTATCAACGCAAAAACAAGCAGTTCGAAAAAATAAAAAATGGACATTTCGAGCTCAAATCGATGTCAACATGCAAAAATCGTCGTTCAAACCATTAATTTTGTCATACAAACATTTTTTTCTTCAAGGTTGGCTCTCGACATCTCCCAGCTGCAGATGAAGCAGAAGGCTCTCAATATCGATCTCAAGGGAAACAAGGGCACTTTGAAATCCGACCAGAATTTCATCAAGCGTTGGACAAATTAATTCAAAATCGTATTAAAAGTGTTGTCGAAAGCGATTTTATTGCATCGAAATCGTGTTTTTACCACATTTTTAATTAATTTCGTCTAAGGCGGGAAGTTGGACCTACATGAAGCTTACCAGGCTTGTTGGAGAAATTTAAAATTGAAAAATTCCGAAACGCAAAAATCGGTCTCAAAACTCAAAATTCGAATCCAATTCGTCAAAACCGTCGTTCAAATCGCCAAAATTCGTCATTTTAATTAAATTTCTCCTATTTTTTATTTTAAAAATTACTAGGTCAGCAGGACCAGAAGGCTACTAAGGACGTTGTCGCCAGTACGTCTTTTTATATTTTCAAAAAATCAAAAATTAATCGAATTGTGTTGTTTTGATGTAAATTTGATGTGTAAAACGTAACATTTCGTCAAAAATACAAACATGTTTTCTATTTCATCACCAAAATTTGATTTTACACAAAATAGGTTTGTACCGTAAGTACGCCACGAAAACCGGTCAGACCGCCGAAGTGCTCGAGACGGATAATCAGAAGGAGTATAACCGTCAGCGTGATTACTTGGAGAAGAGTGTTGGACAAATTAAAAAATGTCAAAAATTAATAGACATTTGGTCTTAAAACGCAACAATCGCTATTCAAAACGTTCATTTCGTTGCCTCAAACATCAACAATCGCCATTTCATTTTTGTCCATCAACATTGAAATTTCTACTAGGTGGATTCGCTCAAGCGTAAGCTCGCTAAGGATTCTGAGACGCATCGCATCGACAATATGCGTATCATGAGTGAGAACGTTCAGTTGATTTGTTGGAGAAATTTTAAAAAGATTTGAAATCAAAATTTTGATCATTTTTGGGCTGTGCGAACGTCTGCGAGACGAAAAAGTGGTCTCAAATCGCCAAAATCGTCATTCAAATCGCCAAAATTTGTCATTAAATTCATTTCTCCCACTTTTGTTTAAAAAAATTACTAGGCGAGATTAATCACTTGCGTCGTGAGATCTTCGTTTTGCGCAATGAGCATTGTCAACAAATCAAGGATCAAGAGGAGGATAATGTTGGACAAAAGTGAAATGTTTGACCGAAAATCATTCTTCAGACGTCAAAATGACAATTCAACACGCACAAATCGTTTAATTTTCGTCTAAGGTACGTGAGCAGTGCGAGTTGTACGAAAACGAGATTCTCGAACAAGAGAATCAGCTTCGTTGGAGAAATTTAAAATCTTGAAAATTTGGAAATAAAAGTGAAAATACGAATTTGAGTAAAATGGTGATTTTGCATCAAAATAAATTCGCAAAGCCTGATTTCTTCACCATTTTACTCAAAAATTAATTGAAAATCGCAATCCATTTCACTTTTTTAATGATTTTCTCATTTTTTACTTTTTTTAATCACTAGGTCAACTGCAAGAGAAACATACCGAAATCATGGATGCCGCTGCTGCCACTGGTTCGACATTATTTTTTTGATCAAAAAATTAATAATTTCATGCAAAATCAGTTTAAAAACGTAATTTGAATGCATATTTCGTCTACAAATGAGCATTTCCGACCATTTTTTGATTTATTTTGATATTTAGGTGACCAACCACAAAGCGGGTTCTTTGCGCCGGCGGATGGACAGCAGCAGGTGGATCCCCAGTTCAACCAAACAGCTGCTTAAATGAATCGCTATTACAACATTACAGCAACAAAATAACATTTTCTATATATAATACAGTGAAATGATAATAAAGTTCAATATTTTTATACAAACATTTTTTCAAAACGGTATTAATTTACATTTTACGAAATCGTGTTTATCTCGCGATTTCGATTTCATATAATTTTCATAATTTAACGTACAAATTATTTTCGTTTTTTAGTATCACAGTCTAGCAAATGAATTTATAGTACATCAAACATCATTTCACACCTTCATTACAGCATTAATTTACCAACATCAATATCAAACAGCAATAACATCTGTTAAATATTTATTCCAATTTCACAACAAATGTAAAGGTACTCGTACAGAATTTTTCTCGAAACCAAATTTTATTTTTGTCATGTCATAAAAACTGTTTGGTGTAATTTGTTTGTATTGATTGTGCTTGCGACGTAAAAATTAAAAAATGTTTGTGCATTGTTACAGCTTTGTTAACCATATTACCACGTAAATTTGTAGAAACAAAAAAAGGTACAGCCATGTTTTCTTACCAATCCCAAATTAAAGTAATCATCCCAGACCGCTTCTTAGGCTGTCTCTATTGGGCATTACAACTAACCGTTTGAAAAATAAAAAAATCAAATTGAAGATCAAAATGACCAAATTCGACACCGAATGCTTCCAAAAGTCATCATTCTACTACCATTTCTCTATTATTTTTTAAAATTTAAGGTTGTCTGTACAGTAGCTTATTTCTTCTTAGCTGATGAAAGCTACCGTGAATGGGAACACTCACGCGGTTTGAGAAAAATTTAAAAAATATGGTAAAATTATTGAAATTTATTAAAAAAAACGTTGAAATTGTCATCCAAACCGTTCAAATGCATTGTTTTTATTAAATTTTTCCATTCAAATTCGATTTTGAACTAAGGTATTAGCGTCGTTTTACTAAATGGTGAGTTGGTAGCAGAAGTGCCGTCGGCCGACACAAATCAAGAGCCAGTCTATTTCGGCACATCTGAGCTTTTCTATCCACCCATGGATGCCAACAGCGTGTTTGTGGCTACGCAAGTAGCTCGTACTAATCAAAGAAGAGGTGTATGTGCTGATAAGAGTCGTCCGTGTGAGACGGCGAAAGATTGCTGGGTACCTAAGCATGCTCCATGGAAACAGGAATGCAGTTCGGAGGGTTGGTGAAAAAATGTTTGGTTGACGAAATTTACGTTTTGAACATACAAAACCACCGTTTCATCAATAATTGCGTTGTCGAACAGGATTTTGTGTCGAACCATCCTGGTGTGAGGACGGGCCTACTACCACCTTCAATTTGCAGAGTCAGGATGCGACCATGTGGGTGAAGTCGGCAGTTCAGTTCCGCCGCTTAGATGCTAACCAAGTACGTTTTCATTTGAAATCGAATTTATACGTAACAGTTGTATGTTGTGGCAGTAAAAGTGTAGAAAATGTTTGAAGAAGTGTGTGTTATAAAATGTGATGTGTGTTCAATGTGCATATAAAATCATTCTCCAATGAAATCGATATCATGATTATTTTGGTTCATCTTCAATCATATTTCAAGTTCGACGTCATTATAATTCAAATTTACAACCAACCAACTAACAATACAGTAAGCACAAAATAACAATATGCTGCGTAATACGCACCACGCAGTCTCATCGACATCAAGATGGTGCGCCAAAAACCAAAGTCGCACATTAATGAAATCACATGCCCAACAAGTACTCGACCAGGCATTAGTTTGAAAAATAAAAGAATCGAAATTTGGTGTAAAAGTAGAAATTTCGATGCCAAATCATTAAAATCGTGTTCCAAAATAACAAATTTCATCATTTCGCACATTTTTAATTTTTCTAGGTACATCGACACAAGTGGCTTGACGATATAGACCGCGCCCCGGCGCCAAACCCTCGTGGTATCAAACAAGAAAAAGAAAGCCATTTAAGGGCGATTGCTGATGCACAATTTCAGGTAAAAACGTTATTCGCACAGCGTGAGCAGCTTGCAAGTAAGCCGGAGGAGCAAGCTCAAGCAGATCGGTTAGAACAAGCCAGTACAGATGACGTTGGAGAAATTTCAAAATGATTGGAAATCGAAATTTCGAGCATATGGTC
>Ga0099798_10537_pt1 | contig 12344 bp, 13 predicted proteins | sample Uncmet_Sort29A_1_FD_89870 | JGI IMG/M metagenome (GOLD analysis project Ga0099798, IMG submission 89870) | Marine eukaryotic communities from CALCOFI LINE 67, Pacific Ocean - CN13ID_Sort29A_1 | ecosystem: Environmental > Aquatic > Marine > Oceanic | place: Pacific Ocean: Monterey Bay | collected... | reverse complement strand
TCTGGCCTGGTCGAAGCAGAAAGTTTGAAACAACTTTTTCATACCCACCAACTGCGTGATACCCGGCTTTCGACTCTGTCTCCGGGTTGGGTTTGGCAATGTGTTTTGGATCATCTGACTTTTTAACTGACTCTTTGAAAACACGTTTCAGCTTTTCGTCTTCCCACTGTTCAGGATCTCTGAAAGTAACAAACAAATCCCAATCTAGGTTCTCGAAATCGATTAGAACTTCCTGAATATCTTTCAATCCTAGACCTTCCTGACTGATGTATTCGATCAAATCAACTGGTTCATGTCGTTTTTTATCCGCGTATTTCGACGGAGTGTGGTATTTGTCAAACTCTCCGAATTTTCCATTTCTCACTTTCCATGAGATACTTGATCTGTCGGCATAAATAAAATCCATATCACTGGTGGTACTATCATCCGTACTATCAGCAGTAGACGACCGTGGTGGGAAGGGTTTCTGCCGCATTAGAATGCGCAATTGGTGTGGGCTTTCGATTGCCATGCTGTTCCTATCTCGTGAAGATGCGCGACCTTTAGTATTGCCATCTAGAAGCCCTTTATCAGCCAATGCGTTGAACAATTTTTGTTTAAATTCATCCCCAGTAAATGGAATCTTCGTCAATAAATTGATGCCGAATTTGTCCAGCCTTTTATTCTCAGGTGCGAAATAAAAGTATTCCCCCTTCCAGTGGAATTCGGTTCTAGGTAACCGTTTTTTCTTTTTAATACCGTCGTCAGGCGACTCATGGGATCTATCTGCAGCTGGCAATGGACAGGCTTCTTCGGAAGAAACAATATCAGCGTCATCAAAATCCAGCTTTTTATTCGGCCACTCGCAACTTCTGGCATTTCTATCCCGATTTTGAACTCTGTTCACGTCATCATCGTCATTAGCACAGCAACAAAACCCTGTAGCAATGCCTGTACCAATTATGGCTCCTGTTATAATCGCTGCGCCAGCAGTTTTTTGACCGGTTGTTGAACAACAAGATGATGACGATTTTTTCACATCATATTCTTCTCTCGGAATTATTTTTTTGTTTTCCTCGTCCATAAGGCTGTTGTTAGTACTATTTCTTAAACGTCCATTTCTGCTGTTCTTAAAATACGAAAACGTCACAAAGATCAAAAATATTCCTACAACTTTAACAACCATGCGAGATAGTTTTCTTTTATTTTTGAACGCATTTTTTAAAGCCCGGAAGCGATTTTGTTGGTCATAAAAATCGTCCAATTGAAGAAACTCATCGGAACCGTCAGAACTCGCTAAATGCTCACCGTATATTTCAGAGGACGCAACCGATGAGTCGTAGTATGTTTCGTGGACAAGTTTGGGATTTGTCATTGCTGGATTTTGAAACTCATGTATTTCTTCTGCCTTATTTTGTTCAGCATTTTCACCATGTTCATTGTTTCGTAAATTCCGTAGCAAATGTACTTCATCTTCCTGTCTGTTTAGAGCCGCATAACGACCATTGTCTTCTGCATACTCTGTCATCTTGGGTTTTTTTGGGGGGAAAATACCTTAATACAAAAAAAAAAAAACTCACAAAAAGATTGTTATTGGTTCAATAACCATAACGATACGGCTTGAACAAAAATAATATCAACAAGTGGGAGAGAAAACAATTCGAAAAATTACAAAAAAAACTTAAAATGTAAATTTCGAGAAAATCCGGGATCTATTGTGGTAATAATTCCAATATTTTACAATACGAATGCAAGTGACGAACAAAAAAGAACACCTCCCTGGGAAAAAACATGAACAAAAAAAAAAAAACATGAACCCAAACCTGTAAAAACGAAACATCCCAATAAAAACTCATAACTGAAAGAACACACGTACTAGAAATTAGTAAATAGTACTGAACAATGTGAAACAATTGCCGAGTCACAATTTTTCTTAGAGATATTAAAAACATGCTACAAATTTGCACCCCAGCGCAAATTTGAAAAAACATCCTGTGATTATATCATGCAAAAATCAATATGTGACCCTTAAATTCCAAAGTTTTTTTTTCCGGATTAGTACTATGTTGCAAAATGTAGTGCGACTCTTATAGTACTACCAACTTATTCTGCTTCAGCGCTTCTGCACCTCCACTGATTAGTAATAGTACTCCACTACAGCTCCGCATTTTCTCCCTGCATTCCGTTTGGCGGTTGTTGCAATTTCAAAGATTTTTCCGGATCGTCCTTAACCGTCGGTCCCATTATTACCGATGATAAAACGAACCAGATCAAGAATATCTTGATGCAGAAAAACAATAGCAAGAGTCTGTAGTGCCCCGGAAAACCCAGCATGGCGATCTGGAGCCAAGAAGTCGGGGGCTCGATTTCGTCAGCATCACTGCTGGTACTTCCTGTATTGGCACCTCCTGCTGAATTTGCAGCGTCTTTGTCTGCGCCGGTTTTGCGCATGAGCTTGTTTTCCCACTTGACCGGAGATGTTTTTTCACTTAACAAGATTTTTTTATAATTGGACTCATTTTTCCTATTTTTTGGTCCATTTTAAGGGATTTTTTGATTTTTTTTGTCATTTTGAGTCCGATTATAAAAAAATTGTGTTACTTTTCTTCGACAATTCTACAGCCATATCGGCATCTTGTTTTGCGGGGAGCATGGAATAACACGATTTTTTTATAATCCGACTCAAAAATTCAAAAAAAGTCAAAAAAACCCTTAAAATGGACCAAAAAATCAATTTTTTGAGTCGGATTATAAAAAAATCGTGTTGAATTCGGTTTTTTCTTGCGGACTGGATTTGATATTTTCTTGCCATTCAGTGTCAAAACAGATGGTGACGCAAGATCCTCGAGCAGAAAATTATCATGATTCACTAAACCAATAGGTGTTAGATTCAAATTCGCACCGCTATTATCTGAACTAACGCTTGAAAGTTCTTTAATTAACTTCATTCGTTCCGTTTCGCGTTTCGAGACCGCCTTTGCGTCCCATTTTGGGAGGAAATACGAAGCCGGGAACTTGTTCGTTGTGTTATTTTTGTCAGCTAAATCGGCAATGAAGTTGCAGTTCTTACCGACCAAGCATTTACCACCCGTGTTACCGGTTGGCAAATATTTTGAAAACAGCGCTTTCACATCATCTTTATCTTCCAGAAATATTAAACCCACGTGGCAGAAAGTGAGAACCGACTCGTAAATTTCTTCGAAAGCTTTGAGTTTTTTCTCCCCAAATGCAAACGAATCTGTGCCCTCGCTGCTCTGTCCAGAACCGAGTACCGCGCCTGAGACTTTAGTTACCGCACTTGTCATTGTGTTTTTGAGATTTTTTAAATTCCGGACGTCTATGTTTTTCACGTTTTCAAAAACGTTTTTAACATTCGTCACTCCATCTCCGCCAAACAAATTCGCAGAAAAATCCTTCACACCACCGAATATCTCCAACCCAGCTTCTTTCAATTCCTGTGCAGCACCAGAGAAATTGCTATTTTGTTGCTGATTTTGGCCATCATTTTTTCCTCCACCAGGGGTTTGTTTTTCCATCGCTTCTTTATTCGATTTGCGACATTCACTGCTCCACTCTCCTAACTGATTGGGAAGGTCGATTATCACAAAGTTCATTTTTTTCATCTCTTTGTTTTCTTTTCCAATTGTTTTCATGTCCACCAAATATTTCAGTTTGTTCAAAAATCCGTTCAGTTCTTCCTTGCACAGCTCCCTAACGTCAGCGTCGTCAGGCACGTAGTCTTCTGGTTTTGATGCTGTTTTTCCCGAATTAGTACTGCCTCCGTCGTCCCCAATCGACATGCCAATTCCCCCCGCTAACTTTGCACTCAACTGTTCCATTTTGTATTTCTGAGTGAGTTCCCTTGTTTTATCTTTCTTCAGTTCGTGCTCTTTTCGCCGGACCAATTCTTCCAGAATTTCATGCGCATTTGGGCCCGCGATTGAGATTGGGAGTCTGCTTGACGGTTGTTGTGCGCCGGGGCTGGAGGAGCTTGAGCTGGATGAACCTGATGAGTAAGACATTGGTATAACACGATTTTTTTATAATCCGACTCAAAAAATCAAAAAAATTCAAAAAAACCCTTAAAATGGGCCAAAAAATGGCTTTTTTGAGTCGGATTATAAAAAAATCGTGTTGTATTATTTTCTGCTCATTTGAATTTTCATTCGGCAAATACAGTAGATTCTTCGCATACCAGTTCACTTCAAACTTTTCGATGCGTACATCAAATGGAATATTTTTGGCCAAAAATCGCTGTTTTTGGTCCAACATGAGCCAAAAAATGCATTTTTTTGTGTTTTTTGATCCAAAAAATCCCATTTGATGTGCGCATCGAAAACATTGAATTCACGAAAGTTCTCTTCGAGCGGCCTGGCCGACCGACAACTAATGCGATGGGGGGAAGGATAGATTTTTCTGGGGGTTGGGAAGAAACATCGTTTTCAGGTTGCTGGGAGAGGACCATTTTTGTTTTTTTTTGTTGTGGAACGGGAGAGGATTTTTATTAACTAAAATTGCTGTGCACGTGTAGTACTAGCCAAGCTAAATAAGCTGTTCTGCTGGGGTAATACTGGTCTGTATAGGGATTTCTTTAATATTAACAATCTCTGCTATTTTGCAAAAATAATCTGGAGCTGTCTATTCCTAGTGCGTTGTGGGGGCAACCTGATAGAAAAATTATACAATTTCGAAAGAAGAGAAATATTTTATTTTGGAAAAATGGGTTTGTTTAAAATTATTTAGTAATTCAGGAAAAAGGAACAGAAAAAAAAAGGAATTGAATGGGAAAAAAAAGATAGACAAAATTTGCGCCAAAACTTGAAAAAATTCTGTAAAAATCAAAAGGATCAAAAAAACAATTAATAAACCCACAAAAGAAGAAAACCCCTCGAAAAATACGACCTATCGCAACGTGAAACACTAGTCTAATGCACTACTATATAGTGTTGGGGATTTGGTAATTACTTATTTTTTCGATTTCTAAGTGGTGGGTTTGGTTTTTTTTACTACTAATAGTGTAGACAACAATTTTGCTGTCAACACGAAACATAAAATTAGGATTACAATTGACATTGTCGCCAAAAAAAAAAAAAATAGCTTATCATAAGCTCCCTTACTAGTCATGTTCGTAATACAATTACATGCCTCAGCAAATGGTTCGTAATACTCATCAAATCGACTCCTCAGCATAGCGGCATCTTTTTAAACACGCCGTCGATATAGTCCAATACTCTAAATGGCGCAATTATCGTGACGGTGCATAATTAGCCAAAATGTCAAAAAAATGTGAAAAAATGAGTTTCACTTGAGTTGATTTTCCTTTGCTATGTTTAAGACATTTGGTCTGATCAAAATAACGTGTGTTTTCCCTGTGTCTTTTGGTCCAAAAAACTCATTTTTTTGAAACATTTTGGTCAATTATATACCGTCACGATAATTGCGCCATTTAGAATACGTTGTTGTTTTTCTGTTCCAAGTCGGTTTCTTTGTCAATATCCGGAATTCGCATCAGCTCATCCCAGGCACGTTTTACTCTGTTCCTCTTAAATTTGCGTAGAATGAACTGGAATTCTATATCCGCATCAACGATTCTCTCAGACTTTGCTAATTCGAGAACGCAATAGCCAACGCCGTCGCAGTCAAGGTTGGAGAAGCTCGCCTTGTATTTGTGTTTCCACTGCCCAATTGTGCGAACAACACTTAACACGACTTTTTTTATAATCGGAGAGACTTAAAATGATCAAAACAATCCTTAATAAAACCCTTAATAAAATGGATCAAAAATGACCCAAAATGAGTCCGATTGTAAATCGCTTTATGAAAAAAAAAAAACGTGTTACTTTCAGTGCCGTCACTTTCTTCGGCGTCAGATGAGCTCGATTCTTCTGTTCAATCTTTTCGATGCGTACATCAAATGGAATATTTTTGGCTAAAAATCGCTGTTTTTGGTCCAAAATGAGCCAAAAAGTGCATTTTTTTTGTGTTTTTTGGTCCAAAAAATCCCATTTGATGTACGCATCGAAAAGATTGAATTCTTCTGAACAACCCGCTGCTGCGCCAGATGCGCCCGTCACGCCTGCCCCTCCTTCTGAATGTTCTCGGATCCACTGCATGAAATAATCGTCCCTTTCAGCTGACTGGCGGGGAACAGGGTTACTACTGGTACTAGTGCCCAGACTGGCACTAGTACCACTACCTGCAGCAGCCGACGCTAAAGCTCGGGAAGACAGTTGCGAAAGACCCTGCCATCTGGAAGTACTAGTATTGCCATAGTAACTGTTGGCACTACCGCGGTCACCGGCAGTACTAGTTCCTGCACCGCTTGCACCACTTGCCCGTGCACTATCAGATGATAATCGCTCTTCTTCTTCGCTCGTAAAATGCGATCTCCCCGCTTCCGCATCTGCGCCACCTCTTGCACCGCCAGTACTATTACTGTCTGCGCCACTTCTACTATCCTCCGACATAGTAGTAATTCGCCAGTAACTCCCGACCATGGATGCTTCCTGTATGCGCTGGGCTTGTTGCCGGGTTGCAACTTCAAACTTTCTGGTCGCCAGGTTGAAACGGGAAAAAAATCAATTTTTTTGGTCAAAAAATCAAAAAAATGTCAAAAAACAGCGATTTTGGATCAAAAAACGATCAAAATTTACATTTCCAACCTGGCGACCAGAAAGTTTGAAGCAATGCTGTCCACTGCGGCTGCGGCTGTTGCGGCGAGGAGACCACTTAACACGATTATTTTATAATCGGACTCAAAAAATGAAAAAAAATCAAAAAAACCCTTAAAATGGGCCAAAAAAACAAAAAAATGAGTCCAATTATAAAAAAATCGTGTTACTCGGTGGACGGTCTCTAACAGTACTAGTAGTATCACTACTTGCATCCGCTTGAATTTTTTGCAGTCGAAATTTCTTCCGCCGCAAAAGAGATGTAACTTCTCCATTATAATCAAAAACAGTCAGCAACAATAGTACAACTAGTAATAAAGCGGGTGAGGATGGAAGACCAAAACGGAAGAACCGAACTGTAAACAAAACATTCTTCCTCCATCTCGGAAACACCGCTGCAATACTACACATTTTAACTTAGTATTCTATTTGATGCGTCTCTCTAAAATAAATCTAAAAAAACACATGTAAGACTAATATGAAAAAATATTTGAGACTACAATATGAAAACTTTTATTCCGCCAGTTACAAAACAGACTCCCCTGAAATTAAAACAAGGTCCAAAAATAAGAATTCGGCCTGCTGCAAGAAGAATTGTTAAAAAAAAAAAACGAACCTGGAAGAAACATCATTAATATGAAGAATAATTTATTGCAAAAATAAAATTATTACAACATTTTTTCATTACAAAAATGCACTTCATATGTATCTGTTGCAAAGAAAGGTTGTCTTTACATTTTTCACTCGGCTGAGTTCCTCAAACCCCATTGCACACTAGCAATACGATTAACTTCTCGTTGAGAAACACCTTTAAGAAATTAACACAGATACTAGCACCAATAAAACTATATCCTATAGACAAATTTGTCGTTAAAATAACTGTGAAATTTCATAGAATCGTTCTTCTTCGGAGAGAAAGAAAAAGAGACCATTCTTTTACAACGACGAACAATCTTAACAAAAAAAAAAAATATATATAAAGAAAAATAGTAGTGCTACATGTGTTATAACAATACAGCAACAAAATAGTATCCACATCAAAGCTAGTAGTCACCGTTGCTATCAAAAGCATCATCATTGGTGGCTGCCTCAGCGCATTCTTCTTCCTCAACTCGTTTCTCGAATCCCCTCGCAGCTTCCTCCGCAGCTGCTTGAGCTGCAGCTTCTTCCTGAGCTGCTCGCGCTGCAACTTCTTCAGCTTGAGCTGCACCTTCTTGCACATCCTCTGTACTTTCCGTCGCACCGTCTTGCACATCCTCTTTACTTTCCCTCGCACCGTCTTGCTCCTCCACCTTACCTTCGGCCGCACCTCCCCCAGCAGCCAGCCTTTCGGCCTCTTCCGCGGCTTTGCGCGCAACTGCAGCCTGAGCCGCCTGGGCCTTCGCCTCTTCCTCAGCCTTTGCCTCCGCTTCCGCTTCCGCTCTCGCACGCTGGGTTCTGTCAAATGCGGCCTGCACAGCTGTGTCCAATGCAGCCAAGGTATCAGGGAATTTTTCGTCCGGGATCTTTCCGAGATCGATACCGATCTGACGATGACTCAAGACCCTCTTCGCAGAATCAGGTCCGATATCTTTGAGCTTCCCTGACACTTTCAAACTTCGCGATGGATATTTAAGAACGATATTTAATTGTTTTTGTTACAGAATGAAAAAGAAGCGCCATTTGATAAACACATCCAAAAGGCTGAAATGTCGTCTGCCATTTCTCAAGCCCCTTCTGTTTCAGCCCTTTGTCACCGTCGAGAAAAGCTCCGACCGATTCCGGAATAGGGTTATCAGCTGAATAACCATCACCGATTGCGTTCAAGGTACCTGCAGACTTTTAGATAGTACCGCTGCAGTGCAGCAGCAAACACAAAACACCAAATTAATTTCTAACTGTTCAAATTGCACTACCTAAAATTAAGCAGTAATTGAACATGTGCCAGTACGTCAAAATTTCAAATACCTCTGAACTTCTCGTACATCAGAGGATTCCCATTCAATTTGCGGCTGCGTTTCCAAGTTGTGAGAATGTCAAAAATTTCGCCTTCGAGGTCTTGCTGGGCGCGCGAAGTCATGCGCGCGTTAACGGCCGACGCATCAAATAACGCCTTTGCTGCAACCGTCACGGCATAAATTTTCAGAATTTGCATTTTGCTCGTTGCGTGCGTGTTTTTGAGAATTTGATTGTTTTTCGGTATTAACTACTTATTGGGAAAAAACAAAGAATCTTTTAACTTTGTTTAGTGTTACTTTTTTGCTGTATAAATACACTAAAACAATAACTTTCCAACACATGAAATATGTAACCCCCTGAATCGTTTGCGAAAATTACTTTAGAAACCACAAACTACAATTTAAAAAAAGACGGGAACATATTTTCATTCAACCCCCTTCTCCATTGAAAATCTGAAACCAAAAATCGGAATTCTTAACAGAAATGGGAAAAAAAAAGACCAACTTGAATCAAAAAAGAAAATCGAATTATTGTAGAATATTTGTGTGTATCGAAAACAAAATCCTGCTTTCAGAATACAGGAAATGTTAGTACATATTTTTTTTTCCTGCCAATCATAAGTTACAATTTGCAGAAAAATGTGTAATCAAGCACTAGTCCTACTTTCTAATCTCAGAACTTGTTTTTTGGATAAACCACTCATCCATTAATTCTCAGTTCTCCTTTCCAAAATTGAGCAAAAGCAGTCACAGTTTCAAAAACAACCGTTGAACAGATATTCATTGTAATATTGCATCAAATCAAAATAGTACAGAAATAAAAATCATAGTATAAAAAAATCGAAATCAAATATTGAAGGTAATATATAAATTCATAGTAAACAATCGTTGAACTACTGCGCAGCCGTCACCATCAGTTTTATTATCGGTTACTCTTCTTTTAGTAGTCAGCACACCACTCTTCATCTTTGCCGACAGCCGCGGCCCCGCCGGTTGGTTTACCAGCAATTGAACCCGAATACTCGTCCACTAACGTGTTCAACTTGTCCACTGCCGTGTTCAACTGCATGATCTCATTGAACGCTTCCGGTGTACTAGTTGGCGGCGCTTCAAGAAGCGTACTCCACTTGGCCATGATCTCGTTTAACTTGAATTTTTGCACCACCTTGTTTACCTTGGCCATGATTTCATTAACCTCTTCCGGCGCGCGTTTATAAACTGTTGGGAGAAGTAATCCCCCGGCTAACTTCAAACTTTTCGATACGTGCATCAAACATCTTTTTTTTTGCAACATCCTCTGCTTTTTTGACAAATTTTGGACCAAATGAGCCACAAAAGGACACTTTTTTAAAATTCTGCTCCACCATGTACGCATCGGAAAGATTGAATTACCCTGGCAAACCTCGGATCTTCTGCGCAGTTCTTCATCAACTTCAAACTCAACGATGGGGATTGCAAACAACTAGTACACTCTGCGCAAACAATACTGTTCCGAAACTTATTCGTATTTTTCTGACTTCTACGAAAAAATAGACCCATCCCAAAAATTTGTCAGACAAAAAGCATAACGTAGGAGCAACGAAAAGTGTGAAGCGTCTCCTCCCACTTCTTCTGGGCTGGTTTAGCGAATTTATCGGTACTCATAGAAGACAGCATGCGTTGCATGCTGTCTTCCGTTATGCATTCCACGCCTGATTCGTCAATTTGTTTTAACACGCATTCAAACTTTAACGATTACAATAACACATACATTAAAATTTAATTTTAAAGATCTCGTACTACCTTGATAATTAATCAATTGTATCTTACACACTGGAAAAAACAGATATTGGATAAGAAAGTAGGTAATATCATATGCTTAAAATTTAGCGCGCAAACAAAGGCAACATATTATTTACTAATTTACTGTCTTTTCTGAGCGTGTTTTTAAAAAGTTTGACATTGCTTTGATTTTCTCATAAGGCAAGTTGAGGCCCTCGAGTCCAGGTTTCGGCTCAACGCCTTCGACTCCACCATCCCGCCACTTCTTGTATTTTTCTTCCACCAGCTTCAATTTCTCTTCCGGAGTTAAACCCGCTGTTTCTCTACCAGCACCTCCTCCACCGCCGGCTCCAGCAACATGTCCGGCTTCGCTTTTGGTAATACGCGCATCAACACCCGGTTTGTCCAGGACATACGCGGTTGCGATGGCACAAACACAGAGTTTGCGAATTTGCATTTTGGATTTTGTCTTTCGGTATAACTGCTTATTAGGAAAAAACAAAGAATCTTTTAATTTTTTTTTAGTGGTACTTTTTCGCTGTATAAATACACTTAAACTATAACTGTCCAACACATGAAATGTGTAAACCCCTGAGTTGTTTGCGAAAAATACTTTAGAAAAAACACACTAAATTTCAAAAAAAAAAAGACGGAAAAATGTTTTCCTTAACCTCCTTCCCCCGTCAACAATTTGGAACGAAAAATCGCAATTACACGCAGAAATTGAAAAAATACGAACTCGAATCAACAGGCAAATCGAATTGTTGTAAAGAATGTAGTATCGAAAAAAACAAAATTCTGCTTTCAGAATGCAGGAAATTTTGTTAATTACATATTTTTCTCCTGCCGAATTAAAAATGCAAAACGGCTTGGAGAGGTAGTTGCGAATTAAGCGAAAAAAGAAGTGCTTCCAAACGCTGTCTATCTTACATATTTTGATAAGAAATGTCCTTAGTCCCACCATCGTAGAGCAGCGCGTAAGGCCAGTAATTGTGCCTCCCCAAATCATACGATTCACCGTCGAATTCAATAAACCGCGGAGCTTTCGTAGCAAGCAGCCAATCAGCCAAATCCCTCCTCTTATCGTCGCCCCGTATGGAGTCATCGATAAAGGTGATATCAGCAAGTAAGCGACCGTACTTTTCCATCTTCTCAATGTGCACTAGAACTACTTGGTCCTTAGTTATCAATTTTTCACGCGTTCTATCTCTTACAAAGCAGGCCAAAGCTTTTTCTTTCTTAATCGATTCCTCTTTTCGAGCTCTGGTTTTATTTTTTCCGGGCAGTTTGATTACTTTGTCTGGTCTGATTTCCGGGCAGTCGATCCTGTTTATCCTAGTTTTAAACTTGTACAGGTTCAAAGGCCCGAGATCTATCCTCACTGGAAACGCAACAGTAATAGTATCGCCATCATACACTTCGGTTACTAAAGCTTCTTTTGTGCAGCCAGCGAAATCGAAAAGTGGCAAGTTCTTAAAATCTGCATCTTCTCTGTCTCGCATACCAATTAGATTCGGCCAATCGACGTAGTCTTTTGGTTGGCCAGTTCTTGGATCTCTTCAACCTTTTCGATGCGTATACGTAAAAATCCGAATTTTTGGTCAAAATTTTATGGCCGTCGTGTGCATTCGTTCTAGTTGCAACAACCCGGCGAACCGTTTTTAGTTGGCCAAACAAACCTCATTTTTTACTTTTTGCGATTTGCTTCATTTGTTGCCAAAAATATGTACGATGCACAAAGTTTGAAATCTGGGACTGTAACCATACGACAGGGGAATTGTATTGGTGGTGGTTTTTTCGGACGCCCTCTTCTGCCACCACCTCCTGCTCCTCCTGTTGCCCCGGCACCATGCTGCCCACCTCCTGCAGCTGCGTGTGCTTGCGCGATAAAACGTTGCTGCGCCCTTATATGATCTACCTGGCGCAGTAGCAATTGTATTTGGTGTAGAAGCTGCTTCTCTGTGTCTTGTGCAGCACCAGGTCGGCGACCTCCGCA
>Ga0099798_10536_pt1 | contig 12344 bp, 11 predicted proteins | sample Uncmet_Sort29A_1_FD_89870 | JGI IMG/M metagenome (GOLD analysis project Ga0099798, IMG submission 89870) | Marine eukaryotic communities from CALCOFI LINE 67, Pacific Ocean - CN13ID_Sort29A_1 | ecosystem: Environmental > Aquatic > Marine > Oceanic | place: Pacific Ocean: Monterey Bay | collected... | reverse complement strand
AAAGAATAAAATTAACTACGTTAAACGCGCTACGAAGAAATGAACTCGCAGCGAACAATTCTGGGATTGGTTGCTGGTGTTCAATTCTCATCACCAACGAATGTTGATCGAATGAATGATGCTGATCATTTTCGCTGGCAACGAATACGGGGGCAAAGAATAATACGTAATCTTTGGTCATAGAAATTCACGTCATCATTTGTTCATTTGCGTCGTCGTTTGCTAAGAAAATCGAAAATTATGTCAACTGAATGGTAAAATACTAAAAATGGAAAATTGGAAAATTACCGCCTCGCGAGAAATTTTGAATCCGAATATGAATACAAAAAATACAATGTCCGCGCGCTTCAACACGCAGACAAAACTAATAATCTTTAAATTTCCAAATTTCAGTGGTACGATGCTTGATTCTCTGATATCAAACACTGACCGCTCAAAGATCTCAATGGCTACGGAACTAAAAATACAAGGTTGCATTACTTACCAGATTGAATTGTTACAAAATTTCTGGTAGAATTTTAATGGTTTTTAGTCTGGTTGAAGATGGGTCGAGAGGCGAATAATTAATTGCTAAAATGCTCCACTGTTTTTTTAAAAACGCTGTGATAAAGGGGACGGAAAGAGTAATTCCAAAGACGCAACCTACAGAATGCGTAATTACATTTTGTGGATATGGCCATGTGCTGGTTACAACAACACACTGCCCCTGGAGCAACGGCTAGGCTTACGATTGGTCGTCTGCTAATCGCTACCCAATTAATGTACGTCAGCGGAGATGATAACTTTCAACGTCGCATCATAGCATTCGATTTGTTTTTTTGATAAATTCTGTTTGAGTGAGATGTGTGGAGTCTTGTAAATTGATTTGTAAACTGTCCTGTAAAAATTTGCGGATTCAATTGTACTATGGACGAAAATGGGAGGCCGGGAATGCTGAAAAAGCACTTAATGATGTTATTCTGCCCGGCACTCCGCAAAAACGTCGTGATAATGTTGGCACTCTTTTGGTGTTGTACTAAAATTTAAAATTAATGTTACAAATGTACTGCGGTACAGTCTTTGCGTATGACGTATTACAGCTGGACAAATCGTAGGATTTATCTAACTAATAACTTTGCCAAACGCTGTTTTGATTTATTGACTTTAGACGTTCAGAAAATCCCAAATGTTAATATTGGGGTGGGATCAACATAAATGCAGATTTTTTTTTTTTTAATGTTACATCTGCCATTGTAAAATTTATTAACAATGGGAATTTTGGCAACTGTATTGGAATAACTTTTCTGGTTTCAAAAATCTATTCGGGATACTACTGGCTGAGTCGATTGTAACTGTTTTCTGTGCTTAAACAAAGGTCGAAGCCTATGCAAGAGTACAACATTGTTTTTAAATTTTTTAATGCAACCTAAACTACTTGAAAATTAATCAACGGTTGACAAATGATGACGATTTAGAGAAAATAAAAACTGAGTAAGTAATACTAATTATCTAAAAATCACTCATCGATTGATGCGGTGTGATTAATTATTTTCTGTCAATTTTGTTATTCTTGAATCTTTGCAATTCTTTTGACGAGTGATTTATCTACATAAAATTATTTGCTTACGTTGTGTTGGTAAATTGATAAACATTTGGTAACTTTTGTTTTGCGGATTCTGGCGTACATGCAATGACTGATGGTAATAAACTATAATAATTCGTATTGTTGTCTGTTACTTTCGCGCGCTCAAAATGGTGTAAATGTTCGATTAAATACTTTGGATGGACGTTGTTATTTTTCGATGTGTTGTTTTAACTTTTCATTCAAATTTGAAATGTCAATTCTGTTTAAATTTTACTGACGATGTGTCATTTAAATTGTGGTTCGATCATAATAATATAATCAATGATTTGCATACATGACTTATGACTTGGGTACTTGTGGACATGTTTGAATTTGCAGCATTTCGACGTTTGGCAGGTTGACGTTTTGGAGATTTGCTGGTTGGCTCTGCACTAAACTAGGTTACTTACTGACTGTTGTGATTGTTATGAATCATCATTGGAATTGGATTTGGGGTTCAAGACTTTCAACTGTTGGTCGATTTCAAAAAATATTATTTCAAGATTTTCGACTGATGGTCAACTGGTGCAAATTTCAAAAAATATTCTTGGCTGAAAAATATTAGCTTATTAAAATCGTACTTGTATAATGTAATCATTAATTAACGTATCGGGTAAATCATTCATTTGGTCACATTATACTGGGGAATTTTGATATTAACACTTTTTATGAACATGTTTTTGTTATTATTATTATTATTGTTGTTGTTGTTGTTTTGGAAATTTTGAATAACAATTTGTATGAACATGGGGCAAATTACAATTTGTTTTGAAATTCTACAATTTTACGGATTGGATTTAGGAATCATATATGATGATGTTTTGCGTGTGTTGTATGTTGTAACTTTGTGTCGTATGTAATTGCGACGTGTCAACTTGTGTACAAATAATTTTCTGTTCGTTCTAAATGTCTAAATTTTTAATTTTTACTTTACAATTGTTTCAAATTTTGCGGAATTTCGAAATTTGGTGCAAAATTTTCATTTACGGAATTTTTACTTTTCTAAATTTTAGAATTTTACTTTGGTTAATTACAAACGTGGATTCAATAGTAACAAATAAGATTTGACTTCTGGTACACGAATGGGCTAGAATGTGTAACACAATTTGTAAATAATACATTGTCACTTCTGGTATGGTTTTGGGAATCGATTTTTTTCATTATAACTAATTTTTTTAACTTGGTGTGGTATTAATGATATACAAAAATAATTATTGGGAATTGTTTTTTTTCATTGTAACTTTAAATTTTGTAACTTGGTGTGGTATTAATGATATACAAAAATATTTGAAGAAGGGATGGTGGAGTTGGTTGAAAATTAGGCTTGCGCCCCACCATCGCCACCTTCACCACCTCCTTGGGACTTTTCCTTCTTCGCCTTGTTGGCCTCCTCCTGTGCCGCAGACCTGATAAATTTTCGAAAATCAAATTTTAATGAATTGAAACTTAATGCAGAATTTTTTAAAAAATGAAATGCGCATCTACTGAGTAATGTCTTCCGTAAAATTATTTCGCATTTCATTTCATTTCAATCAAATTAAAATTATTTTTGCTCCGACTGCTCGGGAGTCGCGTCAGGAACGGGAATGTCAGGCATGACCGGGGTTTTCGACGTGGGGGCTGGGGTTACAGCCTGCTGGATAGGCGGAAACTCAACCTGGTTGTGGACCTAATACAAAATCAAAAATTTCAAAATTTGCCAGAAGAAACTGAATTTAAGACGAATTTTATGCAAATTTTGCGATTTGGAGGCGAAATTTTAATTTTCTTTGGGAAATTTTTCTTCAACCTGGACAGCGACAGACTGTTGCGGGTATGCAACGGGATGCGGCTGGACCGCCTGGGTCGGCCAGACCGGGGCGATGCGAGGGGTGACATCGCGGTTCCAATGCTCGTTTTCGTGTTTCCACCTGATTCATTCAAGTTTTAAATGTCAATGGTCATTGAAAATAAAAAATAAAAAATTGTGTATAATATGATTTGTAATAAATCTGTCGAAATTGTTTTTGGAATTATTATTTTCAAGTTCAACTCCTCATCAGTTTTGGTGGGTAAATTTTGGTCGAAGAGCGGGCCGGCGCCGTAGCGCTTGGCGAGAAGAGCCTGAACGACCTCCTCAGAGAAATGGGTGTAATAGCGACCCGATTCCATCGCGAGAAGCTCGATCTCCGGGATCAACTGTTGCAAAGAATCTGCGGAGTAAGCCTCAGGGAGAACCTAGTTTTGATCAAATTTTTGGATGGAAACTTTTGAATTTGAAATTTCAAACAAAAAAGAGTTTAATATATTCTTAGTTTGGACAAATTTGCAACGAATTTTCAATTTTATAAATATTAAAGCATTTTCAGCAACCCTGCCAGCGTTGTCCGGGAGCGGGTCACTCTCACGAGCGTAGCGAAGGTTGCGAGCCTGGGGATTTCCGATCTGACAGAACAATTTCATTGCATGATTATTTGTTTCAAAAATGAAATAGAAAATCGTTGGAAAAATTTAAAATTAGTTTTTGAACTGATGAAACATTAAAACTTAAAAATAAATATTTTTTTCTCGAACAGAATTGAGAACGAGATCGAAATCGAAAATGTCGCCTTGGGACACGTTTTGACAACCAGCAGGCAAAACATGTTTCTTGAAGTGGATGTCATTCTGCCAGCCAAGGACTTGGTCAGAAACCAAGAAGCCGAAGCCATCTTTTTTGCCGCCGCCAGCGGAGTTGGGGGGCGCATAACTCTTGACAGTACCGCGGAAAGTCCACTTTTGATTGCGCGTTCCAGGCTTGGGAGCCCCAATGGCGCGAATGAGCTGGCGCTGCAAACGAGAATGGTCTGTGCCGTATTGAGGAAGCTGATTGTGAGTACGCTTCGGGATGCCTTGTTGGGGTTGGAACGGCTGCTGCACCTGCTGCTGCGGCTGCTGCACGTTCGCCGGCGCCTGCTGCTGTTGCTGCATGTTGGGGCGAATCTGCTGCTGCTGCTGCGGCGGCTGTTGTTGCTGCGGCATATTCTGCGGCATGTTCTGTTGCATGTTGGGTCCCTGCTGCATGTTGCCGACGGGACGATAATGGACCATGGGGTGCATCATGGGAACGCCGCCACCCATGGGACCTTGGCCGGGGCCGCCGGGGTGCTGCATCGGATTTGGACCGCGCATCATGTTAGGATTCCCGCCCATGGGCTGCTGCATCTGCATGTTGGGGTTGCCTCCCATCATGTTTTGCTGGGGGTTGAAGGGCATCTGCATGGGCTGCATCATCGGCTGCATCTGACCTTGCATGAAATGCTGCTGCATGTTGTTCATGTTGTTCATGTTGTTCATCGGCATACGAGGGCCTTGCAACTGCTGCTGCTGCTGCATAGGAACGTGAGGGGCACCGAATCCGCCTTGCATGTTGTTGACGGGGTTCGGCTGCGGGGACACGTAATTGGACGGAACGTTCTGGGCCTGGGCGCCGAGAGGAGCAGCGGCAGGAGCAGGAGCACCAAGGGGGCCTTGCAACTGCTGCTGCGCGGGGACGAACGGCGCGGCGCCAGGATTGGATCCAGCGGGAGCAGGCGCGGGCAAGCCGGCAGGAGCAGCACCGGGCATACTTGCAGCAACTTGCGGCGTGACACCAGGAGAACCTTCGGGCATGCTTGCAGTAATTTGCGGCGTGACACTAGGGGTGCGATTACAGCAGCCTTGAGAGGAATTGTCCCGATTTTGAATCTTCTTGGGCGGGGGAGCAGTTTTCGGAGCACCACCGGCGTTGAGAATGTGATGCTTAATTTCTTCGGCGCTCATGCAATCGGTGCATTTTCCGTCAGTGAGATGTGAGTGCGCAGCCATGCACCCAAACTGCTTGCCTTCGCAGCACGTACAAGCTGCGGCGTCAGGATACCAAGTTTCGTTGGGCTTCTTCCCATCGGCGAGGTGCTCCATTTGCTCATAATTTCTCGGCGCACGAAGGATGTCTTCGATCTTTTCCATCAAGTGCGGATCGTCCTTGCGCAACGGGCCCTGCCGCTGTCGGCGGGCTTGAATTTCCGGGATAGTGTTACCCAATTCAGCTTCACCACCCCATGAGTGCTCGAAACCGACGGGGGCCATGGCAAAGGCAGCGCTGGAACCATAGTTCGGTGGCATCGTCATCGACTGCATGGGTGCGTCGTAGCCTAATACAAAATCAAGATTTTGGTCGAAGAAAAATTTGAAACGAAAATGAGAATTTTGAAACGAAAATGTAGATTTAGGGGTTTTCGACATCGCCGATTTCAAATTTTTAGGTCTCGGAACAAGATTCGAGAGGAATTGGAGAAATCGATTTTGGATTTTTGAAAATGGATTTCAGGACCCCAAATGCCAAATTCGTAATCGAATTTCAAATTTTGGGGTGCCGATTTCCCTCGCATCTCGCTAAATACCCGAAAAGTTTGTTCGCCAAATTTTTCTTCAACCTTGCTGCTGCATCATAGCACCGGAGCCAGGCGGGGCCATACCTATTAATGCAACATTAATATTTTGGTCGAAGACACATTTCGAAACGAATTTTGGTGAATTAATTGAAAAAAAACTAATTTTGAAGCGAAAATCGTGAATTTCTGTATGCAAATTTTCGTCAACCCATGCCGGATCCCATGGGGGTGCCCATGGCGGATCCGATCGGTGTGAAAGCGGCCGCGGAGGGGTTGAACGTTCCCTGAGACATCGGGGATGGGTTGTGGAATGGGCTGCCGATGCCAGCGTAGGATGGGGCACCCATAGGGGAGAACGCATTGTAGGGCTTACCTCCCTTGCCGAAGTTGAAATTGTCCTGCATGGGGCCTTTTCCTTTGCCCTTACCCTTGTTCTTGCCTCCGCGCGGGCCTTTACCTTTGCCCTTGGATTTGCCGCGGTCGTCATGCTTGTTGCCCCAGTTGTAGTTGCCGCCATAACCAGAGGCTTTGCCACCCGCGCCCTTGAAGTTGTTGGCGTTGGCGTTGTTGTTGCCTGCGAAATTGGGCATGGTCTGGGGGACTTGAGGGGACATGGCGGCGTCGAGGTTCAGCTGCTGCGGGGCAGGCTGAGGCTGAGACTGCTGCTGTTCAGTGTTCGGGTCCATCATCGCCGTGGTGGGCGGAGTACCGGTGTTGGGAGAGTCTTGAGACATGTTTGCTGATGATTATTTGTTTGTTTTGTTTGTTTCTGATCGAAAGTGTTTTACTTTTAAACGAATTGAATTTCAAATGTAAATGGTTTGCAATAATTTTGCTTGTATCGAAAAATGTAAACGTCGGTTAATTATTCAAGTGTGTGCTTGCAAGTTTGTAATCGGTGTAGAACTTCAAACTCTTGTTGCGAAATAATTTGATGTAGTAATTATGGCGCAACGTAAATAATTATTTATTTTTCAGAATTAATTTAATCGAAAAGTCAATGTTGAGGATTGATTGATTATATATTTTAAGCGGCGCAAAATATGAACAGACTTTGAATACTTATTTATTTGATGATATGGATTAATTATGCAATGTTTACGTGAGCCCAAGTTAGGTTCGGCGAACTGTGACTACGGACTACAAATTGATTGTTTGGATTATTAATTTTGGTTGGGCGTAATCGATTGACAAAATGACGAATTGGTTTCGGTCAGATGTCAATTGTAAGAGCTACGATTATTAATTGGCAGATTCTGGCGTATAAAAAATATACTACGTACAAATTTACTAAATGCGGAACGGATCAACTTTCAGATTATGTGATGAAATTGATGCTGATTACGCAAAATAGTTGGTCAATGACAAGCTGTCAAAACGGTTTTGGGAACTGGTTGATCGTTTGGAAATGGTTGATCGAAAAATGGCAATATGATTCCTGGGTTGTTACAACCTTTCTGTGCTGTTGTTTTGCAAACGGTGTAACGTGTTTGTTGTTTGAAGAACTAATTAACGATTCGAGTCTATAGTGCAAGTCGGTAGTTGCGATCTGACTTGGAAATAGACGTCTACAAAATTGTACAAGTGTTAGTTAGTTGGTTACGGAGTGGCGGAATAAATAATTGCTTCGCGTTCGTTTGAATGGCGCAGAAAAATTGAAACTCTACGGATTCTTGTTTCTCGTCGCTGCGCGCGATTGTTGTGATTTGTGTCAAGTTTGATGGACGGATCATTTAATAATGAGAATTCAGAGCGACATTCATTAATTCATTGGGGGAAATTGAGAGAAGAAGATGAAGAGACGCGGTACAAACATGATCGTTTCTGGAAACTTCGAAAAATACTTCTTCTGATCAGAAAAACTTTGAAATAAAATTTGTCCTTGGACTTGGAACGGTATACTTGGTTTTGAAATTTCTTCGACGCTCGTTCCAAAATGCTTTGCGCAATTGCGCAAAATTCAAAATGGTCTGTTCGTAAAAACATAATTTGGGGACGCGACACAAAAACACATCGGTCTTCACAAAACTCTACATAACAAACTTTACAACGCATACAACTTTACAAACTTGACAACTTTCGTTCTTACAAAACTGATATCGACAATCTTAAACTGCAACAAGAAATTGGCACTGCGTAAAGTACCGACTACCAGACTGCAAATTCAAACTATGCGAACTGTGGAATGAAGAAACTATTTCAGAATGCTTTTTATTGATGAGAAAAAATTAGATCATTTTATTTTTAGATAGATTTTTGATGGTGCGGTATGCGTAATAATTTCTGATTGGTGCCAGTCACTGAAACTGTCTGTACATAGCAAAAAGATCGAATGTCCCAAGATAAAAATATTACTGGGAATGATCCCAAGACGTCTAGATGCCGTGATCGTGACTGACTATTTTAATTTTGGATTTGGATTTTAAATTTTGGAATCTTGATAATCAATTGATGAATAACATTTCTGTTTGGTTTTGAAAATGTTGGATTTCAATTGATTTTGTAAGATGTGATTATTGATATTGTTTGGCGTGTGTCAGATTGATTGATTAAAAATTGTGTCCGGCTAAAATTATCAAAATTTGTCCGTTGAAGTAAATTTAATTTTTGATTTGGTTTGAAATAATTTCAATGTTCATAGATAAATTATTAAATTGCGTTTGATGTTTTTGCGCGTTTGAATTATTCCTCGCCATCAGCTTCCAAACTGGGCCAGCGTTCCTTCATGGAGTTCAAGGTGCTCTTCTTGAAGGGGATGTACCCGCACTCGTAGAACAAATAGAAGAACGACCACATGACGGCACCTAGAAAACGATTAGAGTAATTTTTTTATGGATTCAATCGAATTATTTGCAACAATATGACAATTTCAATCGTTCAAAATCGTTTTTGGAATGGAAACAAGGTTGAAAAATCGTACCACGCACGACGTAGGTGACATACTTGAGGCAGTGACCTTCATGGGGGTTCTTCATATGATACGGGGCAGTCTGGTACCCGCGGAGGCAAACTTTTGGAACGAGTTATGCAAAACATTTTGTTGAAACTTGATCAAAATTGTGATTTTACAATTAAAACTTGAAAACTAAAAAAATAAAATGTGAAATTGGTAAGTACACTGCGAGCGTTGCATCATGCAGGGCCGAGACTGCTGCATGGCGCGCCGGGCCAACGACGCAAACATCTTTGTAATTTGTACTCCTGTTACGCAAAATTTAACGAGAAAACTCAGCCGTAAAACGATAAAAAATGTTCGTTTGCGTTGACAAACCACGTTTCGATTGATTTTGTAAAAAAAAGAAGTACCTTCAACTAGATGGAATCGTCGTCGGAGATTATCGCGTTTTGTTGCTATCCAAGCCCGCTACGTTGGAGGGGGCTAATATGAAATCGAATTATTTTTCGCCGCAGATAATTTTTTAAATTTGAAACGTGTTTCCAATTTCAAATCGACCATTTCAAATCGAATGGATCGTTCAATTGAAATTTCAAATTTGAAATTAATCAAAAATTAAATTGTAAATCGGATGTGGATCAAAAGTGGAATTAATAATTTAATCATGATGTCATGGTAAATTAAATGTAAGAACGGATAATATATCGATTAAGTAATAATTAATTATCATTCGTTAATTATTTTCATTTCCAAATTTTGTTTAAAATGGTGTAGAATTGTGGAGAGATATTTAAGAGAACAGAGTCGCGCACAGATACAAATATTAATAATAAATCGATTTCGATTTCGAATTATCTATTTATTGTGGTGTTGGACCGTTAGAACTGCAAACTGGTTGTGACTTTTTAAGCTCGACAGATGTGTGAGCTTGTGTCAGAATACAATTTTTAACTACAGAAACAAACTGCTGATGGCTGCGAACAAACACAATCTGTAAACAAGACGTTTCTTCTGTACTGAATGAATCGCTGGACTGTCACCGAACACTTTCACAATCATGTACACAAAACTTTCTGCGCACGCACTTGCAACTAATCTTACACAACATGAACGATCTTGCTACTTCTGAGAACGCTGGACGTCAATCTTCTTGGACATCCCAACGGACCAACAGAGATGATGATGTGTTCAAACTTAAATGTTGAAAAAGTTAAGACTTTAAGCTCGCACAAGCGAAACAATGATGGTTTGATCCATTGTTTCTTACAATAATTGTGTAACTTTATGTGACGAAATTCAAAATTGTTAGCGATACCGCCACTCATCTAACCGCCGCTTAACAAACCGCATCTCGTTCGTGTGTGTACGGCATATAGACACAGGATTGTCGAGCATGTTGCATCGTACGCCATATACATCTTGGAAATGCACCGCGTGCCATTCGGACTCAACGTCGGTCTCCAATGACTGGGCATCATAAAAATGCGTAATGGCTTGATGGTTTGTGGCAAATTCAGTAGCGGTTGGTCTGCATATATACGTCGGGTAATCACGGAACCAATCGTCGGATCGATACGTGTGAGCCAGCAAAAACGATTCGTTTGTAGAAAAAACACCCGGGTGCGACTTGTTGGCTCCAAAATTCGGAACGGCACAGCACTCTCCTTCAAAGCCCACTCCAAAGTTTACGCGGTTCAGGTACAGAGCGCCTGTGGTAGGATGCTGCGACTGCATCGTGCTAATCAGATGAGAAACGGTGATCATATCCGCATCTGTTTGTGCTCGTGTAGTGTCTTGAACAGATTCTAAATACGCTTGGGCCAGTGACGGGGGCGGTGCAAGGTACTCATCCGTCGAGTGGAGCCGCAAAACCCATTCGCTAACTCCTCGGTTCGTAAAAATGCAATGGTCGTACGCTACAAACTCCGTGCAATACCAACACTCGCTAGGGAATATATCCTCCCTGATAAAACGACTACTCCAATTGGGAACATAATCAACGCGATCTGAAAATTCGCCGAAATACTTTCCAAAACTACTATCTAGGTCGTAAATTTGAAAGCGGTCCACCTTCAAGAACTCTAAATGGTACCACAACCATGTTCGTATCACGCCCGGGTGTTTTTCCTCCATATCGTCCGCATTATACATCGGTTGCGAGCAGACCGTGACGTTGCGTCGCTCCTCTTGCTGGATTTTAGAAATTGCAACCCGAACTGGAACGTCCGCGGCTGGACCTCGCGGGGTAGTTACTAGCAACTCTACCTTGATTTCTGAATGATCAGTACCATCGCGAGCGAGAACCATGTTACGAGGAATGGGACAACGAATGTGGATCCCGTTCACGGAATTTTCACGTCGATTCGCCTCCGGGTCAAGGGTACGAGAATGGTCTCGCAACTTATACCGTGCTTCGACTTGTTCCCCCGTGGGCTCGCTAAAACCTTTGAAAGTTGCACGGGAGTATGCGTAACCAGGCGACAACACGCCGTTCGGAAATTTACAGCTGTATATCCAAAAATTTGCCTCCAGAATCGAAGTCTTGTGAAAGGCTGACCTGCCATCGATCTCAAGTACGGGATCGGTGTATTGTACGTGCGTTGTGAGTTCTAACGTAGCCCGACCGGAACGTGCCCGGTCCTCGAACACGCTGGCCGCATATACCACCGCGTAAACACTGCCTAGAACTGTAGCGTTTTCTATGACCGCATGTGGAAACCTTTCGCTATCTTCGCGATCGAGTACGTGGTACCGTAAGCTGGCATAACGATGAGAAGGAGCGTAAGCGTACTGTGCAAGGCGCTGCGTTCGTATAGACGTCGGCGCGAAGCCTTTCAGAATTGAACTGCTGACTTCGTAACCACTCAGACCGTCATGGTATAGCGCTTCCGCAATCAAAAATAACAATTCCCAGCATAATGTCCACTTAGCATTCGGCGCAAACGGCAACCGAGCACCACCTGACGATCCCTGTCCAAACTCATCCATTTCGTGACGTAAGCTACATTTCAAGGATGAGTGGCCTCGTACAGAAATTTGTCAGCGCGTCAAGTTCGGCGCACGTTTTTACGGATGTAGTAAGCCTGCCCACGTATACGATGCCGCGGCGAAATTTTGCCGGCACAGCAAATGTTAGTACGGGCGGTCAAGTTGATGACTCATACAGCGATGGTGAACTTAAAATAGACCACGGTGCGATGTTGTACGAGCACCACCGCATGCTCCCCTGGAACGATTTTCGCCGCGATTTCACAGACGATTTCGATTTCGAATCTGTTCTGATGCGCCGTTTTCTACAATTTAGTTTTCGCGACTTCTCAGTAGCACCAGGGGGGAGGAATTTACGCGCCATGTCGCTACAAAGTATTCGCGCATCGAAGACAATCGGGCAGTATAGTCGGTTTCCCAATTCGGGTTTCCCACGGATTTTCATACTTCTTTATATCCTCTCCGG
>Ga0099798_10535_pt1 | contig 12359 bp, 7 predicted proteins | sample Uncmet_Sort29A_1_FD_89870 | JGI IMG/M metagenome (GOLD analysis project Ga0099798, IMG submission 89870) | Marine eukaryotic communities from CALCOFI LINE 67, Pacific Ocean - CN13ID_Sort29A_1 | ecosystem: Environmental > Aquatic > Marine > Oceanic | place: Pacific Ocean: Monterey Bay | collected... | reverse complement strand
GTTTTTTCGGTCTGAAATACCGCTGTCCCTCCGCTCCGGAATGATCAGAGCGTCGGGGATCTGGTTAGGGAGTTGAGTGTCGCTACTAGGATTTTCACTATCCGCTGCAGCATCTGGAATTATCTGCAAGTCGGAGCTGAACGGGGTGGCGTTATCGGTTTCAGCGTGATTATCGGTAGCGATACTATTTTTGTTGTTAGCAGCGCCACCGGAACTTTCAGCCACGCTGTCATTGTCATCTGCGTTTCCTGCCACTCCTCCACCCGCTCCCAAATTCTGAGATTCCGCTCTCCATACTGAGGTCGTGACATCCTCGCGTTTCCTTCTCTCGAACGCGCGCCCCAGGGATCGCGCCCGCCGCTTTCCCGGGAATTGCAGATTCCGCGTACCCCCCACAGTGGCGACCGATTCTGAATCGTCCAATGGCAATTTCGACTTGATCTGCGACGACGAGGACGTCACAGGAGCTTGTGGTTGATGGGATTCGCGCTGCGATTTCTGCCGGTCCAGCGAGTCGCGAAGAGATTTTTGCTGGTCGAGCGACTGAATAAGGTCGTCGATATCGATGTCGGTGGGATCTGGATAAACCGTCGGTAGGGCCGTTTCCAACGCCTCCGCTTCTGTTTCCTCGTCAACCGCGGCGCCTGGAATTCACGAAATGTAGTATTGAAATCAAATGAAGATAATGTATAAATAACGACTCATACCTATCCTCAAACTATACAATCATTTCAATTGTTCGAGACCCTAATATCATTTTTTAGCGCGGAAACTGATTCAATATTTTTTTTGTAATAAACTTTGAAAGAACCACTACAAAACCAACAAAACCACAACAACATCCGGCAAAACAAAACCACAACAAAACCAACATGCGCAAAACGGCAAACCTGATTGACTATCCAGATCATTGATTGACCAAACAAGGGAACAAAATTTTGCGATTTTTTGTCCTCCGCTGCCGATCGTCAAGCCGAGCGTTGCTAATTATAGCTGCAGCGCAACATCCCTTCTTTTTTCGGAGGGGCGTTGCCGCAGCTAGGCGCGTCCTTCTCTCACAGTGAAGCTGCTAGTGCTCATAATATCGCTCCTCGACGCACTCGCTCCTCACGCTCAGCGCACTTGTGAATTCAAAAAAATACTGTATTGCTGTAGCGATAAATTCTAAATTCTTAGTTCTGGTCTTTGTAACGTATTGAGCTCCTCCGATACTTAAAGTAATAGTATGTGATGTTTTGCGTAGTACATGTAGTAGATACAAATTCAGATTGATACAAATTCAGATGACGCTGTAAATGACGTGGCAGCGAATAGTCGTTGCCGTTCATTTCTTGACATATATTACAACGATGTGTAAGGTATTTAAACGGCTCTTTGCACGCACCACTCTTTCTCGCCTCTCTCCGCACGAACAAGCGAACTGCTCTCATAGAAGCTAGCCTGAAGTCAGTGAAGTCACACGAAGCTAGTAGCGCCCAGGAGTCACACTGCGTAGTAGTTACAGTATCTACCACCACTTACTGCCTTCTTCATCCTGCTGTTTCGCGGCCTTTTCCCTGAGCTTTTGCGCTGCAATGGCTCCAAAGCTCTTCGGGGCGCCAGCTTTTTTGTTCGTCGTGGACACACTCCCATCGGGCTGGTGGCTACCGGATGTCCCCATGTTTGTAGACATACCGACCGGCATACCCACGCTTGCTGCGCCAGCGGCAGGAGCAGTAGGAGCATTCGTATTCACAATGTTCGCAGTCGGAGCATTCGTATTCACATTGGCGAAAAATGAGTTGCTGCGCGAGCGACGCCGCGACCCGGAGGAAGCCCTCGCCATCGAGATCTTCCCAGCCGCTATTCCGCCCGAGATTGGGTTGGGTGTGTAGTTATTGGCGTCTACTGCTGCGGCAGCGTTTGTTCCCGTGTTTCCTGTGTTTGTTCCTGCGTTTGATGCGGTCAGAGCGCTTGCTGCGCTAGTTGTGTTGCTTTCTCCGAGTGAGATTTTGCTGTTACCGGGATTTTCCAGGGGAATGTGATCTCCAGTCGACTCCGTAGGCGAGATTGGCTTGTCACTACTGGTAATAGCAGGATCGTTGGTGGGTTTCACGGCGGCATTTATTCCGATGTTGCTGTCAATTACAGGGTCTGGAAAGCTTTTCGAGGTCCAAAAGTCATTCGTCTGACCGCTCGTCGAGAACCGTTGGTTGAAGCTCGCGATATCGGAAGGAAGCACCACAGAGTTGCTGACACTCCGGATATTGTTGTTGTTGTTCCCAGGGGAAAACAGTGCGGGAGTGGTTTTTCGCGCTGCATTACTAGTGGGTACGCTTTTGTTAACGCTTTTCCTCGAGATGCTGTTGGTGCTGCGGGTGCGCTTCTTTTTGCCCGAAGCATTTGCATTAGCATCCGAATCATCACCTATGTTATTCTCGCCATTACCCCCGTCACCAGCCGTCTCTGCCGGATTTAGTCTGATGCCCTCAACTTTACTGCTGACTCTCTTCATTTTCTTTTTCTTTCCGCCGCTGCCATTCCCAGAGCCCATACTCCGACTCGTGGGCGTAGCCAAACGGCTATTTCCGCCACCCGGAGTACCCAATGGTTGAGAGTTAGTTGCGTTTGCATTACTGTTGCCTGTAGTATTATGAGTGTTATTGTTAGTGTTGTTTGTATTTGCATTGTTGTTTGTGTTATCTCCAAAAAGCGGCGATTCAGTGAAATGGCGGCTCAGATTAGCCGTGATTGCAGCAATGGGCGAGACGAGAGAGTTCATGTTGCTCATGTTACTGCCGCCTAAAGAGCCCACGGAGCTGGCATTTCCCATTCCGATCGTTGATTGACCGTCACTACCGAGCGATTGATTTGCCTGTTGGGCGAACCGCGATCGCGATTCCTGGAGAGCTTGTTGGCCTAATTGGGATCCGCGAGATGAGAGAACTGTGGGGGTTGGAGCCGCGGAATGAACGACAGAATTCGGTATTGGTGGAGGAAGACCTACTGGATTGACGGAAGCGCGACCGGCAGGAATACCCTGTCCGTCTGCACCAACATTTAGACCACTGATGTCGACAGATTTGCGTGCCGCATTCTCGGGAATAGGCTGGCCGAAGAAGGTCGCTCTTCCTGCAGGATTCGGGCTTAATGGCGCGCTTCCACTGACGTTGTTCGTTGCCGTTGGATTCGGCGCACCTCCTGCCGCCGCTCCGTCCACATTAGTAACGTTAATAGGCATGGTACCACCCATGATAGTCGTACTCGTGTTCCCGTGATTCACACTACTACCCACGCTACTCTGGTTCCCTATACTGCTCATATTACCCATTCCTCCAAGTCCTCCAGCACTGCTCGCGTTGGGCGTGATACTATTACCAGCACTACTAATATTGTTGATTCCAGCACTACTCACATTGCTATTCACACTATTCCACGGCACCATCACTCCCTGATCCATGACCATCATAACCCCTTCATGCATCACCATTACTTGCTCGCCGACAACGAACTGGTCGCCCTGTATTACTGGTGTATTGGCCGAAGCAGCTGCTGCTTCCCCAGCTGCATCTATAGCGTGACCTGCGGCAGATGAGGCCTGTTCTTTCCATTGATGAAGTCGCCAAAACGCCAGCCCAGCAATCCGCTTGTTCCGAGCTGCGAGGGTGTGGTAGAGGACGCCTGGGATTAAATTTGGATGTTGATATTCGGTGAGGCTGCCTAAGTTAAATATTCAATTTGCTGCGGGATTCGAAACCGTACTAACTTGCAATCAAACAGTCCCTTACGTGCCGCATTTTTCGTATAAGCAGCTCGTTGCGAAGCCCTTACGTGCCGCATTTTTCGTGTAAGCCGCTCGCTTCTGGTGTTCGCGGGTTGCGCGTTTTCGCTCCATGATTTTCTTTCTATATGCCTGTCGCTGCTGCGCTTCCGGTAGGAAGAAGATTGCTGGGGAAAAGGTTTCAAGGATTTGAATTGTTAATTGAAAAAGCGACGATATGGTTGTATTTCGCAGTATTCTGCAATGTACGAAATTCATTCCAAGACCTGGGAAAATGTCCTACCCTTCCTTCCCCGACACGCAATATTGCACAAGATTTCCGCCCGCCCGGCTGGCGTCGACAGTTTAGAATCGATTGCGGCGCCCTCTGTTTTGTCTCGCCAAGTTAGGAGAGTGTCGAGGCTGGGGAAGAATTTTAGTCGAGGTAGAATTGTACCGCATACTCTTGTTCGAAGTCAAATTAACGTCAAATTTCCAGGGCACATTTAATAAAGCTCGCTCTCACAGCGTCTCCCTCCTCATCTCTGCCACGGTGTTGCCGAGGAAAGCTGCAAACCGAATCAATTTTTTCTCCTGCTTGATGTCGGCTAGCCTAGGGAAAACAAATAAGAATCAGAAGATACCAGTCTGTGCAGGGAAAAGAAAATCAGATCAATTTGCCGGCAGAAATTATAGTGTCCAAATTATCAAGTCCCTCACCTCTCCCTCAATCTTTTCACCTTTTCCCCAAATTCGACGCCAACCCCCACAACCCTCTTCCTTATCACTTCATCACTCAAATCCTGTCTCAGCAATAACCTCTCCTCAATCTTCCTCTGTTCTTTCTTGCGATTGCCAATTGCCACTACAACTTCGTCATATCTCTGATTTATTTTTTCCAACGCTTTGGACTCATCCACAACACGAGATTTCCATATCTTAATAAATGCTTGGCGCATTTGGTCCGCTCTTAATCGTTGCATAGTTCGCTGGAGACGGTTTCCTAGTAAGCGGAAACACTCGAGGATGGCGGTGTCGCTCGGCTGGGAAGGGTTTGGAATTTCGATTTTCAGACAATCGCGACGAATTCAATCTAAAGTTTATTCGATGCAGCCAAATATTAACTCTCGCGCTAAAATTATTAATCACCGCTGGCGATACATTTAATATCGATTTCCTCACGCTAAAATTCACCGCTTTCGGCGTGTTCAAAATCGGGCTTTCTCCCATGCTATTGCCAGAACTGCCAGCTCTTCCCGGCGTCTGAGCTGCGTTCTTCGATGACACCCTTGACATACCCGTTGCTAAGCTAGGCGTTGGAGCTATCGATAACGACGGAGTTTGCCCGATATTATTACCGTTTATCTGGGTGGCCATATTCAAATTGGTATTTAGCGGACCGTTGGGATTTGCGTTTTGACCGAATTCGAAGTTATAAGGTGGGCTTCCGAGCGGTCCGATTGAGGTTTGAGTGCCGCTTATGCCTGGAGGACTCGATTGGAGTAGGGTTTTGGGCCCTGGACTAGGATTCGGAACGGAAATCGCGCCTCCCATGCGCGGTTTGAGATGATTACTAATCTGAGGATTTCCATTCTGTTGATTCAAATTTTTACTTGCACTTCCCAATAAGCTGGTCCCTGTTGCTGCTCCCGTCATTCCTGAGTTCCCTACTTTCATAGGACTACTATTCGGACCTCCTGCGCCGGGACTTTGTAAGAGTGATTGGTTTCGCGACACTGGCACCGCTTTCTGTTTATGAATCCCGGGAGACCCCGATGGGATTTGGAGACCAGCGGGCTTATTTGCTGGATTTGCATTCGCACTCATCATCCCGCCACCAACCGTCATTCGCTCCGGACCTCGGTCAGTATTGACTCCTGAAAACACGCTATCGGTCGGGGAACCCGAGGAATTGACATTCGCCATCGGAATCCTAGGCGGTCGACCCGCAGAAGCCATGCGAGGTCCTGAGGGGCCAGCTGTGGTTACTCCACTTGCTCCTCCAGGCGTTCGACTCCGTGGGACGGACCCCGGCAGGCCGACGCTTTTCGAGCGAGTAGGTTTTGAAGCACTGCCAGGTCTGCTGAGACTGGGATTGCCACCATTGTCACCCCCGATCCCGAAGAAGTCTGCAATTTTCCTGCCCGCTTGCGTTGCCAAGTTTTGATTTTGATTCGCCTGACCCGGACTGCCAGCCCCAAAATGCGCTGTACTCGTCGGTCCAAAGGTGGCAAAATTCTGATGAGCGTTCCCACCGCTAACTTTCGGCGAAGGTGCTGCAGACATATTATTCACAGGTGTCATTGGTGTCCCAAGAGGAGTTCCAAGATTTATTTTCGGCGATCCGACTTGGATCGGTGCTCCATTTATCGAACCTTGGGTTACAGGTCCCCCTTTGTTCTTCGCGTCTTTGCCGAAAACGAAGTTATTTTCGGGCAGTGTTACGCCGACGGAAGTCGCTCCCGTCGCAGGCACTTGCAGTAATGCGTTTGCATCGATAGGCATGGTTAGGGCGCTCATATTTGCAGGGTTTAGGCTGGGATTCGTATTATTTGGAGCGTTCGGTGGAATCGACAAATTGTGCAGATCAGGCTGGGAACCGTTAAGTGAAAAGGCAGAGCCCATGAGATTATTATTTGGTACGATTAAGTTCGGTGGTGTTAGGGAACTTGAAGTAGCGGTGGCAGCGGCAGGTCCTTGTCCAGGAGGATTTGCAGATGCAGGTCCAGCTCCGACAGTGGCTCCAGCTCCCAAAGCAGCCCCAAAGAAATTGAACTCCTCGACGCCGGATATGCTTCCGTCGCGTGATCCAGGATTAAAACCTAAATTGGCTTGCCCCGCTGCCATCAGAAGATTCGCCTGAGATCCTGCTTGAGAACCCATCAACGATTGGCCTTGCGACTGACCACCTGGCTGTGAAGCCCCTAGCTGTGATGCACCGAGTTGTGAACCCATGGTCCCCATCAGAATCGGAGTCGCTGCGCCTGGTGTGACGCCTCCTGGGGTTGAAGCACTAGGCGATGGTCCGACGTAACCGGTTCCGGCTAACGGTAGGTTTAGGAGCCCAGTAATCGGCGGATGAGAATTCGGGGCAAGCGGAGGCGTTGGGGGTTTGGAGTGGGTATTGTTATTGTTTTGCATTGCCATACCCTTCTGAGGACTTTTGTTGAGTAGAGAAGCTTTGGAGGGACTTGCGTTGGTGAGATTACCATTACCACTACCGCTATTGGTATTTCCTCCTATCCCATGCACTCCTCGAATCGGTCCGGCTCCCGAATTCGACCTCACACCACGGGTTGAGCCTGCTGATTTCGAACGCGGGGGCCTACCGATTGTTCCAGCGAACCCCGGTTGTGTCGGGCTTGAAGCAGGTTGACAAGCATTGCTACCGCCTTGTCGATTCTGACTCTGTTGCATCATCCGATTCGGGCTTGGTAGTTTCTTCTGTGGGCTCGGGCCAAGTTGATTTCCAACCGAATTCATCTGACTCATGATCATCGATACAGGATTGGTTACCGCCGGATTCCTTGCTGGATCTAGCACAGTAGGGTTGTGAGACATCGAATTTGAATCTTTGCTTGCATCTCTCCCAGCTGTTTCATCGGTTGCACTATTGGGCGCACTGTGGCTCCCGCTGAGTGTTCGAATTTTACCGGGCGTAGGTGTTGGAAGTGTTATTTGCGAGGATGTGGGGAAGCCTGGAGTTCCTGGGGTCACAGCCGTGAGTTTTGGGGGCTGCATCGACACTACCGATTCCGTCCGTAAAGACCTTCCCCCTAGTGTCGTATTAGCGGAGATACTCCGACTGCGTTGGTTACTACTGTTCCCCAGTACGCTTTGTTTCGATTGATTTTCTGGGGGTGGAGTTTCACTGGGAGGTGGCGATGGGACTTCACCCGCTGTAAGTTCTTCTGCCGTCGCCACTACAGGCGTCGGTGCTTTCAACAGAGGAGATGTCATGTTAGGCACTCTGTTACTAGCAGGAGCTTTGTTAGTATTACCTTGTTGCACAAAATAAGAGCAACGTTTCAAAATCCACTTCAAAATGACAAATGTAATACAGAAATGCATCGTAAATTATATCTGAATCTACTCATTTTTAAGTGTATTTTGAATCGGTGCGCTTATTTTGAAATTTAGAGTACTCTTGCCGGAATCAGATGGATTACTCGCATTACTTAATTTACTCCCAGCCGGCGACGGTTTCGCGCTGCTCGCCGGACTAGACTGCATCCTGCGGTGTTGGTTTTGTTGGATTGCAGCCGCTGTTTTCTGATTCAGCTCTTGCATCGATCCCATCGATTCTTGAATTCTCCGAACACTTTCCATATTCGGAGCACAATCAGGGATATTGATGGTGCTGGCGTTATGAGTTTTGCTGTTAGCATTGTTATCGTCTGTGGCATTATGGCTATCGCTGGTATTCTCAGTATTCTCATTTGAATCAGCATTGTTTTTCTCAGCAGCAGAGCTCGAACTTGGAGGTTTACTGTTGTTTCTCGCCGGTAGAGGTGGCTTGAGGTGGTCAGTAGTGGTCTGCGATTTGCTCGCTTCTGAGGTTTTCGCCTGATCTGCTGCCGCTAGGGCGGACCCTAAGATGCCAGGTGCCGGAATGGGCTCTTTGGCAGAGGGTCTGAAACGTTTTAGATTAGTTATTCCTCAACCCAATCGAAATTCCTTAGATGCGATTCAAATGCAAACTAGATTGATACAATCTTAATATATTATCTTAGTGAAAATCATCATCATCATCATGAAACTTCTCCTCACGCTCCTCCCTTCCCATCCGCTCTCTCAAATTTCGCTAGCCCGACATGAGACGGCTGCATCGCTGCAGCGGCGTCAACTACAACCGCATTGGTAACTATGTTGCGATTCGGTACTCCGAAACTTATTTCCATCTGGCCGGGGGGCATTCCTCCTGCTGCAATTCCCCCGACTCCCAAATTCGGCATCCCTCCTGAGTGCATTCCCACACTAGCTGCTGCTCCCATCCCAGCAGGGCCACTAACACCAATACTGCCTCCCCTCGACATAGCATTATGCCGTCCTTCAGAGATATTTGCGCCGAATAGATTCGGCTGAGCCAAATTTGGTTGAGCTAAATTCGGACCTGTAATAGGCGGATTGACTCCACCTCCTCCCAATCCGCCTTGCATCTGCATCGGCATAGATAGTCCTGCTGTTTGCGGTCCCGCTGTTTGCGATCGCGGAGCTGCTTGTGTGCCCGCTGGAGTCTTCAGTCCTCCTCCTGCTGGAGCCTTCAGTCCTCCTCCGGCTATATTCCCCTGAGCGAGGATTTTCTCAAATGCGGGGTGTTGGAGGCTGGGGGAGACCGCGGGGGGCGCTGCTGATGGCGGAGGTGCTCCCCCTCCAAGAGATGGAAATCTCGCGTTCAACATCTTTTGAGTTTCGTGGATCTACATAATATGGAAGTAAAATGAAATATGACGCGTCATAATATCCTCCCCTTCACAATTTCTGTCCTTCATTCCATAATTTACATTCATTTGATTCCACCATCAACAAAAATCAACTGAAACAACTATTAACTCGATTGATTTGACGACAACGAAACTGATTCGACAAAGAAACCACTACATTGGAAAAACCAATTAACACCTACTTATGCTATGTTCTCATTGAATAAAAATTCAAACCTGGGTTTTTGTGTCGATCTTCTTCTTCGCCGGGTTTTAAGTGCTGTGTTTTTGTGTCTGAACTTCTCTGGGTTTATGTGGCTCCTTCGAGCTCTAGCAATTGCCGACGTGACTTAACTCCATTCAACGCTTCTGCAATAATCAATCACCAAAATCACTCGCTCCCCGGATTCGGTTCGTCAAATAGACTCTTCCCTCTCCCACTCCTCGCAGAACTACCAAACCCCCCAGCCTGAGAAGGAGTCCCACCCCCACTGGCAACGTTCGCGAGAGTCAGAGGAGCACTGGAATTTGCAATAGCAGCAGGAGAAGTTCCACTATTTGAATTTCCAAGCTGTAGAAACGAACCCCCACCACCACCACCACTATTTCCAAGCCCAAAAATTCCCGACACTGCTTTGTTTCCAAAGGCGGATTCTAGAGTAGTGTGAGTTTGTCGCATCGCCTTGAGTTCTGGCATAATCTTATCTATTCCGAGAAGTTTGGACTGCCTAGTTGGAACCCTCCTCCTTACAATCTTCTTCCTCGCCAGCGGAATGGAGTAAAAGGGGATGGATGTCTGTTTGCGGCACCTGGTGTTTTTTTTTGTACTTTTTTATGTTCGGTAATATTTTGGCGGGACAATTACTTGGCGGGACAGTTACTTAGTACGATTTGCAAATTTTGCAACCGTGAAAATGAATCTGAATTTTTTAAGTAAATTCAAATTGAATTCTCTCTCACCACATCCCATCCTTGGGCGTCCAGTGCGGGTACGTGTAGCTCCAAAACGACACCTTCCAACCGCCATCCAGAAAAACTTTCTTGAATATGGGTCGAACGCATGAAAAGTCTTCGACTAGATCTGCCATTTTTGTCCAAGCGGGGAGGTCCACTTGGACGCCTCTTTCCTTTGTTTCATCCTGAGCGAAATAGAAGGCTGAGAGGAGGTAAGTCGCCGTTAAAGCGACGAAGGCGGAGGAGTCCCAAGGTTGGAAGGTGGTATCGTGGAAGCCGGGTAGAGTATCATCGTTCTTATCACTGAGACTGTCTTTAGACTCTTTACTGGACGCGGAATTCTTATTTCCACTCTCAAAGTTTTCGACTTCCATGTCGTTGCTATTTTTTCTACTAGGAGCACGACTGGGGCTTTGCTCAAGATCCTCTTCAAGATCGTAATCCAACATAGGAATTGCCTCCTCTCGATCGTAATGCAAAATATACGGAAGCACTATCGAATTCAAGAAATTCCAACAATCTTCGTATTCCTCGCTCTGAGAGAAATGGAGGATAATGCCTGCTCCTGATTGGATGAAGTAGAGCCGGAAGTCGTCCCAGGTCGGGAGGGGGCCGCGCCTGAAGTAAGTTCGATGGGGACTGTTACTTCTGCTGCGATTGGGGCTATTACTCCTGCTGCGACTATTGCTTCTACTTTTCTTTGGAGAGGAATTACGAGAGGAGGATGAAGCGGCGGAGGACGATGAAGCTGCTGCTGATTTCCCAGGGGATCCGGATCGCGTTTTCTTCAGCTTATCACCGGTGTAGCACGCGCCACGATTGCGGAGGTCGCTGGCGGTTATTTTGTAGTTGGCTCCAGTATTCGCAGTACTATTGTTTTCGGACCCAACACCTCGACTCGCTCCAAAAGACCCACTTCCAAATCCACTGGAACTACCAAACCCATCATTCCCATCTCCTTCAGTCACGGCTTCAGTGTCCATCGGATTCTGATCCCCACCGCCACCGCCAGGTCCGCCACCACTAGTACCAATGGTACTACACCACTGATGGTAACCATCACTCCTCTGTACCACCCCACTACTATCACTCTTCCTTATCGTTGGCAGCTCCCCCGTCCACCACAAATACAGAAATTCGTGAATTATCAATTTGACATCGTCGTAGAACATCAAACCTCGGCCTGGGGCACAGGATAGAGGCTCGTAAACGTGATGCCCCGTAAGTCTGTGTTCGTCCGGTGCACGAATCTTCTCCAGAACGGGTGGAGGAATCGGAATTGGCTCGCAATGAAGGAAGTTACACGCGCGAATTCTTTGAGCAAGCTTGAGGAGGTCGAGGGTGCCCTGAGGGGTTTGATTGTTCTACTTAAAAACGTAATCGTGCTGGCAATATATAAGCGCCAATGCGGCCCAATGCCAATGGTACTGTCAAATAATATCAAATTGAAATTCAACATTAATTAGTTCTACAAAGTAAATTTATAACTAATTAGTTTCCCCTCACCAGCAACTGCTGCTCCAGCTGCATACTAACTTTCGTCTTTAGCTCTCGCGCCTGGGCCTTCGCTTTAGCTTTTGCGGCTACTTTTGCTCTTGCTTTCGCTCTCGCTTTGGTTTCGGGATCGTTTAGATCCATCCCCGTCAAAAAATCGTTCATACCACTGCCCGGAGCAGCAGAATCGTTCATACCACTGTCCATGTCATCACCGCCAAACCCATATCCACCGGGCCCACCAGGACTTCCAGCCTTCTTCTTCGCCCCTTTTCCTTTCCCTTTTCCCTTTTTTCGCGTCTTTTGCTGCTTTAGAGCATCACCTAAAAGCTCCTCTGCATTTTCCTCTGCTGTTTTTTTAGCTCGCTTTGCTCTTACTCCGCGAACGAAATCAACGACATTCGAACTGGTATTATTCTTTCCCTCCCCGGCATTGCCTTTTGAAGTACTTTTAGCATTGCCTTTTGAACTCCTACTATTAGCATTGCTGCCCCCCATCACCTCCTCCCCATCTCCAGACTCCCCCGTCAGCCCATCGTCTCCGAAGATATCGTCGCCAAACCCACCACTGAATCCACTCTGAGTCTGCCCGCCAAACCCATTGTCGCCGTCAATTCCGAAAAGCTCGCGCTCCTGCTGAGCTAACTCTTCCGGATCTACGCCTTCTAAATCGTCTTCATCACTGAAATCCCGGGCACGTTTTTTCCCTGAAATCGCTTTCGACCCACTCCCTGAAAGCGCTTTCGCCT
>Ga0099798_10534_pt1 | contig 12372 bp, 16 predicted proteins | sample Uncmet_Sort29A_1_FD_89870 | JGI IMG/M metagenome (GOLD analysis project Ga0099798, IMG submission 89870) | Marine eukaryotic communities from CALCOFI LINE 67, Pacific Ocean - CN13ID_Sort29A_1 | ecosystem: Environmental > Aquatic > Marine > Oceanic | place: Pacific Ocean: Monterey Bay | collected... | reverse complement strand
AGAACAAATCCAGTCGACCGACCGAATGGGCGCCACGTGGTGGTGGGTCCATTTCAGGAACTGGCCGACCCGTCCAGCCGGCAGGTACGTGTCGGAGAGCAAGAACTGCAACGACCACCACCACCACCACCACCACCACACAAGGCAATAACAACAACAACACGAAGAAGAACAAGAAGAACGATACAAGGTGAGGGAGCGTGTGTTGTGCCTGTCTACGGATTCCCCTGTTCACTTCTTTGTGTCACTCTTTTTAGAGGCTTACTATAGGAAAACCATATACGTATCGCTCAAAAAGTGTAGCAAAGAGAAGTGAACAGGAGAATACGTACCGGCCGGCGATTGGGCACACTCGGTACACGTTCGCCTGGAAAATAGAACAAAAAGAATACCCTCAAAACCACAACCGTAAATAAAGAAGACAAAACAAAAAGCAGAAGAGAGGCCAGCCGCCAAAGAGATTGAGACCCATTTGCAGTGTATAAAAACAAGATAAATGTCGTCAGTGGGCAGTCAGCATGGTGATTAACATCCGCATATTCGAATGCATGCATTCCCGACTTATGAATGTCAGCATGGTCATATTCGAACGAGTGTAGTTACCCTGTCCGCAAGCTCGCCTTTGGTGTTGTGCGCATGGAGCAGGCGGTAGAGGGGTGCAGTCCGCAGCGGCCGGCTACAGCACCGGCGGAAACGGCGGGAAGACGTGACTGTTGTGGAGGTGGAGGTGGAGGTGTATAGAATATATGTGTGTGCAGTGGTAGGTTCGGCAGTGAGGTGACGCACAACCCGACTAGGGGGGGGGGTAAACGAATTGCTGAAATCGATGCGTATTTTGCGTGTCAGAGGAATCACCACAACATGCGAATTCTTTAACGTGCACACTGTTGTACTGTAAGCCCGACAGTTCCACCGCGCCTCGAGCACGGCCGTTTCTGCGCTTCGTCTGTCGGGGCCGCAGTCAGTCAGTCGTTGGGTCTGTCTGTCTATCGGTACGCAACGTACGAACGTACGGGGCATGCATCGGCCCATCCAGAACGCGCCGACGTCCCATCGGAAGAGGTAGTCCTCCGTCGCGATGTAGTCCACCGCTACTACCACCTCTAACGTCCGCCCTTCCGCCGTCGCCTTCGACGCCACGTCAACGCAGCCAGGGCAAGCACCACCAACAGCAGCAGAGGAGGAAGACGTAACGGCACGTCCATCACGGGCTCGACCCTCTCCCTCGGTATCCTTGCCTGGGGGGCGGTCGTTGTAGTAGTAGGGGCCGCGTTCCCGCTGGCTCTTTCCGCGCTGCTGCTGCTGCTGCTGCTGCTGCGCCTGCTGCTGCTGCACGATGGAGTCCTCAATGTGGTGAATGAACCAGTCACCGCCCGATGGTGAATCCGGCGTCGACCAAGTGCCAACAACAGCACGTACACCGCAGCGGCTGGTACTGCCTCTGCCTCTGCCACCGCCGCCGCCGCCGCCGCCGCCGGTTGTTGCTGCTTGAAGCTCCTCCGCCTCCTCCTCTTCCTCGTGCCGTCGGTCCTGGGTGTCGGCCCATGCCCCCAGCATGACCACAACCACGCCGCCGCCAGGACCACAGCCTTCCCCGGCGAGACTTCCACTACTACTACTACTCCGCTCGATGACAACCGCGTCCATGAAATCTATAGTTGTTGCTGCAATTGCTGTTGCTGCTGTTGTTGCGGCTGCTGCTGTTGTTGTTGTTGTTGTTGTTGTTGTTGCTACTGCTGTTGTTGTTGTTGTTGTTGCTTCCGCTGCTGCTTTTGAAGTGATGTCCGCCATGAACTTGCAGGCGGCGCTCGTGCTATCAAAGCGCACGTACCGGAGGCGCACGAACGGCTTTGCCGGGACCTGCGATGTAATAGGGTGTGAGCACGCCTTCAATAAAATGGGGCGCGGCGCGCATTTGGGCGATTTTCGCGCTTTTCGTTGTTGTTGTTGTTGTTATTGTTTGCTCCTGTTGTCGTGTTGTGTTAGGTTTTCAAATATCAACCAACAAACATACCAGTCGGAGAGTGACACTCGTAAGGACCCCCAACGTCCCGTAGGAGCTGCGCACGCCGTAAAAGAGATCACGGTGGGGGTGGGGCGATCGTGTGGTGGTTGTGTTGGTAGTGGTCGTGGTGGTGGAGGACGAGGAAGATTCCACGCCCCCCCTGTTTCCACGCAGCAACGCGGCAGCCTCGTCGCCTCCTCCTCCTCCTCCTTCATATTGCTGCCGTCCTCGCCGTTTCCGTCGCCGTCGCCGTCGCCGCCGCATCAAACGCATGGTCGTGCCGCCATCGCCCTTCTTGTCCTCCTCTCGACTTCGATCTGCTACTTCCGCCTCATCCTCGTCCTCGTCTATCTCCTCCTTCTCCTCTACCGCAGTCTCTGCGTGCTCAGCTGCGGTGACAACGCCGACCGTCACGATTTATAAATACAACACTTTTGTATAGAAGTAGGGAATTGCTCGCAACCATTTGAGAGCTATTTATGTCACGTCGGGAACGCTTGAATAAAGAAACTCTTTTTTTCTTTTGCAAAAGGCGTCGATCTTTGGTAGGTTTCTTTCTCGCATCGGTTTTGGTCGAAATTTTCGTCTCTCGGGCACATCCATTTTTGCTTGGAAATTTGTGTTGCACTATACACTTTTTAATACTAAACCGACGTTCCCGACATAACACAAAAAGGGCTAAAAACGGCCTATTTGGTTGCGAGCAGTTCCCTACTTCCTGCATTCCCCACCCACCCACCCACCCTCAGGCGATCCAGGGCGGAGGGTTAGAGAGCAGTTCTTTCCGTCACGGGGAATTCGCCGAGGGGTGCCTTCGGATTGAGGTCGGCAAGTGCAATGACGCATTGTTTATGTGTAGTGCTTTCCTAAAACGACACTCACACACAGTCGCGGGCGCCGTCTTGCCTTTTCTTTTGGGGGGCTGTGTGGTTGCGTGTGAGGTGAGGCGAGTGCTGCCGCAAGATGGGTACCTACCTACGTACCTACCTACCTACCTACCTACCTACCTACCCCTCCAACGGTGATTTCGGGGAATTCGCAAACGACGGGCGGTACCAGCCCAAACTGAAGCGTTGCCCGCACCAAGTCGCGCATGGTCACTCCGCTCTGCGAGTGAGAGATTTGAACGTATCATGTGCTAAGCAGGAAGGGGTGTTGCATTACTGCCGGTTCTGGCAATAATCCTTCAGGCGCTCGGACTACTCGTAGTACAACGTTTAGTACGACAACAAGAACAACAACAACAACAACGAGTGACAAGAACCGGTGCCCCCAGAACCGGCAATTATGCCTCGCCCCTTAGCGCGCACGCGTGTGTGTGTGTGTGTGTGTTACGTATATATGCATGTATGAATGCGTCTGACTGGATGTACCACCGAAAAGTAACACCAGTCGTCACCACATCTATGCATATATATGTGTATATGTAGATCCAACGAAGTCATGCCAGGGTTGTGCTGCAATGCTACGAGGAACCAACACCACCTGCGCCTAAGCTGCCGTCTGGTCGTGTGTGAATCCTATACTGAGCTAGGCACGGCGCCCCAATGGATATGAATACCCGACGTACCTCGACGGTGACACACTTGCTGCCGGGTCCTGTGTGGTCGATCTCCAACACCAGGTCCAACGGAGGAAGCGGGACGGCCTCGTCACGATCGCCACTACAACCGTATGAGTGCCCTTGCGTCGAGGACGATCGCCGGAACCGGAGCCAGCGCTGCGCCCTCTCGTTAAGGGCGGAGGCGGCGGGGGCGGGGGCGGGGTGGGTCGTGGGGGAAGAGGAGGAAGGCGAGGACAAGGGGGGCGAAGGTCCGGCACCCACGCCGTTGTTGTTGTTGCTGCTGGTGGTGCTGCTGCTGCTCCCATTGTTGGCTTCGTGCGCCCACCTCTGTATACGCCTTGAAATCGCTGCGACTGCAGCAGCAAGTGCGCGCGTGTGTCCGATGGTCGACGGGAAGATGGATGCGCGTGGACAGTCGGGAGAGAACAGCAAGTGTCGATGCAGGACAGTGGTGTGTTGCGACACATGTGTGCAGTATTTCCCCAGACGTGTGCGCATGCGTCCGCTTCTGTTACTCGTACCACGACACATGGCTGGTGTAAGAAGAAACCATGCATGGACCAGACCCGACCCGACGTAAACGCGAAAGAACACATGTCAAGAACAAAAACAACAACAATAATAAGCGGGCCTTTCGCTTCGTGGCGGGCGGCGAGCTCAGCCGCCTTGGCGCTGTGCTTGAGAGGCGCGGACGACTGCTTCGCTCCGGGCAGGGCTGGGGGCAGGTAGGCTGGCTGAGAAACATACTCGACTAGGAAGAGTGCCCAGCTCTTCATGTACAAATAAGTGGCACTGTGCTTTGGCTTCCTCTTCTTTGACACGAATGCTACTACTACGAGTAGTAGGAGTCCGAGAAGGATGAGAAGGATGTTGAGGGGGGTGGTGAGGGGCCGAAAGAAGGGGAGGAGGCAGTGGTAGTAGTAGACGCTTCCCTCCATTGTTGGAAGGCCGTGGCGGCGGCGGGCGGTGGTGGCGGTGGTGAGGGTTGTGCTGCTGCGGGTGCGTTGTGTGCGAACGCGGCGGGCACATCTTCCTCTGGGCCGGCCGGCCTCGTCGTCCCTCGTTGTCTCGTCGTCGTATATAGTATTCTACGTACGATGATATACCCCCCGCATCCCCCGCACCCCCTCCTGCTTCTTCGCCGTCGTCGTCGTCGTCATCCGAAACATACTAGTTTAATATGGTCATACTAGATGAGTATTATAGTATAGCAGTCGTTGTGATACAAATCATTAACGTACGCATATCGTTAACGTTTCCAAGAAGGAGAAGAAAAAAGAGTTCGCTAGCCGAATTTCTCTTCGCGTGGAATTCATTTTATTTAGATGCTGACTTGTTTGTGATCGATGATATTATAAGTGTTTAAAACTTATTATACGAATTTTGTAGTACCGGTATTCGTATAGAAACAACTGCAAACGATTTGGGAGGATATATAATCGAAAGAAGAGCTCCTTGCGTGCACGCCACCCACCTATCTGTGTCAAAACCTTCGTGCAGCAGGAAGGAGGAGCAGCACAGTCGTCAGAGAGATAGATCCTCAAGAAGAGGTTCGTGTGCGACAACATCCGACCGGTATAGGAAATCTTATACTCATTAGTAGCGCAGCGACAAATCTACAAAACGTAACAGTTTTTTGTTTGTAATTTCTACTTTTTCTATCGTCCGTTCTCTTCCACCTCCCCAAACACTCTCCAATCCGAAAGGCCGGACGACATGTAGAAAGCAAGACAAACACAAGTATTACAATACAAACACACGTCCGCAGCAAAGGACAGGAGCGGTCCCACACACATCGTCCTCGAGAGAAGACCGTGCAACAGAGAAGACCGTGTAACAGTGCCAGTCAAACCACTGAACAGAGAGCATCGGAAAAGGACGGATGACGACGATAGAGGTCAAGATTCGACTGGTCCAACCCGGGCAAAGTTTCAGTGTCGCGTGCGTGCCGTCGGACATCGTCCGGACGATAAAGGAAAAGATCTGCGCCAAGAATGGCACCGCGGTTGAGCGGCAGCGCCTGATTTTTAGGGGCCAGATTCTGCCCAACGAGCGAACCGTAGGGGAGGCCGGGCTGACCGATGGCGACACGCTCTTTCTAGTAAAGTCTCTCTCGCAGACGGGTGGCGGTCGTGCTGCCCCCGCACCGGCAGCTGCGCCTTCTCCCGCGCCGTCACCGGCTCCCGCGCCCGCGGCGGCGCCGGCCCCCTCTCCCTTTGGTGGTTTCGGGGGCTTTGGTGGTGGTGCCTTCGGCGGTGGCGGCGGGGGCTTTGGTGGTCTTGGAGGTCTTGGTGGTGGTGGTGGTGGTCTCGGGGGCGGCGGCGACTTCGCGTCGATGCGCCAGCAAATGATGGAGAATCCTGAAATGATGCGGCAGATCATGTCCAACCCCATGATGCAGCAGATGATGTCCTCTCCGCACGTCCAGGAAATGATGCAGCAACAGATGATGAATAATCCGCAGATCCGGGCCTTGATGGAGCGCAATCCCGAGCTCGGACGGGCGCTCCGCGACCCTGACGCCATGCGGCAAGCGATGAGAGCGATGCAAGATCCGGGGATCATGGACGCAATGGTGCGCAACCAAGACCAGGCCTTGCGTAACATTGAGCGCCACCCGGAGGGCTTCAACATGCTTCGTCGCGTGTACAGCGATATACAGGAGCCCCTTATGGAGGCTGCCATCGGTGGCGGCGACGCCGCCGCCGCGGCTGCATCGTCGGCGTCCTCCGCGGCGAGTGGCGCCCCCGCTCCCGCGCGGGCGCCCAACACGGAAGCCCTCCCCAACCCGTGGGCCGCTCCGGCTGCTCCAGCGCCGGCGGCGGCACCGGCTGGCGGCGCTTCCGCCGCTGCTTTCGCCAACTTGTTTGGGGGAGGTGGTGCTGCTGCTGGCCGTGGTGGTGGTGGTGCTGCTGCTGGCCGTGGTGGTGGCCCTTTTGGAGGTGGTGGCTTTGGCTTTGGCGGCGGGGCTGGGGCTGGGGCTGCTGGTCTTGGAGGTGGTGGTGGTGGTGGACTCGGCGGCAACGATTTTGTTCTCAACATGATGCGAAACCCGGCGGTCCAGGAGAGGATGCAGAGCATGCTCTCCAACCCAGCGACCATGGAGCGTCTGATGCAGCACCCGATGATGAGAAACCTGCAGCAGAGCAATCCGGGCCTGGCCGCGATGATGCGCGACCCAGAAGTCATGCGACGGATGATGACGCCGGAGGCCATGGAGCGAGCCATGCAGGTGCAGCAGATGCTCGGCGGGGGTGGGGGCGGCCTTGGCGGTGGTCGCGGGGCTAGCGGGGGCTTCCCCGGGCTCTTTAACCCCTTTGCGGCCGCCGCCGCAGCGGCACCACCGGCTGCTCAACCAGCGATCACGATGGACGCCTTCGACCAGGCTCTCGCTAGCGCATTGGAGAGCCAGACGAAGGGCAAGGCGGAGGAGGAGGGCGATGGAGGAGGAGGTGGTGGTAGTGGTGGTGGTGGTTCTGCCACCACCGCGTCACCTGCACCTGCCTCGCCTCCGTCTTCGTCTTCTTCTTCAGGAGGAGCGGCAACAGCTTCTACTGCTGCGACGCGCCCGTTGGACCTGAGTGCAATCCTCGCGCGCATGTCGTCACCACCACCACCGCCGACGGCGTCGTCGTCGTCGTCGTCGTCGACCACATCCTCTACGACCGCCGCCGCCGCCACCACCACCACCACAGCAGCAGGACTAGCAGTAGCAACAACTCCTTCCTCTGCTCCTTCTTCTGCTTCGTCTGCCCCTGCCCCTGCTACTGCTGCTGCTCCCTCCGCCGCCACCCCTGCCCCTGCTGCTGCTGCCCCTGCTGCTGATCCCTCTAGAGTTCGTTTTGCCCGACAGTTGGAGCAGCTGGAGGAGATGGGCTTTGTCGACACGGCAGCCAACCTACGAGCTCTTGCCCGAACGGGAGGGGACGTCAGCGCTGCCGCTGGAAGGCTTCTCAGCGGCGTGGACGACTTGTAGTTCTAGTCTGTCCGTAGTCATTAAAACATGACACACGACACATTGAAAACATGCGCGAGTACGTGCACTGGGTATTTTTTTTTAAATACTGTAATACGTAATACTACACTCTACACTATGCATACGTGTACACACGTAGGAGAGGGTAGCTACAGGGCACTGCCTCTGACAATATGCATGCATGATATACATATACATACACGTACGTGTATACATATATATATGCATATATATATGTATGGAAAACAGAATAATATGCATACTGCATACTAGTATATATGAGATATATATATTATATTATATATATATATGTATACGTGCGTACGCGTACCCTAGGGTACGCGTATATCGTACTAGTATATTTATTATTATACCCTACCCTAGGGTAGTTACCCTAGGGTAAGGTACTACATGTATGTCTCATATATTAAGTTTGGAGTTTGCGAGGTCGACGTCCACTGTCCACTTGACGACGACGTGTCTCGTGTCTCGTCGATTTCTAAGCCCCGAGTCGTCCGATTCCGATTCCAATCTGTTACACCGCCGGGCAACAAGAGACCAGAGACCCAATTTAGGCTCGGCCACCAAATAAAAATGCAGTATTTTTGATGCAGTGGCGGGGTTTGATAACAACAACTGCAAAATCCCAATTGTCCTTTTTTTTCGCCTTGAATTGAAACAGTGTTGTGTGGAGAGAGCGCAACAATAACAAATACTCTTAGAAATACACACGTTCGTTCTCATCATCAAGAAGTGAAAAAAAAGACTGCTGCAAAAATCAAGAAGCGGTGGCAAAAACGAACGCGCCGCGCCGCACCGACCACAACACTAAAAAATAAAAACAATAACGACGACTGCCAAGCACAACACTCGGTCCACTTTCTCCACATAGCTGCACTACTCTCTACAACGCGAACCTCCCTATCCACCCAACCACACCCCCAAAACATGCCGCGCCCTCAACCACCTCTCCTTCGTCTCCTCGTGGCAGCGCTGTGCCTGGCAATACTACTTGGTGCTGCTGATGGCCTGCGGCTGGCAGACGCAATGATTGCATCGTCGGCACCAACCAAGGGACCCGGAGACTACTACAAAGGTTTTGCACCGCCCTACTTTTCCACGAACGCCTCTGACCTCCGTCTTGTTTCCACACATGATTGCACCACGCCAGCCTTGGCCGTCAACTGCAAACTCTGTGCACACAGGTATCGACGCCAACTCGCCCGACTTAAAGTCTGCTTTGCACGACCTCATTAACAAGCACAAGTCATTGTCTTACAACGAGATTTGGGGCGAATTTAACAAGCCTGGATACCAGCGAAACGGTGTTTCGTAGTGACGCCACAGCCACGAACATGACCGTTACGCAATCGCAGTCAGATCAGTCCAGGTCTGCGTAGTGTACACCCAGTCGCAGGGGCGGTCACAACAGAAAAACCTTCACCCACGTTTCATTGCAGGCTCGACACGTCTGAGGAGAAGGTGCCTGGGTGCACCAACGGCACCTTCATCGGGGGCGTCTACTCCGCCAAGTGCTGGAAACCGTCGGAAAAGTGCGGCAACTACAAGAAAGAGGGGGATTGCTTCAACCGGGAGCACGGCTGGCCCAAAAGTTGGTGGGGCGGCTTTTCGGCCTGTAATAGTATCCTCCTCGCTCGGGTCCTTCCCCCGTTTCTAATTGTAATGTCAAATGTCTGAATGCCTGCCTTCAGTGAGTTAAGGCGCGGGCGTGGACCCGGTGTCACCGAATGCCACCACCCTCACAATCCTTAGCCCGGGCGATGTCTAGACGTCTGGGAATCGCTCGGCTTCTGGTGAGCAGGCCCAGTCACGCACACACACACACGCATACATACGTTCAGAATGCATATGATAAATTCCCCTGTCCATTCCTAAATGGCCGACATTGGTTTGGAGATGGGCTGGTTCCCCTGCTCGACCCAAAAACCGACCCCAAACTCCTCTTTTTCTCCTTTCCGGGCGAAAAACAAATGTGAGGCCGATTCCAAAGCAAGCTGAAGGTCCATCATACATGCCGTCCATCGTGGCGTGCCCTATCATTCCGCGCTTCAAAAGGGTTTTAGAACGTGAAGAGAGCCCAATTCAACTACTGCACTCGAAAATGAACCGTTTAAGAATGAACAGGTGGAATATATGCCTGACAGCACGTTCCTGTGTGTTCTCGCTTGACAACGACCGCCACCCCAATGGGTCGAAAGCCAGGGGTATAAGATTTTCGAGCTAAGTATGACTCCCCAGATCGTGTCGCCGCTTTTTCAATGTCAATTGTTTTTCACCAAAAGTCGTATAGCGTCGGACATTGTTTGCAGAACTGCAAATGCAAAAACATCGTGGCAGGAGGCCACAGGAGAAGGTTTCTGTCGATTCAAAATTCTGAAAAAAAATGTACGCCGCTATACGATTTTCGGTAACAAAACCTGACCTAAAAAAGCGGCGACAGCATCTGGGGAGTCATAATTAGCTCGAAAATGTTTACCCCCCACCCTTCATGACTTACGACCCCCCACCCCCTTGGGGAAACCGCATCATCAGGCTGGCAAGGGCGCCCAGACCGACCTGTTCGAGCTGTTCCCCTCGGACGGCTACGTGAACAACCTCCGCGGGAACTACCCTCTCGGCACGGTCGAGAACCCGACCTACACCTCCACCAGCGGCGCGAAGCTCGGCCTGTGTGTGTCACAGCGCAGCAGTACCTAGCCGCCGGGTAGTAACTACAGGGGCATTGCGTGTAGTAACTAACGGATGTTGGAGGCGCAGTCGTCATCCGACGTGGTGGGTGGGAATGGATTGTGTACTGAACGTCTCTTAAGGGTGGTGTACAACAACCCATCCATCTCATCGACGACCACTATGATGACGCCGCCGTGTCGCCCCCGACAAGGCAGGCCCGTGCACGACCAAGAACTTTGACGGCATCTGCTTCGAAGTGCCCAACGCGTGGAAGGGCGACTTCGCGCGTAGCTACTTCTACCTGTCCGTCGCCTACCAGGGCAAGTGGACGTGCTGCGACGCGGTAGGTAGTGGTGATGGTGGTGGGTGGTTTACGCGTGCGTGTGCGTCACCGCGCCATAATAGAGTCTAGCTCAATCTAAACACAGAAAACGTTCCGCCCGAAACCGTGAACGTAGGGAAACAGTCTTTGCAGTTTCTCACGCGAGGCTGCAGCAGGCAGTACGACTTGACTACAGGGGCATAACCCGCCGAATGAGTCACTTCGCGATCACGGTTTGGTCCGGAACGTCGTTCAGTTCGAGCGTTCAGTTCCAGCCCAAAGACGCGACGCTTCGTCAAAAGCCGTCCTTGAAAGATATCCAATGCCCTGTGCAAACTTCCAACTCAATGCATGCATACATACTTCATGAACGAAATATTGAATTCGGTGTTTCATACCACCAAAGCAGTTTGACGTCCATTAAAATATATGTGCATACCTCCACGCACCCTGGTAAACACCATATGTGGTGTCCAGTGTGCGTGAGGTCTACACTTAGCCTGGGGTAATGAACAAATCTAGTCTTGGGTTACATCAAACCCCAAACGTTTTTCACTACATATATGCATACTGACACCTACGTACCTTCCTCTCTGTCTGTCTGTCGGTCTGTCTGTCTGTACTCTCTCTGTCTGTCTGTCTGTGGGTCCATTTCTGAAACCATGGTCATAGTGCTGTATACGTCTAATTGTTTCCTCTCTTGGCATGGTTTTTTTTGTGTGTATGTGCCTGTGTCTGTGTGTATCCCATTTGGTGGGACAGGAGAAGTTGTGTGTATTATTTCCATCAGCCTTTTCGATAGTCTGTCTGTCTACAGGCGGGCGTGAACAAGGCGTCGATCAAGCCGTGGATGGAGGAGCAGCTGAGAATCTGGCACGCGGTGGACCCCGTGAGCGACCACGAGCGCATCGTGAATGACTTGGTGCTGAGTCTCCAAGGGAACCGAAACCCCTTCGTCGACCACCCCGAGTGGGTTCAGCTCATCAAGGACTTCTAGGCTTCTAGGTAACAAATGGGTTCGCGGGACTGTCACCGATCTATTTGCGATGGGCTGCTTGCCCACGAGATTACGCAGCGGAAAATGGCAATAAATTGTCTTGCGAAAGTAAAATCAATAACAAAATAAGAATATATATATTCCGCTGCGGAAATCTCGTGAGCAACCAGCTCGCCGGAAAAAAATCGGCGGCCGTTCCGCAGATCTATGTGTGGCCATGGGTAATGGTGTGACAATATATATGTACTAGTTCCAGTTCCGCCTCGATACAAGGGCAGTACCAGTAACCCACCCTAGGGTGCTGTGGCATTTACATTTAAACATCCATAACATAGAGTATACAGCTATACAGCTGTAACATTTAATATAATTATGTGCATAATAATATATTATATATTACTTACTAAGCTTAGTACGTGTATTACAGCTGTAACGTACACGTATACCCTACCATGGTACGAGAGTATTGTAATTGTAGGTTAGGGGCTTACAATATTTACAAGCCGATTCTTGCCACACGTTTCCTCCCGTGGCAGCAATGGCAGCATTTCATGCACGCCCAGCCTTCGTACAGAAACAGCGCGAGCACGAACTCGGCGAACTCGCAGAGGGTGATCGCACTGATGCCGCAGCACAAACCCATGAAGCCGCCGATTTCGGCCTTGTGCGTTGTTTGTTTGTTTGTTTGTTTGTTTGTTGTTGCGGGGTTTTGCTGTTGCCGTCATTTCATGATTAAATGAAGGGTTTAGGGGCACTTCACACAGTCCATCACGGCGGCCGCGTCCTGTTATTCGACGCTTCAAAACACGTTTGCCGC
>Ga0099798_10533_pt1 | contig 12392 bp, 6 predicted proteins | sample Uncmet_Sort29A_1_FD_89870 | JGI IMG/M metagenome (GOLD analysis project Ga0099798, IMG submission 89870) | Marine eukaryotic communities from CALCOFI LINE 67, Pacific Ocean - CN13ID_Sort29A_1 | ecosystem: Environmental > Aquatic > Marine > Oceanic | place: Pacific Ocean: Monterey Bay | collected... | reverse complement strand
TCCTTACTCTCCATCGCTACTTGGTGTATGAGCGGCGCCTTACTTCATTCTCTCGACAGTAAAAAGTCTAAATCCTCTTTAACTGCACCTAATTCAATCGCACCTAATTCAATCTCTATCTTAGATCAAATATCACCACTTGGTTGTAGTTGGGGTAATAAAGCTTTTAGAACTTTAGATGGCAAATGGATTGTATTTAGTTGTATGGATTGTAGGATGTTGGGGAAGGTAGTTGATGTAGTTTTAGGTAGTAGTAGTGTTAAGGAAATGATGAAAGCTGAAGATATTAAGAAAGTTACTCTTGAAGAGATTGAATTACAAGAAACTAGTGATGAATCAAGAGAATCTTCAATCCGTCAAGTAATCCTTTCTAAAACTCTACATGAAAATATATCTTTCTTTAAGAAGAATGGTATCGATTTTGTTCATGAAGCAATTGAGTATGAAGATGTCGTTCGAAGAAGTGAATTTATGCAAAGAATGATGGTACACAGTGGTAATTCTAGTTTTCCTACAATGAGCGACGGAAATATTATTCTATCTCAACCTATATTCTTTTCTGAGTTTGAACATAAACCTATTTGTCGTGCACCACCTTTAGGAGGGCATAATCAAGAATTAGGAGTTGGGATTAGTGGAAAAGTAGTTGCCTTAGCAGGTTATTCTAGTCCTAAACCAAAATTGAAATCTGTGTTACCTAAGTTTAACTTCAAGTTAGGTTTTCTTAATCAAAAAAAGAAGAAAGCTACTACTGGTACTGCTGATAAGAAGTATGAATCTCCAAGTTCTACTACCACTAATTCAACTGGTGTCTCAGCTTCTCCGAAGTTTACTCCGAGTCAGTTATATCCTACTTCTGATGCTGCTAGTTCACCTACAATAACAATTTCTAATTCTGAAGAGGAAGAAAGTCCTTCTACTAGTGTTCCAACTACTGCTAGTGACGGGTCCGGTAATTCTCCTAGTGATAACAGTTTATCATCAAAAGAGAAGAAGTCTAAGACTAATCTATGTTCCAACTTCTTACTTCATAACGCTCGAAATGAGAAGATCTTTAACTTCTCTGGTTTTCGTGTTGTCGAACTCGGTGAATCTGTTTCTGCAGCTGCTGCTGGTGTGCAGCTATCTGATATGGGAGTTGAAGTTATTAAGATCGAAAATATTGGTAAAGAAAATCAACAGAATGGAGGTGATCCAGTAAGAAACTTACCAGTTACATCTCTATTTCAACATTTGAATCGAGGAAAGAAGTCTGTTGGATTAGATCTTGAAGGTGATGTTCCTACTGAAACTCTTCAACAGCTTCACTCTCTTATCGCTACCGCTGACGTCCTCTTAGTATCTTATCCAAAAGATAAACTCCAACAATTAGGTTTAGATTATGATCAACAAAATAAAGCTTTTCAATATCAATTCCCATATACGAACTTTATTCATGTTTCTCCATATGGTTACGGGAAACCTGGTTGGCACGGATTAGGGTCTGAGATGGGACCGTTTCATGCAAGTAGTGGATTACTCGACTTTTGCAGAGCAAATGCTCGTGTTCCTATAGAGTTAGATTCTACTCCTTTAAACAACTCTAATGGTGTTCCTGCTTTAGTTCCATTCCTCGGTGAACATGCAAATAGTTTTCAAGTCGTATTAGGTGTTGTTGGTGCATTATTTAGACAACAGACGAGGAAGATGAATATTAGTTCTTCTGGTTCTGAATCTCCATCGGATTGTGCATCCCCAGCTAATTCAGATAGCATTACTACTCCTTCACCTATCCTCGAACGTCCACCTGGTCAAAAGGTCGAAGTAGTTATGGAAAGTCTTTCTCTATGGGCAAACGGTTCGAATTATCTTGGTTATGAAGTTGCTCAATATGTTTCTGGAATGGATGCTTTATTAAATCGTGAAGCTAGATTTCCCTACTTTTATGGAAAAACTAAGAAATTAAAATTTGGAAAAAGCTTACCACCACAACTTCAACTTGAAGAAGTTGGTAGTATTAAGTTTACTGAACCAGAATCGACTACTGATGATCATGATGTTAGTACTACTACTATTCCTAAGTCTAACTCAAAAACCTCTATATCATCTTCCACAAAACAACTCTCTTCCATCTCCTCAGCAAACAAATACGGACCCTCCACTGATATCAACTTCGCTCGTATGCAAGGAGGTCTACCATTATTAGCTATGCAATCCTATCGTTGCAAAGATGGTCAGTATATCCAACTTTTAGAGATGAAGCTTCTTGGAATAGCGAAACCATTAATCAAAGCTCTTACTGCTGCTTTACCAGGAGAACATTATGGTCGTGATGGAAAGGTAACTAAAGCTGGCAAACCACTCAAAGTCGATAACATCACTCCTAAATCAGTTACTCGTCACGCAATCTATGTTGCTTTATTCAAAACTCGTGGCGGAATCGTTGAAAGATTAGCTGCTTACTTAATCACCTGCCGTGCTGCATTCGTGAAACTTTTTGCTGCTCAAGATCGCTGTGATGCTTTAAAGAGGTTGAGAATGGCTAAATTTAGGCATATTGCAGTGTGTGGATCGATGGAGGAGATTACTGAGTATAAGAAGGGGAGTAGTAGTACTAATTTATTAGATGATGAAGATGGAATATCTGTAGGTTCACAAGTTCATCATTTGGAGTTACTTAAAGGTGGAGTTGTAAGAGCACCGTTACAGTTTGTTGAAAATGATATTAAAGATGTTAAGGATGGATCAACTGCTCCAAAACTAGGTCAACACACTGAAGAAATATTGAAAAGTTTAGTTGAAGTGGGAGAAGAATGAAGAAATAATTCTATGCGATGATTTAGTGTAAGTGTATTTAAGTTTAACATATAATTTTTTAAACCTATCATTTTTGTACTTTAGTTATTTCGTATTTACGCTAATATGTTTTAGGATTTGTTACGATCATTTCCATGTACTCAATTATTGATTCGTCATGTGATATCTTTTGGTATTTGTAAAAATAAATTTTGATGTTGTCAGCCTTAATGATTTAGTCAAAAAGTTTGATTACCATTGAGTTATATTTTTTGGTGCTTTGTCTTATTGTACATAGTTAGTAATATTCATCTCCCCCCTTAGCTAATGGTTTTATTTTTGCCAGTACCCCTGCTTAAGTAGTATCTATAGTAATACACTCGGATAACATTTTCCGTAGCAATATGGATTAATTGCATTGTTTTAGTCATCGTGCTATCTTTTTCAAATTACAAAAATTTTTTAGTAGTTCCGAGTTCTGATTATATTGTCATATTATACTTCTATTTAATACTTTCTTTTCCATCGTGATTTTCTCGATTCATACTGAAAATGATTTCTTTCTGAAACAGGACAGAGAGAACTTCATACCTAGTCTATAATATACACTTGTCTAGTACCAGTAACTTGAAGTTTAAACACCTATAATTTGATCATGAGTCTCCTAATTCCTACTTTGGATCCATGTCTTATTCAAGATCTTAGGTACCTAGTGACATTTTAGAAATTTTTAAGATTTTAGATCCCGCTCCTTGGGGATACATAATTGTTGAAAAAAATGCATGAGGATGCGACTTTTCCTTTAAAAATCCTTATGGAATTTTAAGACTCTAGAATTGAGGTATTAGGTTCTAAAATGTCACTTAATAATCTCAGATCACGTCACGACAAACCAACAGACGCTGAAGAATGCTTGACTTCATTAGAAGCACCAACGATAGCATTAAGCTGGAGAGTTAGTAAGGATAGAACTTCAGCTACTAATGATGGAAAAGTCAAACAGGATGAAGCTAATGATTTTGATTTCGATCGTTCCCAGATAAAAGACAAAACTTTTACCGAATTGAAAAAGAAATTAAAGTTAGATCCTTCTTATAAAGAAAAGCTAATTCCTGATGGCTTACTCCTTCCTCTCCCAGCTCCTATTCAACCGTACGTTATACGATTACCAGAACGAAGGAAAGTAGTTGATAATTACTTACATAAAGAAGATACTGTTCCGATTGCATGCTTATATGTAACCCACGACGTCGGTATGGCTTTATTACGTGGTGCAAACTTATATTGTCCTGGTGTTGTTGCTTTCAGAGTGATCTCAGAAAGCAACGAATCTAAGAATCTCCTGAATTCCCGTGTTGAAATCCGTCTACTCCCATCATATATTCACGTAACTCGTGGTTCAGAAGCATGTATAGAATGGGATTATCCTCCAATAGATTCCTATTGGGAGGAGTATGACAGAGAAAACCATAATAAGGTAGCTGAAGGAAGATTTTTACTCAAATCTAGAAGAGATTTATTTCATCAAAAAACTGGTACTGCAGTAGAGATTGAGAAGTTATTTTACTATGGAGGAATGAATAGTAGTTATAATAATGGTTTAAAGAAAACTAAATCTCCTTTACCTAGTGCGAATGGTTTGTTGGAGGGGAAGTTATGGCAGCAACATACTCCGAGCACGATGAGTGCTATTGGATTGCTGATGGAGAAAGGTGGGAAGATAGTGTTAGATTCTGATGGTTGTTCAAATACACCTATTAGAATCCTTGACATGTGCTCAGCACCAGGAGGGAAGACGATGGCATTGGCTGATGTAGCTGATGAATTGATTCAAATGAAAAACTCTAACTCTAGTTCGGGTTTAAAGAAACCCAAAGTTGAGATCATTGCATTAGATCGATCTTTTACTAAACTCCGAAAGATACTTCGAGGTTGTGAAGAAATGGGTTTTAGTAGTTCTAATAATGAGAACTCAAATGTTCTAGTAAATGTTTTCAAAGCTGACTCTACCGATATCGTTGCTAGAGAAGATGGTAACGATAAGCTTACTAAAAAGAAGACTAAAAGTATTAAAAACGATGATGGTTCAGTTTCTACTTATCATAAGCAGTTAATGTTTACACCATTACATTGGGAGGCTTTCTACCGTGTTACGTTAGGAGGAGAAAATCTAAACAATCCAGATTCTACTTCTACTTATCGATCAGAAAAGAAAATATTGAAAGCAGTATTGAAAATCACTGGTAGAGATAGTTGTAATCGTGAGATTGTGGAAGGTATGATGCGAGTTGTGAATAATACAGCTCAGAACAGTCTTAGCTTAGAACAAGAACAGATTCGTGAAACCGCAAGGAATAAGGTGGAATCTGATCTGGGATGGAAGTCGAATGGAACTAATAGTAATAGTAGAACTAATAGTATCGATAACTCTCCGAATTCTTCAATCTCAACAGATACTTCAACCCCAGTTAAGGAGGATCATAACACTATGTCTAGTATTCTAGATAGGTTAACAGCTGGATTTGCATCTATGAGTTTGACTAGTCCTGTGAAGACTACTACTTCAAAGACTACTACCTCTACGAATACTTCAACTTTAAGTTCAACTTCAATACAATTAAAGCCTCCTTTCCAACCATCTACCTTCGATTACATTCTCGCCGATGTCCCCTGCTCTGGTCTCGGACAGAAACCTTTACTCCGTTTCGAAACTACCTTCGATGATATCGTCAAAACAGCTGCTTATCAAAAACAGTTCATGAAACAAGCATTTCAACTATTGAAACCAGGAGGCTATATGATGTACTCCACTTGCTCTCTCACTTACCAGGAGAATGAGGAGAACGTTGCTTGGTTTTTAAACGAGTACGAGGATCAGGGCCTTGAATTGATTGATCTAAGAGAGGAATTCAAAGATCTTAGCACTAATAAACCACATGGTAAACCATACGATCATAAGAAGTTGATGGGTTTAGAGTTGTCGATTAAGGATATAAACAAATTGAAAGATCCTGATAATGACGGACCGAGGACCAGTTTAAGTGAGTTTGTGACGGATCACGAAGATGCTATAAAGAAGATTCCTGCTGGGTGGAATAGGAAGTATGTTATGAGGTTTGATCCTCGGTTTTGGGATTTAGGTTTCTTCATGGCAAAGTTTAGGAAGAGGAGTGGAGGAAGTTAACAATTAAGTGAATAGAATCTTGTGTGATAGTGATTAAATACCGAATGAAAAAGTAATGCTACTGAGTATAATGTGATCATTTATTATTCTTGTTGTTCTTTTTCGGATGTACTTAAGTGTATTTGAGAGCTTAGAAATTAGAGAGGAATGCAATTACTAATTTTCTAATAGAGTTGAACTTAGAAAATCAAATTTATCACTTAAACTACTCGTACCAATCATGTCAACTTTTTTCTTCTATGTTTTCATCACCGTGATCTCCCTACTTCCTGTAAATGTAAATGCTTACGGAAGTGGTGGTGGTGATACACGTACACCACAGACATTCAGCTACGACTGGATCGCTAAGTCTTATCCAACTGTACAAGCTGTACCTGGTGACTCACTAAAATTCACTTGGACTGGAGCTAATCACAACTTATTTCAAGCTACTGATGCCAACTGTCCAATGTCTACCGCAAAATGTCCTGCTGCTGAAGCTGCAGGAGGCAGTGACGTACTTAAAAACCTTAATCCTAGAGTTACAATTTGAACACTATAAACTCCTTTCAAATATGCAATCTGGACCGTTTTTGAGCCATGGGGATGCTGCCGGCAATCTGAAGGTTTTTTCTAACCGGACATTTATTTTATTTTACAAGGTAATAGTTGCTACTGCCATGAACGGTGATCACACAATTACTATACCAGGGAACCAGGCTATCGGCAGTAAACTATGTTATTTATGCACTGTTGCAGGACACTGTGCAGCTGGACAGTATTTGAATGTAGAGATTGTTAGTGCTGCTATGGGTAGATATGGTTTAACTTTAAGTGGTATAGGTGTTTTAGTAAGTATCGTTGTTATGGGATTGGGGACGGTTTTGGTGTAATGCATTGTTGTATAGTGACTGGTAATAATATGCATGGAGAGATATATGTTATAGTATACATAATACAATTAATTAAGCTGCACTAAATTAATTAATTCGATTGGGAGTTTTATTAATCCTTAATCAAAAGATTAACCTGATGTTGAATTATTTGATTTTTAGTTCTTTTATAACGTATTTTACGTGTTACTCGAAGGAAGGACGATTCAAGTTTGAGTTTTAGTCCTTCCTCAGCCTGTCTCAAGTTATAATATATTTGGTGGAATGTATAGAATGTTCTTCATCCTTCTAATATAGTCGAGTTATTCTCTCAGAGAGGCATAATATTAAACAGCATATTTGAGATCAGTGATAATTCATTGTTAATACTCATTAATTAGTTCTCCCATTGTAAGCTGTAACTAATATTTATTTCAAAAAACCATGAAAATCTTACTCTCATTACTTCTTCTTGTCTCACCATTAATACTATCAGCAATTATAGTATGTGCCAAATCCGATACTGCTACTACAATCCTCGAAGTATGGGATAGACAAGCTGAACACGAAAGAAAACATAAACATCAAACTAGCCAAAATGATGATAAAGATAAAGGCTTCGATCACTACTTCACCGGAGCTGGTGGTGCAACTCATTCGCTTCAATACGATGGATTTCCGCCACCGTTGATGTTTAAAGATGACTTGTTATTAAGTGAAAAATCTTCTTCTGATTTAATTTTAAAAGAGTTCACTTATCATAATAGAACTGTTGTTACACGGAAACTCGACTCAGATCCTTCAACTTGTGCTAGGAATAACGATGATTTCGTCAAGGTTGATCTTCAACTCTCTTCCATAGATAATCCAGAAACGTGTACTATTGGAGAAACATCTTGTATCCTTAATCAAGATCTGGATCATCTAACTGTTAAATGGGAGAAGTTAATTAAATCATCTGATGATGCACCACACGCTGGACGCGCTTGGATCGGAATTTATTCACCACCTAATTCTCCAAATGTCAACTATGTCGATTATATCTATATCGATAAGTATCCTAAGAATGAATTCACCTTCAGATTGATGAATCTCCCTGAGTCTAATGGTTATGAAGCAAGGTATTTCAGTGGAGGATATGCTTGTGTTACAAAATCCATCCCAATCCAATTCAAACTAGAAGATCGAGAAGCATTACGTCCTCGAATAAACTTTGCTGGTCGATACCCTAACGATCGAGCTGTTTGGATAACGTGGAGTTCAGGAACTAATTATGATTATTCTTCTGAATCTAATTTAAATCATGACGATCAACCTTTTGTTATCTACAGCTACTTTGATAAGCAAAAGAATAAACAAATCACAAAGAAAGCAGTACAAGTAACTTCCTCTACCACTTATAAGGCATCAGATATGTGTATGAGTCCTGCTAATGAGACTGGTCCAAGTCGTTATAGAAGTGTTGGATGGATTCATAGTGTTTTGATTGATGATGTGGAGTTGTTGAGAGCAGCTGATTCAGAAAGTTCTAATACTAAAGTTACTGTTACCTACGTACTTGGTCAGGGTGTGATAACAACTCCGAGAAATAGGACATTAATAATACCGAGTAATAATAAATCGAAAAATACTGAAAACGAAGAATGGTCTTTAATCGCATATGCTGATCATGGTGCTGCTACATTGTTAAATAATCCGCCATTCCTCGATAATGAAGTAGGAAGTCACATGCCTGGCAGTTGGCTATTTGATAAAGAGATGAGGAGGCTATTGTATACGCATAAAACACAGTGTTTTGATGGGCCGCGCGCGGCCCATCAAAACACTGTGTTTTATGCGTATAGAATGGCTCAAATTCGATGATTATGTACCCGCAAGGATCACGAAAAAAAGTTTAGGGTTTGTTCCATTTTTAAAGGGGGGAAAGGAATTATAATAGAGATCCTAATGATGAGGAATCCGAATCAGAACTACGAAAGAAAGAAGAAGATACGAATAAAGAATCAGGATCTCTCTCCACTCCTCCCTCCTTCTTCCTCCATTTCGGAGACTTAGCTTATGCTTGGTCAGTGGGTTTTATATGGGAGTTATGGCACGCTAATATCAGTCCCTGGGCATCTTATTATCCTTATCAAGTTTCAATAGGTAATCATGAGTATGATTACAATGATAATTCATTTGGGGAAACGAAAGATCCATCTCTAATAAACACAACTGAAGGTAAAATTACTCATTGGCGTAAACCATCTTGGGGAAACTGGGGTCGCGATTCAGCTGGTGAGTGTGGAGTCCCAGTAATTAATTGATGGCCAAATCCCCCTACTCAGTCTCAAGATATTGGATCTAATAAAATCTTCTGGTATTCATTCTCTCAAAAAAATATGCATATAGTCATGTTAAGTAGTGAGCATGATTGGCAGCAGGGCTCTAAGCAATATCAGTGGTTAGAGAAGGATTTGAGTCGTGTTGATAGAAGGTTATTTCCTTGGATTGTGATTACTACACATCGTCCTGCTTATAACAGTGAAGCATATGCTGCAGATCATAGAGTTTCTCAACATATGAAGGCGGAATTAGATTCATTATTGCTGAAACATTCAGTTAGTCTTTTTCTAGCTGGTCATTATCACTCTTATGAGAGGACTTGTGCTGTAAGTAAGAACAAATGCATGGAATCAGAATCCGGAGCTACTGATGCGCCAGTTCATATAACAGTAGGGGCTGCTGGTGCAACGTTGGATTCTGTTTCTTTATTAGGAAAGCCTTGGAGTATGTTGGAGATGAATACTTATGGATTCTTGAATTTGAGAGTTAAAGGGAGTGAAGAGATTATTGGTGAGTTTTGGGGTTTGCCACTTAACTAGGTGTTGCTTTGGTCCTTGAAAATGTTAAACCTTTAACTTGTAAATTCGCTGTCTAAAAGTAGCTTTTTAGCACTGAAAACCATCATTTTTTTGATAGATTTAAGGTCCCGGGATTTAGACGAAATTAATGTAAAAATGTCAGACCAAAGCAACGCCCATTTAAGGATCTTGATGATGTTAGTGATAAGAAGTTTAAGATTCTTGATACATTTTCAGTGAAACCTTATGGGAAAGCACTGTTTAGTGCAAAAGGGAGCCTAGATGAAACTGATGAGGAGGAAATGAAGGTTTATGTATAAGTTGGAATGTAAATAATGCACAGATGTAATGTATTGCTTATTAATTAGAATTGGTTATCTCCTTGTATTTTTTAAAAAAAGATCTTTTGTACTATACAAAGAGTACTTAGACTTCCTGAGGCTTTTCGGGAGTCGCATCATCTAAATGTATTATTTAAATTTAAAATCCCGAGCTAATAATGCTATCTTAATGTCAAGATCGCTATTATTAGACTCCACCTATGTATAGAACTGGTTCTAACATTGTTAATACTAATGCCATCTTAATGTCAAGATCGCTATTATTAGATCCCATCTATGTATAGAGGAAATGATTCTAACATTGTTGATATTAAATGATAATAAATGTCTGCTCTTTCGTTTGTTTCTGTTCAGTATAAATACGAGAATCTATAAAAAATGAATTTCGCTCTCCGTTTACATGTTTCGTGTTACTACAAAAGTATCTAGTGAAGAAATGTAAATCTAATATCTACATCTACTACATTGTATTTTTCGCAAATGAAAATTGTTTCATCTATTACTATAATCCTTTAGAATTTTGAGGTTTTCAAATATTAGAAAATGTCGTTTGATACTCTAGGTCCAATCTTAAAAATTTCTTTAATGGTTATTGAGCAATGCACTTCATTCACATTTTAAAACTACATATCAGCCAGGATTAAAGTTAGGTTGAATCAAGTTAAAGTTTAGACAAATTCAATTTCGTCCAAAGTAATCACTCAAAGAAAAGTTAAGTTAGCAGTAGTATTATTAAAATTGAAGAGATTGAATCTCTGATTCTATTATTAGCATTAGTACTGAGGAAGAAGAGATGATGATGCACTTAGTCTTATTCCGTAACTTAGTAGTATTTCCTCTTACTTCTTAAAAATGAGACAAACCCTAAACTTTTTCTCTTGCTCCTTGCGGGTACACAATTAGCGAATTTGAGTCATTCTATACGCATAAAACATAGTGTTTGAACGGCCGTCGAGGCGGCCGTTCAAACACTATGTTTTATGCGTATTTCAGCTCTTCTTCTTCTCGGGAATCAATGTTTTCGTCACTGGAATGAACAAAGCCAAAAAATCGTCACCTGCTCCTCCTCCCGCTACTCTTAATACTACTACTTGTGTCAATTGTTCTAAAGATCTCCCTTCAGAAAGTGCTCTTAGATGTGGACGTTGTAAAGAAGTAGTGTATTGTGGTGCTGACTGTCAAAAGAAACATTGGAAAACACATAAATCGGACTGCAAGAAGAATACTGAATTTATGAAACAGTCGGCTTCTTCTTCTTCTGCTGCTGCTATTCCCCTCATAAGAGATCCTGAAACTCTAGTCCTATCTGGAGAACATGTAGTCCTTCCCGTCGACGAAGCGGACTTTAAGGACGAGGCACTTGTTTTCTATATGCAAAATATGATTAGCGTATGTGATGATAACTTAAAAAAGAATATGAGAACGAATTCAGATTTACCAGAATACGAACTAAAACTCGTTCTGGATCATTTGATTAGGAGGAGGAACAAACGTGCTTTTTCTACTGTTGTTGAGATTGGATGTGATGTAGAGGTTGCACCGCAATGTATACTCGATAATTACTCCTCTATGCTTGATTTGAACAGAGAGATTGGTGGAAGAGAGTTAGAGTCCAGAGTTCTCATCGAATATCGGCAAAAATGTTTGAAATGTAACAATTTTAATCCTTCAAAAGCCTATGAGATGCTGAAAACTACTTCATTTCCTATTTTAAATAGTAGCAAGACTCATATTAAATCGGTATGTTTATATGGAGATGAATCAATCGGGGATGCAGCTGCCGTCTATCTCAACTTCTATAATGAAGAACTGAGGGGAGAAAATACAGATCGACACTTAAGAGCGCCTCATTTGTTTCTGGTTTTTAATCTTCACTTTAACAGCTTTTTTCGGATGAACCCGAGAGAAGAAATGGATAGACAAGAAATGCCATCATTACTGCACGTAACTAAGGAGTTCACGAAGTTTTTAAGCTTAAGTTTGGTAGAAGGTAGTGGTAATGTTATGGCTTTAAGTTCGGTCACAGGTTATCAGTTCGATCTTCTTCCAGGGAAACCCACGGAAATAACATTTGTCGCCGAAACAGTATCAATCCTATTCTGGTTAGGGAAACATTGTTCCACTTTGTCTCTAGGTGACTATCGAAAAGAGATGTTTCAGTTTCCCGATAGAGATAGGTCAGAGTTGCGAAAAGCTCTAAACGACTTAGATAGTTTGATCAGAACTCGGAAGATATCGATCGAAATGCTAAGAAAACCAAGCTTTTTGGAGATATTTGAATATGAGTTCAACACGAACAAACGAAAAATTAAGTTTAGAGAAGATGGTGATGCTGGATGGTATGGATGGTGCTTGAACTTTGATAGCAATAACCGAGTTTCATATGAAACATCCTTGA
>Ga0099798_10532_pt1 | contig 12408 bp, 8 predicted proteins | sample Uncmet_Sort29A_1_FD_89870 | JGI IMG/M metagenome (GOLD analysis project Ga0099798, IMG submission 89870) | Marine eukaryotic communities from CALCOFI LINE 67, Pacific Ocean - CN13ID_Sort29A_1 | ecosystem: Environmental > Aquatic > Marine > Oceanic | place: Pacific Ocean: Monterey Bay | collected... | reverse complement strand
TAGGGTTTGACTTTTGCGCCGTGGGACATTGTGGCGCATGTTTCAAAGTAACAAACTATGTGATGCATTCTATCAGCGTATGGCTTAGCGCCCCATTTCCGCTGCTACCCTGTATAACTGTACAAGTACCACGGCCTTGGTATCGACAACAGCCGTATGACAACTGTGTCCAGGCTAATGATATGTACAATGACCAATTCTGTATGGACGTGACGTACTGGTGTGACAAGGGAAGTATCGGGATTGATTCAATCTTGATCGAATAGTAGAATGACAGAAGCTAACAAACTTAGCTCGCTCAGTATAAGGCCCGAAGAAGATTAGCTTGTGGCGAAGAAGCGACTTGTGTGTCTGAGATGATAACGTATGTGTACTGTAACCTCATATGCAGCAGTATTTTTATAAATTACATTTGAGACAATAGATATGTGATATAGTATTTTGACACAAACCCAACATTTATATTTCTTATACCTTGCACGGTATAGATGACTGAAATGATTAACAACTTTGTTTAAACTATTTGTATAATATCGTTGTAAGGTTTGCCAAATAAGAGTCTTTATGTCGGCGCATGTTTTGTGTAACGTTCATAAATACTATCATCATTAGATTCCAGATTGGCAGGATTCTAACTAAAGAATACACTGACCAATTCTAACATAAGAAATATTAAGGGTCGCGCGTGTAGGCATTTTTGGGACTGACTTACAAATTATGGCGGCGTTCTCTGTTACCCGAATTGTAGTGCGTTAGGACTATGGGCGTGCGTGGTTCGATGTTCTTAGAACACGCTTTCGCCCTTCTGGGAGGCTCGGAATGGCTGAGATCCATTGCAGGAGACATGAGTAAAAACGAGTATGAAGGAGCTCGGCGACGATGGCAGGTTAAAAGTATGGTTGCAGTTTTTGTGTTGAGACTTCGAGAATGTTTTCGAACAGTGACAGAAATTTTTGCGTTTTTCATGCATTCGGTTTGTCTTGCAGGAGATGTTGTTTTACTATTTTTGTTTTCAGTAACAGTGTCAGATTTTCAGTTTACATTTGCCCGCGGGGGAGCTTTCTTTTCAGTTTGGATTTTGTTGTTTGGTGAAACAGTATTTCATAAACATTTTATACAGGGATGGCGAGTTGCGTTATTGTTGCGGAATGACCGACTGTGCAGACGTTATTGTGTTATGGATAAATGTGATTTCAGAAACCGTGTTATTGATATGCAGGGAAATTCGATTACGTACTATTTTGAAAATCATTGCTGTGGAGGTGAACTAATTGATTTCATGAAACTTTGTGATTGGTGTCAATCAAAATGTTGTGGAGTTTGTTTACTAGTATTGCTGTTGGAGTCAATTCAGACTTTCTGCGATGTAGTCACAGCTTTGTTAATGTTTGTAATTGTTGCTTTATCACTTTCAAAGGACAGTTTCGGCTCTAGAATTTTTATGACCTTTTGTTCAACAGTCGATCTTAATTTTGAGTGTCATCATCTGACGTGGATGACAAGAAAAGTCTTGCAGTTGGAGTGGTTTTTCTTTGGGAATTTTCAGGATTACCGAAGTAGTTTTGTGACCACTAGTGACAGATGGAGGGACGTTACTGATTCGTATTCGAAGAAAACTTATGATAATGAACCTGATCATGAATGAATATTTTCTTTCAACAAAAATATAGTTTAGTTATAGTTTTTGGGAGTTGATTCAACGGTAGATATTTCTACTTTGGCGACGTAGGATTTCATGCACTGAGCAGTAAACTTGCGTGAATGTGGGCCGTGTTGGATATGTAAGCTTATGTCATATTTGACATATTTGTTCTAGCTTATAGCCAGTGTGATTACACTTATTTTACTGCGATACTATGGTATGGTTTATATACGTATGGAGGATTTTTGGCATATTAAGAGCTAATACCGGGAAGGATCGATACCCGAGTAAACTTATTCGTGATATGTGGCGAATCACAGTTAGACCGATAGTTTCTAAGTCTAAGGCCGAGAGGGGGAGGGAGCCTTGTGGGTAAAGGCACCGTTTACATTTTAGTTTAATTTCTCTGTGTCGTGGGACATCTGAAACAGATGTGACACAGGTGTTTCAGAGATTAACCTTAGTGATGCGTTCTATCTGCACGCGGCCTAGCGAACCGCGAGCTGCTGTCCTGGGTAACTGTACAAGTGCCACGGCTTGATGTCAACAACAATCGTATAACCACTGGGTTCTGACTAATGACATGTGCAAACTGTACTGACGTGACGCACTGGTGTGACAGGGGAATATTGGGAGTGAAGCATTCTCGATCGAATAGTAGAACGGCAGAAGCAAACAAACTTAGCCCGCTCGGCATAAGACTCGAAGAAGATCATCATGGCAATGAAGCAATTATGTGTGTCCGAGATGATTCCGTATGTGTACTGTAACCTCATATGCAGCAGTATTTTTATAAATTACATTTGAGACAATAGATATGTGTTATAGTATTTTGACACAAACCCAACATTTATATTTCTTATACCTTGCACGGTATAGATGACTGAAATGATTAACAACTTTGTTTAAACTATTTGTATAATATCGTTGTAAGGTTTGCCAAATAAGAGTCTTTATGTCGGCGTATGTTTTGTGTAACGTTCATAAATACTATCATCATTAGATTCCAGATTGGCAGGATTCTAACTTAAGAATACACTGACCAATTCTAACAATTTTAAAAATTATTATATTATGTATATTATATGTTCAAGGCAAGTAACTTACCGAGTATTTATAGCAAGAATATTGGGATTCCTGCTGAAAATGGGAGGGATTTCCCTTCTGAATCAACAATCAGATTCAAAATACCAGCATCAAACCCTTCATTCTTTGACCCAAGTGAGAGTTTTTTAAGATTCAACATACAACTAACCAATACCAATGCTAGAATGGTTCTAAGTAACAAGATTGGACCACATTGTTCATTTAAAAACATCAGGATTTTAAGTGGTGATGGTTCCACTGTTTTAGAAGATTTAGTGAATTATCCAGCCATTGTGAATGTGCTCTATGATTACACAGTTGGCTCTGCTGAGATAAGAAAGAAATCCCTCACCGAGATAGGGGTCCACCCTAGGGAGATGACCCACGACCAAGTTCTCATTAGCAACCCACTTGTGACTGCAAATACTGGAAATCCAGCAAATACAGATCCGACATACAATGTTGTGGAGATATGCCTGCCACTGCATCTTGGAATCTTACGTTCTGATGTAATCTTTCCCAATGTGTTGATGAAAGGGTTGTATATTGAACTCAAGTTTTAAATAGTGCAACAGAATCCTTATCCCTCGTAAACCAGCTTCAAAACTTGATGGTAACGATGGATCCAAATGCCCTAGAATAGATGCTGCTATAAACGATGGTGACACACCAGACCACATTGTGATAAGAAATATAACACTGGTTCAGTAAGGGGTAGCTATGTTCAGACCGTACCGTTTCAAAAGGGCCAATTTATCAGCATCCAAGCCATTGATGTAAATGCCAACAATCAGGTTACAGGAAATCCACACAATGTCAACCTAGCCATAGAGTCTATTGAATCCTTTGATGACGGTGGAACAGATAAAATAAAATTAAACTTTAGTGCTCAAGTGACGGCAATACCAGCATTCGCAGCTAACCAGGCAATCATTTTTCCAACCAATGTGACTGCTGACTACAAGCTCACCGATGTGGAATTCATTATGAGATCTGTATCACCACCAAAGGAGTATCTCTCACAACTCTTCAAATCCACAGCATCCAAAACAGGATTCACATTCGATTTCCACTCCTACTACAACTACCAATCCAACTTCCCTGCGGGCACAAGGAGCTCAGTTATGAATTTAAATGTTGTGAACCAGAGGTGCAAGGCAATCATATCAGTTGGTCAAAACATCACATCAGCCTACACAAAACAGTTTGGTGATGGTGTCTACAACGATTATAGCTCATACCAGTATAGGTATTCAGGACTATTACACCCCAATCGTAAAGTGCCGCTCAACCGACTCAAGGTTGCGAATGGACAGAAGCAAGAAGCAATTCACCAAATTGAGTTGGAAAAGGCCATGGAGGCTTGTGGTTACGACGTGAAACACTTAAGTAACTACGCCAGTAATTTTGTATTGGCAAGGGAACTATCAGTAAGGGGCGCGACCATCAACTTACGATCCCAGGATGTAGAATGCCTAGTCAATAGTGACACAAATCCACCGCAGGAATTACTGTTCAACCATTTTGTGGCACACATTCGCAGAATTACTGTTAAGGGACAAGATATTAACCTAGAATATTAGAAAATAAAATATTTTAAATATTATATTATGGAAGGAACTCAAATTATTAAGATACTTCGAATTATCACTAGTAAATTCAAAATCAGACAACAAATTTGATTTTGAATCCACACCACAAATACAATTTAACATAGCTGAGGAAGATGTGTTTTTAATCGGATCGTCATTACGGATCTCAGGGAAGGTAGAATTTGTACAAAACGACAGTAATGCTTTAGGTAATGCAGCAGCAACAGAGTTTTACATTGATAACAAGGTTGGGATCAACTCAGCTTTCCAAGAAATCACGATATCGAGTTTTAAATCACGCAGAACAATTGAACAGATAAGGCAGTATCCAAGGCTCTTAGCAACCATCTTACCTTACACATGTATAGTAAAGGGGAATATGCGAACGAGATGTCGATGATGTTAGCAGGTAATTCAGTTCGATACCAGAGAAATACGATTGTAAATGCCCCAAGTAACACTATGCCATTCAGTTGTCCACTATACACAGGGTTACTGAAAAACAGCATCCCCATCCCACTTTCTAGGACTAGAGGTCTAATGGGCCTCACCATAACAATAACATTGAATAGTAACCGCAACGTTTGTTACTCTTTTGGTAACACTGTGAATGATTTAGGTGCAACAGGTAAATACATACTCACTGACGTGAAACTCACTGGTATGAAATATGTGCCCACTCCACAAGAATTACAAGTGGGTCAAGCAGAGGGACTCTTTATGAAACAATACGCAAACTCGTATAGGGAACAGAATGGGGTTATGCCAACGACCCAACAACAGCAATCAGCTTGGAATAAAATGGTCTCCATGGGATCCAAAAAGAATCCTCCCCCATTCCAATACAACTCCTGGACTTCACTCTATGATGTGATATCAAGCAGTAATCACACAAGTAATTTCAATCTTGGGTTATCCAATGTGATTTCATGGTTTGCGAATGTAATCAACATCACCCACCTATCTTCTGGTCTCCACAACTCCCAATCGACTAGGTACATGACTGATAATGCTGGTACGAGCATCAAGAAATTTAAGAAATTAAGGGTCAGTAAATCAGGGGTGTTATACCCCTGGGGCTATGAACTTAATCTTGATACTTTAGATAATTCGCCTCAACCTGAAGTGTATAGGAATGCGATGGATGCTATAGTGCCCTTTATGGCAGCAAAATACGAACTACCTGATTTAGTCAACAACCTCAACAATAAGCAGAGTAACTTTAGGGAACTCACAAGTAACCCACTTATTGAAAACACAGATGGCGGGCCATTCTTTGCTTTTGGTGTAAACTACGATCCCATATCCAAAAATGGAATTAACTTCAAGGAGGATAATCTCACCATTCAAATATAGATAGTGATCTAACAGACAATACATCCCATGGTTTATACTTGTATGTCCTAGCCAAAAACAGTGTCGTGTTTAACGAGAATGATATCGTGGTTGTTTCTTAAAAACTTTCTATTATAATATTATGAAAAAAGTCACTCGCATTGGCATTTATATATATATTCTTATTGCCAATCGAGGTCACTTTTTGCTTTTTTGTTTTTAATAATTATTTTATTATTATTGTTTTGATAATATTAGTTTTTACGACAAAAAATAATATTATGTTAATTGTATAAGAATGAGTTACTCTAACATTCCAGAATTAGAAATGCGAAAGTATTCTTCTAACGAGAACCAAGAAATTAACGTTCAAAGTGAGATACTGGACCCCATAAGTATTGACCAAACACACGTTAAGTTTGTGTTTCAGAATAAGGGTATATTAAGTTCTAACACTCGATTGACACTGGCTTTAACAGGCTCTAATAATTGTTTCCCACCTATAGCATCAGGGTGCAATGCGTGGGTAGAAAATTGTGAATTTAAAGCAAATACCAAAACCATATGCTCATGCGAGGACTACAACCACTGGGCCACAGCCAACATACTATTCAAGAATGATGAAGAGAGGAAGGATGTGATGCGATTTGAAAAGGGCACCGGTTTCAGTTTTAATATTGGGAGGAATGCGGATAGTACTGCCCCTGGGTTCTTAAGACTCGACCCTGGTTCAGTTCAAGATTCTCAGACAATGGGGACAGCAAGTACTAACACACCAGTTTATCAGATTAAACTGAGTGAACTATTTCCATTTATGGCCTCAAATGGGGGTCTAGAATTACCCCTATTTTTAATGAAAGAACAAATCACTTTAGAGCTGACTTTAACTGCGGATTCCAGGACTGCTCCAACACAAAATATGGGCTCAAGGGTTGTTATGAACACCAATCAAGATACAGGAGACACTGCTTTTTCGACTACTGATATCAAACTAGTGGTCGATTACCACTTCTACGATCAAGACACCATGCAGAAAATTCAAAGCAGCTACGACAAGAATGGGGGTTTCACGAAGTCTTACATTGATTTACAGCTAACCAAGATAACCATACCAGCACCTAATCTTGTTAGCCCCACACAAGATATAACAAGACAGCTTGGAGGTGTAAATAGGGAAGTTAAAGGGGTTATATTGATGAACAATGACGCCCTGCATGATGACCTACTTGGTGACTACAAATCCAATGCTTACGCTGTTCAAAAATCATTCAACCTCACCATCAACAACATCGAACTTTATAACTCGAACAACATGACAGCAACAGAGCTCTATCTCCGTGACCCCTGAAGCTAAATAAGTAATGACTATGCCGTTACTTAGTTTTAAAGTAGTTTTTTTTGTTCAAGCTTCATACACAGCCGCTACTTCAAAATACACCAAACTAAGCATAGGAGTCCCTTCTACAAACCCAAAATGATATTCCATAACATACTACAGACATATCATCAACTACTTCCACCTCAAACAGAAGCAGTCTGAACAACATCCCCTTGGCGCGCACCGTAAAGTTAAAGAAACGTCATTACTTAACAAAACCGGTGCCGCGTCAAGATGATGATAACGATTTTGAAAAATATTTAATTACAATAAATTATAAATTAAATAATTTATTTTTAAAAATTAGTACATGTTGGCTGTTTGCCTATATAGATTGCACCGAATTAAACGACGAATTTATGTACTAACTGGCATGGAATTTATGCACTAAATCTCGCATACCAGCCAAAATTTCAGGATTTTCGCAACTAAAATTTTACATTTTTTTTGTGTTCATTATAATTACACTACTAAAACCTTCCTGGTCGTCGCAGTGGTCGACTTTATAAAAAAATTGCATAAAACTTATGCACATGCCTTCTTTGCCTTGCTTTACATGTATGACAAAAAAATTAAAAAAAAAGTCGTCTAGAAGTCGGATATAATGACCTTTGTCCAAAAAAATTATTTTTTGAGAAAATCATACATGCCGTACGAGTTTAAGGATTTTTTTTTTTTATTTGCGAGGGTCATATGCAAAATTAAAATTTAATTTTATTTTTAGGCAAAAAAATAAATCGACATAATTTTTTACAAAATTATTTTTTCGTGTAAATTTTCACTATAATTTTTTATATTTGAACCTGTATGTACGGTTTGAAATATACCTGTTTGCCATAAATTCATGTATAATCGCGTTGTTGAGTAGTACACATTGAATTTGCAAATTAAACAAAATCGTACAGCTTAGTATCAATTTCATATAAAATGAAAATGTAAAAAAAATGTCGAATTACAACATTTGACTAAATTCATGCGAGGAATTGATTAAATAGTTTGTATAAAATTATAATTATACATATAAAAATTTAATTTAATTTTAATTCCTAAGTTCAATAAAAATTCCTATGTAAACTTAATGTTAGAAATTATACCCCTGCGTATACGTATAATGTCCTAATATTATCAAACAGACACTAAAATATTAATGCACAACAAATATTATATAATGGTGTCAGTTCGACTCTCTATGCGCTCGTTGCGCCGCTTTTATGTCAATGTGACAGCCCCTAATAACTCTTCCTATTTATGTTTATACTAACAACTGCGCTGGTATTTCCTCGTTGGAATCTTCCTCGTTGGAAGTGCGCTTCTCTTGCACTCGTACAACACAACACAAATACACTCGGCGATCTGAGGATCTGATAGTAAAGATTGTTTAAACGTATTAGGTTGAGGAGCTATGCCTTCACCCCCACTTCGAGTTCCTTTTATACTTGCAGTGTGTGCTCGTTGCGCCCACCGCTTTAGAACAAGAACCCATCTACCGTAACGTCATCTCTCTCTGCGTCGTCGACACCCTTCGTCGGATATGCATGCAAAGAGTCTGTAAAATCTACCCAGACAATCCTTCCCAAAACCATCAAATTACGACTATCTGAACCCCCAAATATGCCGCTTCTGCGGCTCCTGTACCATTCCTTCTGCTAATAAGCTGGATATCTAACTATCGAATATAACATGTTTAATTTCTATAACCACATAGATGCCAATCACAACACCCCCGCCATAAATGAAACATGTTCTTCGAATAATATTCTGTTCCAGCCGCCATACATTTTGCTCCTAGACTACATCAGATTCCACTAACTTTGAAATCATTCCATCTACTTGATTCATCACCTTATGCAATTAATACTCATGTTGTCCTATCATCGACCAAAAAGTTTGCTCATGGACAACAACGGTTTGCACTCAATAGAGTAGGGCTTGAGACTCGGAGGTTGTCTGCCCATATATTCATCTATCTATCAAGCTTAGCTACGGCATTCTCAATAATGAATCCCCAAAACCAATTTCATCTTAATCCGATATCTGCAATTGACAAACAGACTACCAAATGACAATTCAGTTTCACATCAGAATCAACTCTGACCACTTGTATACCGCTACAGAAATCACTTCAACATAATCACCGAGTTCACGCATCGTCAATCATATTATCGTCAACTTTGAAAATGTGCGGTGTAGTAAGCTGAACGCTTACTGATTGTGAGGTATGGTCATACCGTCCCCGGAATCCCTCCTACCCCGTATTGGACGTGTATCACCATTGAATTCTGTCACCGATTCATCATCAACTTCAACTGCAACAGCTCCAAATCTTTCAGGTTGCTTATGCAAGTAAGGACACAAGTTGACAACAGTTTTTCCATCTCGTCCATAATCCCACTTGTTACAATTGGAAGTTCTCTTGAACTCAGGGCATATCATATTAATACTCCCAGGAGCAACATGTAAACTCCCACAATTCTCACCATAAACACACTTCATTCCACCAGCGGCTGCTCCACCGATGACACTGACAGCATATGGGTAACAAATTCTTTCTCGCCTAGGATATGTTGCCTGGACCATATTCTTTCTACTATGATTCGATTTTCCCTCTACTTGCCCTTCTTTAACACCACTATTGGTAAATCCAATGCGCTCAGTCTCGTATATTCCAAGTTGTTCCGGTGACGCAGGTTGCTGAGATCCTTTCAGCTGGACAGAATTAGCGTTCAAGTCAGTCTTCATATCATTTATTGTTTCTAATAGATTCGATTTGTATCCGGTTCCATCTATCAGATGTCCTTTCAATGTTTTCTGACGTTCTTGCATGGCAATAGCTAATTTCAGCCCTGACCCTGGATATTTGATCGCTTGCATCAATGCATAATCAGTCACCAAGTCAGGTAGAACAGCCTTTTCGTCAGCAATACCAGATTTCAGTTTAACAATCATGTTTTCAACTTTACTGAACACAGTATCAGGATTATCCCCTGATTTCGGACCATCGTATAAGCAATAATCAAGCAATTGATGAAGTTGCTTCAATTTAGTTCTTCCGATATCATCATCATCGAGCGCCAACAAATCTGATAACACTTCCCTCGCTTTTCCTTTATTCAGCAAATTCAAATACCTCGTTGCCACTTCCTTCTTTAATCCCAGTTTGAGAACTTCTGCTAGAAATTGTTGAACTATATTCTGTATTCTCTGATCAACATATGCAACATTTTCCATTAATTGTTCTGTAGGGACTAAGCATTCCATGTAAGCAGACAAGTGTTGAGTGCCAAACAGTGATAGCAGCTGACGTGTTGCTCCGATTGTTTCATTGTCATCCTTCATCGATTCCGAGTTTACCATTGAAGAGTTCGGCTGTATACTTCCGCTGCCAGCTGACGAAGCTTTGCTACTTGAATTTCCAGTCACCGATTCACTGTAATTTTCAAAATTCACACTCCAGATATCGTGTATAGTCTGACCAATCGAAGCTTGTAATGTCTTGACTTGTTCTTTCAGTTGGTTCCGCTCATCATCGATCCCCTCAACCAGCGATACTACTTCAACAAAAGCTTCCAATATCAGTTCCAACGCGTTCGAAATCAACTCAGCGTATCCTGAGGTATCTTGTTTCACACGTAACATTAATTTCAGGATCTCACCAACTTCAGATATTTTCACAATTGCTAAATTCTTCATTTCCTCCTTAGTCACCTTTTCGAACATGAACGAGTCACTTGAAGCCACTTCAGACGATTTATTCTGGTCTTCAACTGTCTTCTCATCCTTCTCCTTATCGAATGTCTGCAACAAACGTTTTAGACTATTGAAAGTTGTATTTCCACTGGTGTCTCTCGTAGTCAAAGAACTATCATCACAAGTATGATACGAAGAATTTCTGGACTCAGTGTCACTAAATTCGTTGTCTTTACTCGCAGTGTTACCGACATTTGTAACATTAACAGCTTCGCCAGCGTTCCTCTTCGCTCTAACTTTATTTGTCCGTTGTACCTCTTCATCTCTCAATAACTGCTCAAAATCAGGATCCAACCGTGCCTTTCTTCTGAGTATATACTCTTCTTTCGACTTCTCCGCTTCCTCGGATAATGCAATGTACCGGTCATCCATATCGACTTCAAATTCAGCTAATTTTCGTCGAACTTTCGAGCCTTCATCTATTACATTGAAAATCAAGTTTCGGATAGATTCTTTGGAGAATTCACCAGATTTTATCTGTTCCAGTAATTTTTCATCTATCTTGGATGAGTGATCTGCTTTCCCATTTCCCAACACATTCTTGATTTCCAAAGTCCCATTTTGTCGCCCTGGTTTATTTCTGTCACTTTCGATATACGCCAGCACTTCTCGTAGATTCTCGATTATGTCACCGTTGTTCTCAGCAATCCCATCTACATCCTTGTTATCCTTGACTCGGTCGTCCTTATCTAATCCACTTTTCGCCGGTTCAGACATTCCTATATTAGATGTGTTAAGAACAATCATATCGTCATTAGCAACGTTCTTGACAGTTTGGCTCAAACTGTCTCCCTTCGTAGGGCATAGTCTGCGTGCTAGTCTCAAGAAAACATTGGCAGCCGTGATTTCCGTATAATCTTTGCTGACTTCTTTCTCCTTTCCTTCCTTCTTCGGTACGATGAAAGTTTTGAAATCAACTTGGGTTCCCTTAGCGATCGATTCAATTATAGCTGACGACCATCGTGCTAGGTACGCCGAATCCCCGTTCAACTTTATTGCTATACGTTCCAGTCTAGCTCTCAAGCTATCTCCACCATTGAACTTGGTTGCGTTATCTAGATCGATTTCTCCCTCTGAAAACAATGTCTTATCCGGAACAGTGCTACTATGCTTACTCCAATCCTTCCCGGTTTCATTCAAATCAACACTCGACAGTACTAATAAATCCGGTCCTGTTTTTCTGTGTACATAGTATCTGAATAGTACATCCCCTTTACCACCCTTTATCGTTGTCGCTAACACACAATGGGGTAGTTTTCTGTTCGTAACTTTCTCTTCTAAAGTTAAGTTTAGTGCGATAGTTTCACCCTCCTCGTTTCTCAGAGGAAAAATCCTCGCTCCTGCAACAGGATTATCGATACTTGTCCATGCCTTTCCGTTGAAAGTCAAGTGTCGCAAATCCTTCGGGTCATATCTGCGTGTTTCTTGTGCAGATTCGTGTTCGCTTACCGCCGCTGCGGTATCCATTTGAGGACTAGGCCTTGCCTCTTTCCCCCTTTTTCGGTTCGTTTCGATTCGTTTACGCGCGCGTGCGCGCCTCTAGTTTAACTCTCTCTCGCTTATTCTCGCTCGTGCCGGAAGAATATATGCGCGTTTGTAGTCTTTACTATGTTAGAAATTATACCCCT
>Ga0099798_10531_pt1 | contig 12415 bp, 12 predicted proteins | sample Uncmet_Sort29A_1_FD_89870 | JGI IMG/M metagenome (GOLD analysis project Ga0099798, IMG submission 89870) | Marine eukaryotic communities from CALCOFI LINE 67, Pacific Ocean - CN13ID_Sort29A_1 | ecosystem: Environmental > Aquatic > Marine > Oceanic | place: Pacific Ocean: Monterey Bay | collected... | reverse complement strand
CATAATCATATATCCTTGGTGTCGCATGCACGGAAATCATGCGTTCATCGCGAAGAGGACAATAGCACGATTCGATCTCACATTCCAATAAATGATGGCGGAGAAGGCGCAATCAGGTGGAAACTCAGTCTCCCTGCAGACTGAGGCAGGAATGGTGTACACATGTCCGATGGACAGTGACGCGCGGGTTCAATCTTACCAGCACTAGAAGGCAATCAGGAGGAAGTGCGGGTACCACAGGAGCAAAACTGGAAGCACTCAGTACAGCGAATGGTGGCGTAAGAAGCATTGGTGATTTCCAACGTCTTTTCAGCTTCCGAAAGGCGACAAAATTCGCATGTACAAATACAGACGCATAATAAGCTACCTACTCAAAGGGTGGCGTAACATCTGCGATATATTGTGATGAAACCTTACGACAAACCCGTGAAGCGAAGGATTGCGTAAGGTAGGTACTACCATGCCTCTCGCGGCGCTCCATGCTTTGCTAATACCGCTGGGCTTAGTTTAGCTTGGTTTTCGGTCTTGGACCCGTTGGGTCTTGGACGCGCGAAACATTGGTTTTAACATAGCTCGATATCGAAGGCCCTGGAGGAGAAGGAAGTAGTGTGAGGGGCAACTGGCGATCTCAATGGTAGTATCATCACTGGTAATAGGCTTGAGGATCAATATCAGCCTTGCGCCGCTGACAGTTGTTACAGAAGAGTCATCAATTATTTGGTCGTTGGTGTTACATCGATTGCAGAATCACAAAAAGGAGTGCGAGAACAAGAGAAGGCACCGACCGTGTATTAAGCATTCGCGGTCGGCATAATTTGACAGTGATGTTGATAATGGCAACTCCTAGGAGCGCTCCCTTGATTGGTAGTATGTCACTATGATCATGAAACGCCTCTTAAAGAATTCGTAGTATAGAATTCATACAGTCCCAAGGACTGTAGCGGCAGGTTCGCGCAACCTAGCAAGATATGCTAGTAGCACACAAACCAACGCTACCTTTCTGGGAAAATTGGACTTGAGAGTATTGTGCGAACGATCATGTCGCACAGAGACATGGACGCCCCCTATTTGTGAGATCGCCGATCTCGACCTGGGGTGAAATTACAAGTTTAGTTGGTTCAACACGTGGAAATCATAATGAAGATCAGGGACGCGGGGACCGCGGGAGAGGTAGATTCAGTAACGCCCTGTAGCATTTCGTCGGCAGCGACAGGACCGTTAGTAGAGGTGGAATGAACGAACTGGCCGGCAGAACAGCTGGCCGGTCACTAGCGGCAGGAGGGCCGCACACTGCAGCCTGTAAGGAACGAAGAAGATCTGATAGGCAGGAGAAGCAACGGTCGGGGAAGCGACGAAGATGGCCCGAGAACAAGTAAGAGACGTCACCAGAGACGTCATAGATCACGAGAGCGCTGAAGCACGCAATAGCACGGGCCCAAATGACAGGAGAACAATATGGAGACCAAAAATCGGTGGAGTTGGCAAGAACGTCATGAAGCAACGCAGGAGATCATTTGATTGGTGATTCGTTTAATTCGAAAAAAAAAGCGTTTAAACCGATTGAGTGTGTGCCAGAAGTAGCGTACTTAGTAGCGTACTTACGGACCTATTGCGTCATGTATTCTGTGTAGGGGACGACACCATTTCAATCATCAAAAAGTGTATCTCACGTGCAGTACTGTGGTTGTTCGGGCACCGACCTTGCGAAACTGTATGTCACCTGAAGTGCTGTGTAAATTAGGAAGTATTATCGATACCGCGCCACCAATCATATGATTGTTCTCAATATCTCACAAAAAAATTTTTTTTCCTATTTTCTTGATTTCTCATCCAGCTAGGCTCAGGACTGGGGCGTAATTGGAGGGTATCAGTGAGGCAAGGAGGATATCAGTGAGTTGTGGTGGCAGAGGAGTCATTGATGGCGTTGTCGAGTTTTGTGGGACAGGTGGGCACGAGACTGTCCATTATAATTTATTGTACGCGCGCCGGGCGCACCGGCATTGTTGTACGTGTTTAATGGGGTGATGTTAGTTTATTGCTTTATTTTTCATAGGGGTATACTAATAATATTCACAGGCATGCGATACTCGGTATCTAATCCAATAATTTGGGTAGATGTGGAGTGATAGACACGCATACCTTTTGTGAGTGATAGACACGCAAACCTATTAAGCATCCGTGTGTAGCTCGAGAACATTATGGGCTATTAATCTGGTATCGTAGGCTTTCCTCGCGCTGGATCATGCTGAAGCAGCTCACCAGGTCGCCCGAGATCTCGCACCCTGACCGCCGGGCAGCGAGAGGTGCGACGTATATCGCGTGGCGTGCGTCGAAGCGCCGACGGTGTCGGACGCAGCTGCAGCAGCTGCAGCAGTTCAGAATTTTCAGATCTCGAAGCATCGGAGCACCTGAAAGCAGCACTCCAGAAACTTCTGAGACCAAGGCGCTCGACACCTCACCTTCGCCCAATCAATTCAAACACCAGAGATCTCGACGCCATCCCAGACGCCAGACTGGGGCGTCGCCAAGACACCAGAGATATCAACGCCCGCCAGAGACATCAGATTCCCCCGCACTTCTCGCATCATGGGCTACATCGGTGCGCCTGCACTGCCTGCCACTGCCCAAGGTTTTGCAGCCCCCAACTTAGCAGTCTACTCAGGCGCATTAGCTGCAACTTCACACACTCCGAGTCCACCACCCGGTTCGTCACCCGCACAAGCAGCAGTACGAACCACAGGGCCACTGCTTCCACGATCAGCTACTGCGAGGTTGCATCCAAGATCGGCCAGAGCGAGGGACGGAATGGCAGCTAGCGGTGCCGGTGACGGTGCGAACGAAATGGCAGCTACACCGAGAACTGAAATATCAGAAGCACCAGTGACCACAGAACTATCAGAAGCACCAGTGAAACCCTCGCAAGATGCAACAATGTCAACGGATACTTTCACGACGAGCGAGGTGTTGGCAGGAGAAGCAGCAGTGGATCTTTCACTAGAAGCAAGGGATACTCACAAGAAGCAAGTGGATCTTTCACTAGAAGCAAGGGATAGTCGGAGTCCATCACAAGCGGCAAAGATCGGTTATGATCTGCATGGGAATAACCTCCGTCGAAATGATTTCCATCTACGTGATCTCCATCCCAATGATATCCACCCTTCAAGTTCTGCCGGCTTGCAGGGCTTGTACAAGCCAATGTACAAGCTAGAGAGTCCCCGGCCACACGATCCCATCCCGCACTCTGCATCCTCAGAAGCTTCACTTGGCATCAAGTCGTTGATTATTTGCGTCTTGCTTTTAACCATTCTAATAGTCGGCGTCCAAATCAAGCGGAACCGATTGTCGAAATTCGTGCCTGGGCTCGCAGGTAGGGACTGTCACTTGGCATCAAGTCGCTGATTATTTCCGTCTTGCTTTTAACCATTCTAATAGTCGGCGTCCAAATCAAACGGAACCGATTGTCGAAATTCGTGCCTGGGCTCGCAGGTAGGGACGGGCCCAATAGTAATACGGGGGGCTGCTAGCTAATGCTATTTTTATTTGTGTGTAAATCCAAATAGCTTCCTGTGTAAGATTGCGGAGGATTGCTTTGTCAGGGGTAAATGTCTAGATCATACTAATGTTTTCAACGTTATCAACTAAAAGAGAGCATCATATTATTGTCCGTGGATTTTTCATGTTTTTGACGCTAAGTAATTGCCTCTACGGCAGAGGGAAATGGACTCTACTGGAGAGGGAAATGATTTTTACTAGCGTGTCAAATTCATTACTATGCAGTAGTATTACTAGTAGCAGCGAGTTGCAATTTATCCTAAAGTAACACTCCCAGTATCGTCGGCTCTCCCAGGTGTCTCCATGATCGTCGGGCTATTGCTGGGCGGAGTCTTGTTCCTCGTCAGACCAGTGGATGATGGGGAGCTACCGGTGGGTCTGACGGATGATGGGGTGTTACCGGTGCCGATGCCGATTGGCGGGACGGAGGATTTGAATCATTTGGGTCAGTCGACACTTGGAACGCCGGAAGATTTGGGTCGGTCGACGGTTGGGGTGGAGGATAACGGCAGTGAGCCGGATTTGGTGGGTAATTCGGAGACTGCCGAGAAACGGACTGCCAAGAAACGGACTGCCAAGAAACAGACTGCTGATGCGGAGAAATTGACTGCCAGTGTGGATATGCTAACTCCAGGTCGTGCTCGGGAACCAAAAGTCAACCAGGATAGTGGTGATCAAGCAGATGTGATCCCGGCGTCCGCATCAGTGACAACGGCAGACTCACCTTCCAGTGGTAGTATTGACCTTCATGTGTCCTCACCAAGCTCGCAGTCGCCAGGCGGTCTAGGACCACAGGTGCAAACCTCACTGCCGCCCACTCCCATCAATGGCCAACTGCCACACGCTGAGCCCGCTGCCAACGTTGGCAGCAATCCTCCACCGTCACACCGTGACACCGCCCACACTCAGACTCAACCTCATGCTGTTGGAAACCTCTCAACCGCATCTCTGGCTCCGGAGTGGGCATTGAGGGATTTACAAAAACTTTTATAAAAACTTTATGAAACTTTTAGAGGACTGAGGACTCATACAGAATAAAAGAATGCATGCATATCCGATACTTCTTAGTCCATGGAAATGAGTGTCATAATTCGTCTAAAGTTTTTATAAAGTTTTGACTCACTTTCTCATTGCCCACTTCCCACACAGGCATCTCTCAGCATCTCGAAATCGGATCTGCAATTACATCCGGACTTCTTCTTTTACATTCTATTGCCGCCTGTGATCTTCGAAGCCGGCTTCTCCTTAGAGCGCAAGATGTTTTTGGACAATGTGTTTCCGATATTGGTAGTCTAATGTTTTTGGACAACATGTTTCCGATATCAAGTATGATGTATCAATGTGTTTCCGATACTGGTAGTCTAGAACCGAAGAAAGATGGTTTAATTTCGCGTGATGACAATGTGTTCGCTGTTTCTCATACTGGTAGTTTACAAGCGCTCAGCCTAAGGGAAATCATATTAATGAGCGAGTCTTAGGAGTCAGTCCATACCATTGTCAATTTACCAACACCGTTTTGATATTTTGAATTTGTGGTGTTTGTGATCTTCGGAACGACGGGATTGGCGTGCAGTACCTGTACTAACACCATTAATTTTTTACATTATGATTCGAGGTATTCGCGATCTTCGGCACCATGGCATCTGCGTATCTAATTTCGAAGGGCTTGTTCCATTGCGGCTTCAGCGGACTAGAAGACCCAGTGGTGTGCGATTTGTAAGGGTGGGTATTGCTAAATGTGGCGGCTAATTCATCGAAAATGTGGTGGGCAACTTATTTATTAAGTCATCTTTAGAATTTTGCAGGTTCGGCTGCCTCATGACTCATCTACAGAATAAATTCAATTGAACTTGTTGTAAATTCACCTTTAATACCTTTCTTCACAGCAAATTGAATCATAATGCCCCAGGTTTGGTTGCCTCATCTCCGCTACGGACCCCGTGGCGACAATTGCTTTGCTGAACCGGTTCTCCTCCCAGTTTCCCGACAAGCTGCGTTCGCTCATCTTCGGGGAAAGTAGTCTAAGAAGGGGTCGAAGGAACTACAGAATATGAACCGTTTAATGTGCATTATGATTTATCTTGATTGATCTAAATTCGATCACTGATCTGAAATTGATCCGAAGGTCACGATGAATTTGAGTCATTTCTGTCGCACTGAGTCTGCCGTGATTTTAGATTGATTTGCAGGCGTCCCATGGGCCATACGAATTTTCATTGAAAACACCTAAGGGCGTTTTGAAATTGAGCTTTCATTTCAACCACTCAAGGTATTCTCAACGACCCTGTCGCGCTCTCAATGTATTTCAACAACTCAAGGTATCCTGAACGACGCTGTTGCGATCGTCCTCTTTGACAGCATCTTGGCGCGATGGCGGCCGAGGGGGTTGCAGTGGGGTGGAGGGATTAAATTTACAGGGGGTGGAGAGATCACAAGCGACCAACTCCCTAACACAGACCAAGGCATCGACTACTGCGATCTGGCCTTGGATTTCACCAGAGTATCGGTGATGTCAGTTGGAATCGGCCTGTTTACCGCGCTGCTGTGCAAGTGGTATCTGGGTAGGTTTGTCCATAGGCATGATTCAATTTCTGAAGCAATGAGGGGGAACGGCGCGAGCAACAGGGGTAGGAATGGCAACGTAGGGGGTGACGATGCGGCTTGTTTCGAGGGGACTGCACAGAATCCGATCTCAGACAGGGGGACTGAGAGTGGCAATGCGTATAGCAATGGGAGCGACGAAAATAGCGGGACCAGCGCGATCCTTCGGGGCAGGTCCAGTCGCGAATTATTGCTGGGAGATCACGAAATGCGCAGTTTAAATGCGACCTCTACCATGGACGCAACTGCGGCAAAGGACGCGACGAGGAGAGGCAGGTACGATTCTACGAACGCAGATTTAGACTATGGGCACTCAGGCTTACACTATGTGGCAAAATAGATTTACAGTGACTATGTCTCAAAAGTTTCCTCTTATTGATGGATTGACAGTTTTCTTGCGGTATTTTGTATTTTGAGACGGCGAATAATAATACCTTGCGTATTATGCGAAAGAATCGATCCAGTTTAATGTATTTTGTGTTGTCGCAATCTGAGTGTCTCGCACAGTGTAAATCCTAGTCTCCACAGAAAAGGGCGAGGCAGCGACAACGCAATCACTAGTCGCGGCGTTCGTTACAGAAGCCTCGGTGATGACCAAAGACCACAAGTGACCACCGACCAAGCTCAGGATATCAGAATATCATATCCAAGTTCGACGCCATCCTCAAGCCCAACCTCCCCCCACGACACCAACACCCCGTACGAACTCGGGTTCGCGATTTTGACGAGTTACCTGTCTTTTTCGATTACTCAGATGAACGATTTAAGTGGAATTTTGGCATTGTTCGTCGCTGGAATGGTGTTTGGCCATACTGGGGGAAATCATAATGAAAGTGCCGGGGGAAATCATAATGAAAGTCCAGGGACACGTCTCCCGGAGGGAAGTAGGGGAGGTGGCACTATCAGAAACCTCAACAGTGTGTTTAGTACTGCAACTACTGGCATTGTCATTGACCATGGACCAAGTGGTTCCGATTCGAGCAATGTTCGTTCCGGAGAAGAGTCTATGGCGGTGCTAAAAAAGCCAATGAATCCGACTAGTAACTACGCAGAGGGCTCAGGGCACTTACAGCCGTCGTTGTCCGCTTCCACAGCCTCCACGCAAGCGGAAAGTCTTAACAGTGGAAACGACATCAGCGAAAGTACACTGAATGCAGCGCTGTTGCTGGACGATCGAGGGTCGGTGAATCAACAGTTTTATCCCTCTGAAGACGCAGAAATGTCAGAGTTCAGTGGTTCGAACGCAGTTTCGACTAATCAGATTAGTATTAATCTGGGTTCGGCCTCCATTCCAGTCCCGACTATTACTAATCCCGGCGCGGGTCCCGGTCTGACGAATCGGAATCCAACTTCAGTTCCCTCTTCGTCCTTCAATAATAATTCCGATCCCCCAAATTTCCGCGCCAACCTCCGCCTCTTCCTCTCGCGTCAAACTCTCTCCGATGATGCACATAAAACCGCCGGAGTCCTACTGTCGCTGATAGCAACTCTCGCTGAGAATTTGATCTTCTTGTATCTCGGACTCGAAGCCAGTTTTGTGCTGCTCGAGTGTGAGCGCGGCCGGGACGCCGCAGTCGTCGAAGATCGGGAGCAGGAGGAGGAACGGGACAAGGAGAGGGAGCGGGAAGAGGAGGAACGGAACAATGAGAGGGAGCGGGAAGAGGAAGAGCGAAAAAGCGAGGAAGGTGAGAGGAGCAGTCCGGAAAGGAGAAGCGAAGAACGGGAAGATGCGAATCAGAGAGAAAGTGCGGGAAGATCAGATCAGAGACGGGGAAGTAAACTTAAAGAGCAAGATTCAGCAGACGTCAGTACTAATAAACTTGGCCAGCGAAAACAAAGTATCGACTTGGCCAGCGAAAACAAAGTATCGATGATCAAACGATCTGATCAAAATAATATTCATGAACGCGGCTCCGGATTTTCGATTAGCCGTCACACCACTGAGTCTCCGCGGCGGCGAATATTGGTTCCGGCAAGTAGCTTCATCACTCGAGCTCTCGAGCCCCACAGCGGCGTCAATAACAATAACATGATGAGTTTAAACACTAACAATGTCGTCACTAAGAATAGCATCGTGAATGGCAGCAAAGTCGGCACCAACAATAATAACATCGCGAATATCAACAACAACATCAACACGTGGCCCAGTGCGTCGCTCCTGCTGGTTTCGCTCTGTCTCATCTTTTTGAGTCGCGCCCTTCAGGTCTTCTTCCTGAGCGTGATTCTGAACGGGATGGGGTATGCGCTCAATTTTCTGCGAAATCTCAGGGACAAATTGAGGAGAAAGTCAAGGAATAGAGAAGTACAAATGAACGGGACGATGGCTATCCCGATGGATGCCGCTCACGCGAGTTTAGGGATTCCGATGGGAAGTATGCGCAGTGATCGTAATGTGCGCAACAGTCGTATGCGGAGTCAGCAGAGTCCAATACGGCAGAATCTAATCCAGCAGAATCTAATCCAGCATAACCTGACAGGCTTTGCAGAACCTTTGGTAGAGCCGGTGGAGAATGCTGATGGTCCGCAGGTGAATGCGGATGCGCAACCGCCAAATTATAATAACTCGGGCGATGCGGATGATCTCGATGTGGATGATCTCGGTACATCCACGCGCCGCCGTCTCGACTTTCCTGACGTTGGAAGCGGAGTTAGGAGTTCCATGGAGGAGAGCGCTGATTCTTCTGTCGCTAACGATGGGGGTCATGGTAATGGGGTCGCTACTCAGTTTCCTACACAGTTTCCCACACACAACAGCAGTTCTACACACGACAGCAGTTCTACACACGACAGCAGTCTGTCAGCGCTTTGCAAACACGCCACCCAGCAGTCCTACATCCCATGGCGCCATCAGCTTCTGGTCATTGCGGCTGGATTGCGAGGCGCAATAAGCTTTGCACTGAGCTTAAGGATTCCGGATGATCGCGCCCGAAGAGAGCTGGTGCCAACAACGATTTTCCTCGTTGTCGTAACAACGCTGGGAGTGGGCAGTCTCATGGAAAGTATTGCGATCAGGCTGAGGTTTTTGAAGAGGTGAGTTATGAGTATGGCTACATCCCATGGCGCCACCAGCTTCTTGTCATTGCGGCGGGATTGCGAGGCGCAATAAGCTTTGCATTGAGCTTAAGGATTCCGGATGATCGTGCGCGGCGGGAGCTGGTGCCAACGACGATTTTTCTCGTTGTCGTAACAACGTTGGGAGTGGGGAGTCTGATGGAAAGTATTGCGATCAGGCTGAGGTTTTTGAAGGAATGAGCGTTGGGAGTGGGGAGTCTCATGGAAAGTATTGCGATCAGGCTGAGGTTTTTGAAGGGGTGAGTTATGAGTATGGCTACATCCCATGGCGCCATCAGCTTCTGGTCATTGCGGCTGGATTGCGAGGCGCAATAAGCTTTGCACTGAGCTTAAGGATTCCGGATGATCGCGCCCGAAGAGAGCTCGTGCCAACGACGATTTTTCTGGTGGTGGTAACAACGTTGGGAGTGGGCAGTCTGATGGAAAGTATTGCGATCAGGCTGAGGTTTTTGAAGGAATGAGCGTTGGGAGTGGGGAGTCTAATGGAAAGTATTGCGATCAGGCTGAGGTTTTTGAAGGGGTGAGTTGGGACTCTTGGGAGTAAGTAGTCTAGACTCGGTTAGAATCGAAGGTGCGCTGAAGACAGAAGTATCAAACAAAAACACGAAGCGTCCGAAAAACACGGAGACAGAGTCCCAGAAACTTGCAGAGACACATATTCAATTGAATTCACAAAAACCAATGAACATTTTCCATATGCGTAATGTGAGCTGTCCCCGTTTTATTTTTCCACTTGCTTGAACCTTTTTTCCCTCAAGTTTTTCCCCACTTTTTTCCCCAATACTATAGTGTATGGTGCGCTTTTCAATCCTACTTGACCCAATATCATTCCCTCTAATTTTGAAATTCAAATCTGCGCAGCGGAAATGTATTTGGAGGAAGGATTGCATGTGGGTGTTGTTTGACGTCGACACTTAAATCTATGGCTATTAGTAGTATTCTAGCTACTCTCAAATTCGAAGTTATAATCATAAAGTAGCACTATCATCAAGCAGCTCTATACATTATCCAACCACTCTCATCCAAGATGACGGTCAAGCACGTAACGGCAGTCGTAACCAGCCCAGCTGCGAAGGAGCTGTATCGAAAGGTTGTTCGCGCCGCAGGCTCCTTTCAGGACTACAACTTTAGGAATTACTTTGTGCGGAGGGTAAGAGACTTCATTTACCACTACAAATTTTGTTCCAATAATGTTTTAATATAGAATGAAGCATGTCTTTCCAACATGAAATCTAAATTCGCGAAAATTCTTTCTCACACTCCTTCCTCAAATGCCCTCCACGAATTCCTTCCTCAAATGCCCTCCACGAATTCCTTCCTCAAATGCCCCCACGAATTCCTTCCTCAAACTCCATCCACGAATTCCTTCATCAAGTTCTTCCCTGAACTTCCTCCCCAACTTCCTCCCCAGGCCCACGAAGATTGGCGACAGAATGAGCACTCTCCTGAATTTCTGAAGCAGCAGGAGCAACATCTTGGCATGCTAACAAGGCAAAGCGTGGTCAGTCAGATGTGAGGAGATGGGGAAATGATACCCGTATACATTATTGTGCATATTAATTAAGTGTCTCATTCGAATTAATATTATTGTGATACAGTGATTATTATTATGGTAGTACGAGTGATATACCTACAAGATTGCATCAAAGCCAACGCACTTATCAACAATTCAGACCCAACCATCGTTCGCAAAAAAACAACCAGGTATCCTTCGCCTTTGTATAAAGCTGAGAATCGGGAGTGAGTGCGGAGGCAGCTGCTCTTGCATGCCATGAGGCGAGATGTGCACCGTTTTAGTATCGCTGAGCCTACGCTGAGGACCCGTATGGATTTCAATTTTTGGAGAGGCGTCGCTTGGGTTGCGGATTGGTTCGAATCCACTTACAACGAGAGGAAGGAGTCGTGTGAAGCGGCTGTTCTATGTGGAGAGAATCTCCTCGGAAGCGGTGCTTTCTGCGGCGTCGCCGTCAACTGTGGAGGAAAGGAGAACGCGAGGCACCAGATGTCATACTGCCGTTGAAAGCATCGACTGCTATCAATGCTGTCGATGCCAGAAACATGAAATCAGAAACCTAATTTTTAAGTGTCAATACCGTATATACAACGCGGAAAAGCAATTTTGATTTTTTGTGCTGATAGCAAGAAAACCTAACATAACGCTCGCGCGAGACTGGACAGTTTGTGAAACGTATGCGCTGTCGAAAGTATGATGTGTCGACTTGTTTCTGGAAGTGCAAGGCTTACACTACAATCGGACTACAACTTGCAAAGATATGCGCTGCGCAATCCTGAATGTACGATAAAAATAGCAGCGTAGTTTCGGTGTCCTGAATTTACGAGAATAATAGTAACCTTTATAGCACCAAAACGGAAGGAAGGTTTTGGAACCCTTAAGAGATCGGGCCCTTAAGGACCTTTAAGGGATGATCCCTTAAGAGGTCGCGAGGAAAAAAAGGAGAGGAAAAAAGAAGAAATCCGATCCTTTAAGGGATCGCCCATCCCTTAAAGGATGCACGCACCCCTTAAGGGATCCTTTAAGGGATCGAGGGATCCCTTAAGGGTTTTGGGTGAGGAGGTGGGGTGGGAGGGTGGCATGGGAGAGCTTGGGAGAAAAAATGCAGAAAATCCAAGAAAATCATTCGAAAAAGCTAGAAGCCACCAGGAGGCTCAAAACATTAAAGAATTCATTACGAAAACGGCTCAAATTTGAATAAAACAGCTGTTTGCGAAGCCATCCTGGAGGAGCAACAAATTCTGAACTGCAAAAGGAGCCGGGAAATTCCGGGAAAAAATCGCTGAAGGGGCTCAACTCCCTTAAGGGGTCTCTTAAAGGATACCCCGATCCCTCAAAGGATACCCCAATCCCTTAAAGGATACCCCGATCCCTTAAAGGATCCCTTAAGGAATGGATGGGAAATTCTGATTCAGAAATTCCATCGAAAATTCAGAAATTCCGTCGAAAATTCAGAAATTCCGTCGAAAATTCAGAAATTCCATCGAAAATTCAGAAATTCCATCGAAAATTCACGAATTCCATTGAAAAATCAGAAATTCCAGCGAAAATTCAGAAATTCGATCAAAAAATCAGAAATTCCGTCGAAAATTCAGAAATTCCATCAAAAAATCGGAAACCCCAGCCCTGATGGAGAAAACACCAATAGATTCTCAGCCCTCAAAACCAAAACTCGGG
>Ga0099798_10530_pt1 | contig 12420 bp, 11 predicted proteins | sample Uncmet_Sort29A_1_FD_89870 | JGI IMG/M metagenome (GOLD analysis project Ga0099798, IMG submission 89870) | Marine eukaryotic communities from CALCOFI LINE 67, Pacific Ocean - CN13ID_Sort29A_1 | ecosystem: Environmental > Aquatic > Marine > Oceanic | place: Pacific Ocean: Monterey Bay | collected... | reverse complement strand
ATAAAAAGCGATAATCCAAAAATCGAAGTCTGGATAACTACGTTTAAACCTCGCTGCTGTCTCTTATTCAAGCAAGCCGTGGGGTGTTTTCCCGGGAGGCACTACCCTGAACCAGTAAAACCCAGTGAACCACCAATGCCAGTTTGAGCCTTCTTCGGCACGACCTGGCGCAACACCTCACCACGATAAAGTTCTACTCCCAATCATGGATTGAAAGCGATAATCCAAAAATCGAAGCTGGATAACGATGTTTAAACCTCGCTGCTGTCTCTTATTTAAACAAGCCGTGGGGTGTTTTCCTGGGGGGCACTACCCTGTACCTGTAAAACCCAGTGAGCCGCCAATGCCAATTTAAGCCTTCTTCGGCACGGCCTGACGCAACACCTCGCCACGATAAAGTTCTACTCCTATTTATGGATTAACAGCGATAATCCAAAAATTGAAGTCTGGATAACTATGTTTAAACCTCGCTGCCGTCTCTTGTATTTACAAACCTTGAAATGTTTTTATGGAGGGCACCACGCTGAGCCTGTAAAACCCAGTGTGATAAAATCTGATAAACACCATAAATCTCTCACTAATTTTACTCATAAATTTATAATTTATAATAAATGATTCTGATTCAGGAGTTGGGCCATACTGATTCATTGTCACCTCTAAAATTGCCCCTATAGCTGAAGAGTCACTTTTTCTGAGAATTCATTTGAAACACGAAATTCTAATGATCTACATACTACAACCATCATCGCAAATCCTTTTTTTGAGCATAATATTTATAATTGAACTACGACATTCCACTAATCTAAGCGGTATGAGCAGTAATCAAATTTCTGTCAACATGATAGCCTTTACGGATGCGAACATGACCGCCGGACTCTAGCATATTACCAATGCAGATTTCTGGAATCCTCGGCCCAAGAAAAGCACCGTAAAAAAAGGGACCTATATCGCGCCATGCCTTCGATGAATGTCGTGGGCCTGTTAGCCGAGCTTTAATTGACCGGATTTTTTGGGAGCAAAATTTGAAAAATGCGCGAAAAAATTTTAATTTTTTGCCATAGCAGATGATGCCCATAGAATTAGTGTACGAATAGAGAATTAATTAAAGGTGAACCATATCAGATGCCATAGTCAGTTAGAAACATGCAATGAATAGTGCCAGAGGAGTTATGAAAGCTCTAGTAGCTTTCAGAGACCAGATGATTCGCACAGGGTCAACTGTTGAACGAACCGAACCTGCAGATAGTTCATAATATTGGATATATCATAGAGGTTAGTTCACAGAAATTCTAATCAAATGTCATCAAAAATATCGGTGGGGTGATCGTATTTTGGATCGTATTTTTTGTCTGGGGGGGCATGTCATCCAAAATATCGTAAGTTGAATCGTGTTTTTTTGACTACAAAACAGGATACGACACAAACAATTAAAAATTGGATGAAAATTCGATTGTCATCTTTCCTGTATCCAGTGCCAAAATTGTAAGCACCCACACAGCAATAACAGTGTTTGACTCCAACACACTCATGAATTTCGTTGATTCAATTTAATTATGATCTTTAGTAGGCTTAGACCATCCAACAAACCTGTATTGAGCTACGGCCCGCCTGCGCCCTCTGCGGCATGAAGAAGAAGAAGAAAAGAATTAAGGCACCATTGAAAAAATTAAATTTTTCCACCGCGGTTTCAAGGTCAAGTTGGAGCAAAACAGGATCGCACAATCTGAACAATGAATCCATAGTCATTTCGATAGACACAATGTGGATTTTTCAAAATTTTTTAGAAAACAGAAAAATTTTTTTTCTCCATTTTTCTTTTGCACCCCAAAAAAAGACCTCGTTTGCCGTACCCGTGACCAGTGAAGCACGTTCTTCGTTCATGTATACAGTGTCACCGCTCCGGTGCAGTGTCGCTTCCCCTGGGGAAAAATCACACGGGTGGTTTTTACACAAACATTGAAACTTCAAATTCCAAAAACGACTATAATTCGCCACATTATTCATGGAGGACAAATTGAAATAAAGAACGGAGTGTTACAAACTAAAATGACAGCCCCAATAGTAGCAAGATTGCCCTCCCTCCGGTCGGACGTTCCCACAGGTGGGTTTAAATTCTGTTTAGCCGCGACCTATAGGTCGCGGCCTAAAACAAGAAGAGAAAAAGTAATTTTTTTGACTGTTTTTACTACTAGTAATTTTACAAGTAAATTTTCGATCCAATTCATGATGGTCGTCGTCAAAACCATCGAGAAAACTAGCGCTTCAGACCTGAAGGCCATGGGTTCGAATCCCGCAGAGCGCATTTATTATTCTATATTGGACGTCAAATTCATGAAAATTGATGGAATTTGGACGTATCCAAAGGGGGGGGGCACACAAATCATCCAAAAAGCTCAAAATATCGTCCAAATCCATTACAATTTGTAATAGAATTTTGAACAAAAAATTTTACTCCAAATTACATGGTATTCTTCAAGTGCTCAAAAGGAGCTAATTTTTGCCAAAGTTCTTGCAAAATTAGCAAGAAAAGTGCTATATTTTGGAAATAATGCTATTTTATGAGCTTAACACGGGCATAGCGCGCTATTTCACCTGAGTGCGCCGCACACTCTTAGGCACAAGATTAGCCTAGAAACTGCGCTTTACAAGGCTCACAACGCAATCTTATCAATAATCGCACTAAAAACCAGCAAATCAGTCGATGATTACGCTTCACAAACGCGCCGCACAGACACAACGCTACATAGTAACACAGTACCAACACGGTTTAACTGCTTCCGCAAATCGCTGCGCCGTTGCGAGCAGGCTACGACCTTTCATATGGCTGCACAGTGCAGTCATATGAGAGGTTGTAATATGCTCGGCTATTTCATTTTGCCCGCAAATCGCTACGCCGTTAGTTACACAAATCACACGAAAATCTAAATAAATTAGAGTCACGGCCTAAAGCTGCAGTAGTTGAATTTAAGCGAAACAATCAGGCAGAGAACTTCAGAGCACAATGATGTATATGACAGGAGGCATAGCGGGAGCAAAGTTTCATAAACATTTCAGCTTTTGAACAAGAGCATGAACTCCGCATGGGGACGTCTGCATGCGAAAAGATTGCTACGTATGATCAGTGGAAGGAAGACCAAGAGAATATGTCTGCTTATGAAATATGGCAGCAATATTCTAGAACTAGATACGACCAGGAAGAAGAAGAAGTTCACGTCCACCGAAATACTTTCGAAAAGGCGGTAGATTGGCTAGTGAACAGTTTGATTGCAATGTTTTTTTAGAACTGTTAGAAAAATCGTAGATAGTTTTTTTGCATTGTTATTCCATAGGTAATAGGTGCAGTACTTGATTGCATTTTTGGGGCGAGAAAGTAGCAACAAGATCAGTCACTGGTTTGCATTATCTAATATTATTCATTTTTTTTTCAGGTGCTGTGTGTTCGTTGTTCTATCGATAAGATTCTTTAAATTTTATTTTTTCTATTGCGCAGCTTGGCCTTCTAGGAGCTGTCTGCAATGATTTTTTTATTCTCACATTGCAATTAATTTCATTGCTGCTTAGTCTAAGGCCACTTGGCTATAAATGAAGGCGAAGGCTAGACGAGCAATAGAGTGGTAAAATTTGCTGGACGTCGATGCGAAAATTTGAACTAGTTCAATTTTATTCAAAAAAACAGAAATGGAAATTTGAACTAGTATGCCATCTAGTTCAATTTGGAAAATATGTTTTGAACTAGTTCGTTTACTAGTTCAATTTGTATATTTTTTCTTCATTTTTTTTTGAACTAGTTCATTTTGGCGGTTATTTTACTAGTTCAATTGTCTAAAGATCATTTTTACTAGTACATGAACTAGTTCAATTATGGATTAAAAATTAAACTAGTTCGTTTACTAGTTCAGCCACTAGAACCGACAGTCGGTTCAAAAAACCAACAGGAACACTTCACAATAATAATTATAGTAGTAATTGTCTCGGGAAATCTACAATAAATTACTAATACGAAATAAAAAACCCTGCTCGATGGCCTCCAACTTTCTCTCACCGACGAAGACAAAACGAAACGCAAAAATCGGTGCCCGATGAGTTTCCAAAAAGTGGTTTTGGCGAAAACTACCAAAATGGTAGATTTTCGACATTTGGCGGTAGAGGCGCCCGCCCAAAACCAAAAACGACATCGCAAATTACGCTGGCTAAACCGCACGGGGTCTGCCAGCGAAATTACGCTGGCTAAACCGCCCGGAATCTGTCAGCGAAATTACGCTGGCTAAACCGCCCGGGATTTGCCAGCGCAAGCTCAACCGCCGGGGGTTTGCCAGCGAAATGACGCTGGCTAAACCGCCCGGGATCTGCCAGCGAAATTACGCTGGCTAAACCGCCCGGGATCTGCCAGTGAGATTACGCTGGCTAAACCGCCCGGGATTTGCCAGCGAAACTACGCTTGCTATAAACCGCCCGGGGCTAGCCAGCGGAATTGCGCAGGCTGCCAAAGCAATTACGCTGGCTAAATCGCCTGGAATTAGCCGGCGTATTTTTTCTCACAAAAAATCTGACAGACCCGCTGATTCAGTTAGGTTCAGCTCGCGAAATTGCTGCTGTTTTTGTCGCCCACCATAAAAGGGCGCGTCATGTTCTACCAGATACGATTGCTGCTTCTGCCTGGTTTGTCAGGTCTAGAATGGAATGACACCAGCCATATTACGCTGGCTGCGACGGGCTAAGACGCCCATTTGTGTAACGAAACAAATAAAACCTTGAACCAGAACCAGAACCGTTACCGCCACCTTGGACAAACAACTAATCTTAAAAACCAACAGTTACACCGATTTGACCAACAACGATATAAGTCTACCCCTAAAATAATATTCCAGCAAGCATACGAAACCTGGTATAAGCCAAATTTTGAAACGTAAATTCTAGGAGCAGTCACAGTCAAACCCAAAATAGAATTTTTTTGTGTTTATGAATGGGGAAGAGCTAATCTCTGAGAAGGAACAATTAAAAACTTGAAACAGAACCTGAACCTCAACCTCAACCTCAACCTTGAACAAAACATTACCAATACTAAGTGCCAAAACTTATACCAATTCGGATTTGCACAACAAAGAGATACTATAAAACTCTAGGTTAAAGATCCAGCAAGAACACGAGTCCTGACATTGCATATCTTGAAATCTGAATTTTATGAGCCATAAATGTCAAAGTGGAACTAGCAAAATTTTTGTCTTCATAACATGCGCCTTGACCATTTTCTTGGCCCAACTCAACTTACAGCCGTCTCTATGAACAGAGACGGGGGTGATCGCTTACCTAAAGAAACAACAGGTGGTGACGAAATAGATACCCCAAAAGCTTGAGCACCAATCATATAAATAACGGACACAAGAAAACCAAAAACAGCAAAAATCACAACCAAAGCGATACTCATATGGTGATTTTCAACGTCTAATAAGTTTTCCAGCAACTCCATCTCCTCCTTGTTGACCGGGATGGGCTTGAAGTTGTGTCCACGTACTGGCTGAGGGGGATCCACGCCAGATTCTGGACCTTCTACAAAAAATACTCTGTCATCTTTATTAATATCATCACTAGGGTAAGCCTTGCTCATGATGCCAGAAAGCAGATCCCAATAATGGGACTTTGGTCTGATATTGACTACCGAGATCTCGTGTTTTCCTGTAGAGTATTCTTCACTGTTGATGTCGATAACATGACCGCCGACGATAAACTCGACCATGGGAGGGTTATTCATTTGGAACTGGCTAGTGGGGGGTTGCAGATTTAAGGTAGTCTTTAAATACCCTGCTGCAGCACTACCATCTGCATAAGCGCGCCATGGAATTAACTCCGCACCGTCCAAGGGGTTGACAAATCTAATGTTGACACCCGCCTGCATTTTCTTTTTTTGAATGAAGGAATATTCGAAGGAGGACAGGCGTAATGCTGCAGAAGGACCTGGAATGGCAGCAATGGCCATGGCGCCGTAGACGACTTGTTTGAGCTTGAGGTGTTTGTGATTCTGGAGAAACAGCATGATGGATTTGGTTTTTTGAAATTAATACTAATTTCAAGCTTATTGAATAAGATTAAGGTACTGTGTATTAAGTGTAAAGTTGAAAGTGAATCAAGTTCAGACCGTACTAGGTTTTTAAATTTTGAAGTGGTAAGCTACTAGTTTTTTATCTTTAGAAAAGAAGAATACAATGACTACAGGATAGACAATTTCTCACCTGAAGATTTTGGCTGTGTGTAAAATACGGATACTTTATCAACGAACCTGCGTTATCGGATAGGGAAACCAAATGTTAACAACCTAAGCTTGGAGATGTAGCGCGGAATCTATCGTTCATGATTCTTATCACTCTTCGTGGTCCCGACACTGCTCTGCATGAGTATTATTCTTATCACTCTTTCGTATCGATTAATATAATTACGTTATCAGACGAGAACGATGCGAAGAACGACTCGGACTTTAAAAGGTGCCTCAGAGACTCAAAACTTTTATTGATTTTATTCTCTCATGTTCTTCAAAAAAGGTCATTGTATCGATGACAAAAAAATATCGTTTCTCGAAAATATTTTTCAAGACAAGATGTAATAAAAATTGAAAGAAAATTTCAGCGATGGTAAGGTTAATATGTCAATGTTCAGACAAGGTGACGAAGCTGGTATTTGAAGCTGCATAAAACTATACAAGAGAGGTAAGTATTACCGACAAAAAAAATAACACGAAGAATAAGTTCTTCGAATATCAGCGTTATAGTCCCGCTACTTTCAGCAATTATGCTTCACAAATTCGGCCGTTTTCGACATTCCGATCATAAGCAGCCATCCAAATGCCGGTATTCCACTAAAAAAGATGGTAACAGCTGGTACTTCTCACCGATGACAATCTCGGAATAATCTACCGCCCCTATAATATCAAAATCGACGCTTCCCATCGCAAATACACTGTCATATGGGTAACCATCAGCGGTATACGGTGGCGGAATTCTCATCATTGTATCGCCCTCAGACATTACATGAGGTGCTCCAAGTGCAGCTCGTGTGATGATGACTGTTCTTTTGGCAGTTTTTCCCAATCTGACTCCATTCCTTCTGTCTGTATCGGTGTAGTGATCTGCCTTGGAGAAATTTGGAGTTAGATAGGTTCCATAACCGAAAAGTGTACCCGCGCTGGTTCCTGACATTCTTGGCTCAAATCCTGCCTTACAGATTTCACCAACCTTGTCTGGCGGTGTCCCGTGAAAAAGAAAATATTCGTTCGCCGGAGAATCGGGAATTTGAAAATTTCATAAGCACGGTGGACAGTCATGGTCATTCTCAGAATCATTAAGGTACCGGTTTTCTCCGAAATATCTATTTGGGCAGATAAAGTCGTACCTTCTTTGACGACCAATAATATTTGCGATTCCCGTATTCTCATAGGCTTCTTGCAGTCTTTCAGAACTGTTTGTCTCCAATCTATGTGGTCTCAAAGAATCATTTATGCGCTTCAGTAAACTCGTTGCAACTTCAGCAAACACGGGAGAGATAGTGAACCGCGTTCGATAATTTAGCCGGGGCAAAGTACAAATACTTTTCCATTGTAGGTCTCGATTCTACTCTTGCACTTCTATGAGCCTATCGAAGCAGATAGTTTTTTTTGTGTTTTTTTTTTTCCCCCTCTGTGATCAATAAATTCTCCGCAAAAATCAACTCTGAGCGAGAATGTTGTTTCGGTGATAACGGATTTTTGCGGCAGGCGTCCCAAGGATTCAAATTTTGAAATTCTGAGCTGGAATAAGCACTAGCTACAGTACTTCCGGGACCGGTGGTACTGCTACTACTACTAGTACTAGGACTGAAATTTAACGAGTTTGGTGTAGCAACGGTGCTGTTAGATTCAGCAGAGGATGCCAATAGCGTTTCAGAAGCCCTATTGAGTTCTGATTCATCCTGACCTTGACACCCAGACATTTTCAAAATCTTAGTTTCAGATTCGGTGTTCATTAAAATAAACTGGCCCCGTTGAGCTGCTGCAAAAATGAGATAGTATTAGTCATGATACCACGTTTCAATACGTTGTAACAGGAATGGCTATGCAAACGTATTGTAATTTGAGTAAACAAAGCGGCAAAATTTTTCAATGATAACGTGAATCAGTGCCAAGAGATCTTTTACACCGGAATTGATTTACTTCCTTTTTTTTCAATAGTCAAACTATCATGGCCATTTTTGCTGCTTTAAGGACAAAGACACGACTTGTAATTTAGCGAAAACATAGGTTATGGGTATGACATAATTTATTGATTTCCGTGCGGAAATTTTGAATTTGCATTAATGTTTAAGATGGAAAAAAATAAGCAGGCCGACATAAATTAGGCAATGTTATAATCAAATTTAGCTAGGTAATACAGAAGTCCAACTGAATCATACTACTAATAGCATCACAACAATCCAGGTTTCAATTTCGGTCCCCGAAACTCAATTTCCCGATTTCATATTAATAATTATTCGCATCAGGATGCAAATTGCCACTTGAACTTCTACTAATAACTTATTCTGATTCAAGAGCTGGACCATTATAATTCGTTGTAAAATATGCGGTCACGATAAAACATGTTCCTGTCTCGTCATTACCGATTCGATCATTCTTCTAGGACCTTTTTCATCGTTTGACTCAAACTCGCCCAAAACTAAAAGTTCATCTGTTACACGGCCAAAATCGAGAGATCCTGAACTCAATACATCAAGAGATTCTTCGTCTGCTGAACCTGCAGCTCCATCTCACCCAAACCCATTACACTCCCCATATAATTTTTTAAATTTTTTTTTAAAGTCTTTCAGACACCCAAAATCAAAGGGGTTTCCGGGTAAATTCCCATTGAACATACAATAAATTTCCTAAATTCTGGTAAATTTAAGCCGTTACAGCTCACAGTTGACACCGGCTGCCGCGGTGCCACCCATGCTATTACTAGTTCCATTACAGTTTAAGATTCTAAGACAAATTTTCTCAAAACCAGAGAACAGTTACTTCTCTCTCAAGTTTCAACAAAGGGTATAATTTGTAAATTTTCGCGTTCCATATGTCAAAATTGCCCCTGCCAGCAGCCGCTGCATCCCTATTGCGCTCCCGTTCCTCATCCAAGAACGACTCCATTGTTCACGTCGTGGTGGACCAAATTTGGCTTCTGACTGTAGTGATATTTCTGAAATCAGATCTTCTTTGGTATAATAGCAATTTGTGACGACGTCAATGTTCGATTTCATCTGACGATTGGACGAGCTTTTAGGTTGGGGAGAAATATGATTATACACAAAGATATCTACTCCGAATTCCAAATTTACAGTGTTAGACTTGACAGGGTTGACACCTTGACTAGAAGTACTTCTACTAAGTAGTACTACTACTACGGTCACTAGTATTTCTAGAAGATGCTGCTGGCAGCTGCTAAATTCAAAAGTTCAGAGTGTAAATTTTCAATAAAGTGTTCCAAAGTTCAAAGCTTATCATTGAAATTATTAATCCTCAGATTCTGTTGTCCGACTCTGGTTTGATAACCGAATACTTATCTGAAGGGCATCTGTATTCCCCTTCTGTTTCCCAATTCAAAGACTTATCTGAAGACCATCTGTTTTCCTCCCAATCTGAAAATAAACCTAGACTATTACCAACACAGTTTCGTTTTTTTTTTTTCTGAAGTTACATATTCCATATCCATCCAGTATTCTTCATATAGTACTCCTGTGCAATCAAATTTTTGTGGATATAATTCCCGAAACAACTCGTTCACCAGGTTGCTTTTCAAATCCAGTGGCAGGCTCACATTAGATATCGGTATTTTTTTTCTCCGTGACGATGTCATTCTTTTCGGCAACTAAAATTTTAGCATGACTAGTAGTATGCTTTTCATGGAATTCCTTCAGTTTGTCTTCCACCGAGTTTTCCATTGTGAAAGAAGTGGGTTCAATTTTCAAAAAAAAAATTAAAATCTTAGGCCGTTTGAGGTTGACATGGTGTCACCGTTGTGTAAAGTATTGATACTTTAATGTCAACGAAGTTCCTGCGTAAATTTCACATGGGGAAACCAAATTAGTACAAGTATTATAGTATAATTCTTATCACTCTTTTTTCATTAAATTTTTTTTATCAAAGTTAGATCTCGTCCACTGTACATCTTCATCGCATATCCATCTAATCGAACAAAATTTCGATGTTAAAGTCGCACAGTAACAACTGTTAACTCGTTAATTCATCGGACTCATTAATTTTTTGACATGTCACAAGCTCCTCGGCGGTAAAGAATGTGCACAGACACTCTTTCATGGATCATATGATGAATTTTAACGTCCATAGTACCCAAACCTTGAAAAAAATATAAAATGAATATCAAAATGTCTCGATCTCACCGGTTCTTTTTTTGTTCTTTTTGGATCAAAAATGAGTAACTTGGAAGACTGGAAAATATAAAAAACCAGTGAGCCGCCCATGCCAATCCAAAAATTGGTTTGGTATTTGACTTGACGCAACAATTCAAGGCCACAATCTATCATTTGTGTCCACAACTAATGATTTCTTTGTGAACATGAAACCGAGTTAATTTCATCGCCCCCAAAACTTTAGTCATGGCTGTAAAATATGTGTTTAAAACAGCGTATAGATCTTAAAGAAAACACGTTCTCTTGTGAAAAGATCCAAACTGACTTTGTATTGAACCAGTCCGAAAAAACAAAGATTACGATTTGATCGTGGGACGTTTGAGGATTAAACCTCAAGTGTCTGTCGTTGAAGAGTTTTCCTGGAAAAGGCCTTGCCTGCGAATACAGTTACTACCAGTTGTCCATTTGAAGGCAACAATGAGCAAATTGCAAGACGAGAAAATATAAAAAACCAGTGAGCCGCCAATGCCAATCCAAAAATTGCTTTGGTATTTGACTTGACGCAACAATTCAAGACCACATTCTATCCTTTTTGTCCACAACTAATGATTTCTTTGTGAACATGAATCCTATTGAATAATAGAAGTATTTTGCGGGCGCGCGCGTGCTTATCGAGGAAATGATGAAGAATTGTGGTTTATGCTAGGAATATCATTATGCCAGGTAAATATTATGAGGTTTAAATTAGTGCGAGGCATCTAGTGTTAACAGGCTAGGAATTGGCTGAAAACCCGACCTTTTCTAGTAACTGTATCATTATGTCATTGTGTATATACCTACTAATACTACTAGTACTACTAGAATAATGCCAATATCTCTACACATCTACATCGCACTAATTATCGAGCGTCTATACACATCCTTTCAAGTTTCCATTTTCTTTACATAGACTAAGCCCACTTTCTGCACACGTAAATCATGATCCCACTCCTCTCCTTAATACATATTTCACGCTAATAAATCGTCAGATTTGTGAAAATAAGCGCGATATTCAAATTTCTCAGAGTCATCCCTTCTCACGTCTCGCACAATTGATATGACACCACTGGCAAATCTTCCGTCAGGCTTAGCGAAATTGAAATTAAGATCAATTTTAGCCTTGTAATCTTTTGGACGCGGCGGATCTAGTCTATCACGTCGACGTCGTCCGGGCCCGCGCAATCCGAAGAATGGTTCTTCGTCGAGATCATCATGATAAGAATCATCGTCGAGATCATCATGATAATAAATTAAATAATCATCGTCGAGACCATGATCATAATGAAATTTCTCATAATTGATTTTTGATGAACACTCTCGGTTAAAGAAACGAAGCTGTTTAAATTTATCGCTCTTTATCATGGATTCAAAGGTGTCAATGATTTTCCCCAGTTCACCCGCAACTTTATCATGTTTTCTTTTATCATGTTTTGCGTCTAAGAAGTATTGTTGTAAGGACTTAAATAAATGCACCAGTTTCTCTCCATCAAGTACCGCATGTTCGGGGTGATCTAGTTTCCGGACCTGTGGGGAAGGGGTTTTTAAATTCTTCAGAGAAAATTATCAAACCATTGAATACCCAGACACGAATATAAATCATATTACACAAATATAATTCTGAGTCCTGACATATTTCAAGTCTAGACCAAAAACTAAAACTTACCCCATTCTGAAATTCCGTTGTCTCCATCAGTAGTATAGACTTTAACTCCTCCGTGAAACCTCTACCAGTTTCTTCAAGCTCTTCCTTGAATCTTTCTAATTTCTTTTTCTTTTCCGTTTCCTCCTCCTCTAATTTCTTTTTCTTTTCCGTTTCCTCCTCCTCTAATTTCTTTTTCTTTTCCGTTTCCTCCTCCTCATCTCTCAAAATCGCCCCAGACTCTTCCTTTCTTTCTAAATTCTTTTTCTTTTCCGTTTCCGTCTTCTCAGATTGAAATTCTCTCAAAATCTCCTGAGCCATACTTTTAACATCTTTGGAAACGAAGACTTTCTTCATATAAGGATATTTTATATCTTGTT
>Ga0099798_10529_pt1 | contig 12430 bp, 9 predicted proteins | sample Uncmet_Sort29A_1_FD_89870 | JGI IMG/M metagenome (GOLD analysis project Ga0099798, IMG submission 89870) | Marine eukaryotic communities from CALCOFI LINE 67, Pacific Ocean - CN13ID_Sort29A_1 | ecosystem: Environmental > Aquatic > Marine > Oceanic | place: Pacific Ocean: Monterey Bay | collected... | reverse complement strand
TTCGCGCCGAGCCCGAAATCCGCCCCAAATATTTTTCCCCTGGCAGTAGTTGGCTGTAGCCAAGGCCAATTAACCTAAAGTACGCGGCAGCTTACTAAAAATGGCCTTAAATACGCAGGTAGCGCAGATCGGCAGCGGGGAGGTCGTTGGGGAGTGGGGCATCGTCTCCCCTAGCGCTGCGTTGCGGGGAGAGTCGCAGAGATGGCGCCAACCTCCCGGGACCGACACGAATCTTCCGCGTTTTTTTACTGACATACGCGAATGTTAGCAATATTTATTTTGAATAAAATGCGCGCATTTTACGTGAACTACTAAAAATTGAAGCAGGGCATCGTCAGCGGGGGGAGAAGCACAGAGAACGCTTTCCCCGGATCTACACGAATAGAAGGCATGAACATCAAGGATCTGGGAGTTGTGTCTGCGAAGCACGACTAGTACGGACACCAAACAAAGCCAACCGGAGCGGCTTATTGGCCTTGGCTACAGCCAACTACTAACCCAGAAAAATATCTAGGGGGGGGGGGGGGGCAAACGACAACGAAGGCTTGGTCAAACGAATTGCGGTGCTATGTCACATGTGATTCGAAATGGGGAAGCTGCGTCAAAGCGCGACGTTCACAAAAGAGCGAGGGCATCACGCGCCGTCTTCTCCAAGAACTTGGAACAAATGCCGGCATATTTGAAATGACGAGCTATCGCAAAAAAGGGCTGAGTCGAAAATTGCGCACCCAGAACGGCCCACTATGAACCGTCACCGAAGAACGGTCCGGGTTACTATGCCGCACCCAGAACGGCCCTACGCAGTGTGCACTGCTTGTCCACTCATTGTGTACAGTGGAATCGAGTCGAGTTTTTGAGATCCGGAGCCATTTCTGTTTCAAGTCGGGGCTCCGAGTAGCGATGGAGTTGCTCGAGGAGCAAGCGTCGCACACGCGACGCTACGGGAAGCTCGAAGCCCAGCTAAGGGCATCGGAGCTCTTCGTGCTCAGCCGCGACCACGAGCGCCAGTTCCTCGTCGTGGCGCCATGGTTCGACGGGGAGGAGGCCGCACCGGAGAGCATTGCCCCTTTGGGGGTGCAGGAGGGCGAGCCCGTGATGTGCGCTTTGTACGAGGTCCCACCGGAGCAACTGACACTCCTCCACGAGGCCCCCCAGGATCTTCGCGACCAATACCGCTCCGTGAAAACCTTCCCCTCGCAACCGACCGCGCAAGACATGGAAACCTTCCTACAGAGCGTGACCAAAGCGACGTTGACCTGCGTCTGCGGGGACATCTGGCTCACAGCCGACGAGGGGGCTGCAGTCCAGGAAGCGCGCGCAGCGGTGCGAGCGGAAGCGGACGCGTTTCGGACCGAGATCAAGGACCAACTCTCTCAGCTCTTCACTGCGGTGCAAGGGATGGGAGGGGTCGCGACGGCAGGGGGTCGCCTTCAGGGCGGTCTGAGCGGGGGGGTCTTGCGTCGCGGTGGTGCGCTCCTCGGGGGTGGGAGGGGTCTCTCACCTCCCGATCAGAACGCGCTCGCGGATCTGGCTCGCCTGCAAGCGGAGGCGCGACAAGGCCTTGGCGTGCGAGCGGCGAATCCCCTAGCGAGCGCGATCGGGCCGCGCGGGGCTCAACCCAAAGCGACAACGGCCCCGCGGGGCTTGCTCTTCGGCGCGCCCACGGCGAATCCCTATGGCAGGGAGACGGACAAGCGGGACGACATCATCGGGAAACCGGCCATAGACAGCTCCACGTTCGAGGACGCGCTCCGGACTTTCGTGCACACCCTCGAGGACCAGGTGACTGGGACCGGGGGCTCACGCGGGGCGGCCGCTCTCAGCAAGCACCGGTCGACGTTCATCGAACACCCCATGGCGGAATACGAACTCGTCGCGACGCGCGCAGCGGAGGAACTGGGCAGCCCAGAGGGGATGAGCGACGCCGCTCTGATGAAGACCTACTTCGAGCGTCGGGTCGCGGTCACGTCGCGGTCGGTCACGCAAATTTTCACGATGCTCAATCTGATCCACTCCGCTCTCGCGGAAAACGATGTCGCGCTAGCGCTCGGAAGGATCGCCGCAAGCTACCAGACGCTCGAGGAGTGGGCGCACGAAGGTCACCCCCACTCGAGCATGTCCCGGGTCGCTTGGGCGGCGATGCGCGCGCCGGACGTGCACTTCTCGGCGTGGACCGCACAGAAGTACGAGCGCCACGCGAATGCGACCCGCCCGCTCTCGAATCCGAAAACGAGCGCCATGATGGCTCAGGTCCTTCGCGACGAGAAGACCCTCCATGGGCTGCGCGAGGAGGAGGCTGCCCTCCTCGCCAAGCAAACACGCAAGTAGGAGGCTTGGGCCCCCCGCGTCGGGGCGGGACCAGGCATCATGGCCCCAGGAACTGGGGTCGAAAGCACGGCCGAGCAGTCTTCTGCGCGATCGCCTCCATTACGTTCCGCGGGAAGACGCGCCTAGGTGAATTCATGCGCGGCGCCCTTCGGGCGCAGCCCCACTTACCCCCCAAGGTTTCTCCTCCGTCCGCGTCTCCTCCGGACCCTGCGGGAAAAATTAGCGAGAAAGACACCCACACTTCGACGGGCCCGTCGCCGGCGGCGAGGACCCGTCCCCTGTGCCCCCTCGCGTCCGCGACTCGGCGGGCGTTGCTACGCGTTCTCGATGGCGCCCTTCTGCCTCCGCGCGCGGAGCGAGCTGCTTTCGAAGGTCTTGTCTGTCTGGCGCTCGAGTTTCAGTACTGCGGTCGTCAGGGGACCTGCCCCTTCACCTACGAGCAGTTGTCAGCTTCGCCCACGGCGTCTCAGAAGCGAGCGTTGAAAGCGTTGAGGGTGCGGTGCAGGCAGTTCGCCCAATGCGTAAGAGCGGTCCCCTTAGTGACCGCGGCTGGCGGGCGATGCACGGAAAAAGTGACTCGAGTCCTCGAAGACACCTACAAGGGTGCGGTCGCCGTCGGACTCGACAGCGTCGGCGGCGTGCCGCGCCGTATCGGACCTATGAAAGTTGACGCTGCGCGCATCGCGATCCCGCGCAGTGGCCGAACTTTCGACCCAGGCAGGTTCATGCCCAACTCCGTCCGGGAACAGTACGAGGACCCGGAAGCGTTGCAATGGTGCTTTGATGAAAAGCAGCGAATCCCTGCCGCCAAGTTCCACGCAACACCCGCTAACCGGCGCGAGCTCCTCGCAAAGATGGACGCCGCCGGAATGTTGGAAGCCGAGTACGCGCGAAACGTGCCACGGGCGCCCAACGGACAATCGATAGCGAGCGGTGCGTTCGCCGTGCCGAAGGACGCCGGCCTGGATCGTCTGATCACCAATCGGATACCAGCAAACTTCCTTGAGGAGTCAGTTGGGGCGAGCGCGGACCTGTTCCCTCATGCGTCGTGCTTCTGTGAGCTACATCTATCCAACAACCAAGAACTCGATTGCAGCGCCATCGACCTCCCCGACTTCTACCATACTTGCGAGGTGTCCCGGAAGCGAGCGGAGCGCACCCAACTCGGACGCCCCCTCCCTCTGGGGGAAGTTGCGGAGCTCGACTGCGTACGTCGGTTGCGCGCGCGCGAAGGGCCTCCCCAGGCTTCCGATTCCGTGGCGTTGCTGCAAGCCACCTTGCCGATGGGCGATCGCAATGCGACGGATTTCGCGGAGGTTGGGCATCTTGGGCTGCTTCGCTCCGCCGGAGCGGCCAGGCCGGAGCACCTCGTAACCTACCGGTCCCCGTTCCCTCGCAGCAATGTAGTACAGACCGTGATGATTGACGACAACATCGTGCTAGGGAAACGGCGGCGACGTCGGGGTGGCGCGCGCACCCCTGCACCTGGAGCAGCCGAAGTCGTGCAGCGAAGCGTCGACGCTTACGCGAGCGTCGGACTCGCGCCCAAGCCCTCCAAAACCACTCTCCACGCCTCATCAATCACTGGGCTCGGCGCACGGATCGACGGACGTTGCGGATGGGTAGCAGCAAAGCCCGAACACCTCGTGGTCGCGTTCGCCACGCTCGGCAGCTGTATCGAGAATGGAGGCGCAACCCACGAGGCTGCCGCTTTGGGCACCGCGCTTTTGACCCACATCCTTCTCATGCGGCGCGACGCGCTATGCCTAGTCGATCGGTTGTTCGCCTGGGTGCATGCGTTGGGAAAAGGCGGTGGAACGTTCGGGCGGATGCCCGCGGCGGTTGCGGACGAAATCCAAGTTCTCGCCTTCCTCGCCCCCCTCCTGGGCACCGATCTGCGCGTGCGCTATCACCCCGAGCTCGTATGCTCCGACGCCCGCGGAGGAGGGTGCCCTCAGGGCGGCGTCTGCCGGACGCCAATCAACCCTACCATCGCGGCCGACCTGTATAGGCTACGAATACGCCGAGGCGGAGCCGCGTATCTCGACGACGCCACCATGGTGGAGCTTAACCGTCTTCGCGCGTATTTCAGCGACGCTGGAATCCCCGGGGGGTTGGTGGATCTCGCTCTCAGTACCCCGGACCCGATTGATGAGCTGCTGACGCCGACCCGGAATTGGGTCGGAGACCTTGCAGAGGCTCTTGACTGGCGCGGAAAAGCGTTCGGTTTCCCGCTTCCAGCGAGGGAACACATCAACCTTAGCGAATATCGCGCGTTTCGCGTCGCGATCCGCCGTCTCATCAAAGAGGGAGTGTGCAGCGCCCGGGTGACGTTGTTGACCGACTCTAACGTCGTCCTCGGTGCCACCGCGAAAGGGAGGTCCAAGTCCGTGAAGCTTCGCCGTCTTCAACAGGCTCACGTGGCCGAGCTTCTGTTCTTCAACCTGTACGTTGGAGCGCTGCCCATCTCCACCCATCGCAATCCCGCGGACGATCCGAGTCGTAGTGCCCCCGTTCGCGCTCCTAGCGAAGAACCGGAAGACTGGGCGACGCGATACCTGCGCGGGGACTTGGAGGCGATTGACCGACGGCTCCCCGCTCTTCGGCATGAGCGTTGGCTTCCGCGCGTAGGCAGCCCCCCGAGTCCCGTCTATGACCGGAAAGCGGAATGGTCGTTGTCACACGACGATTGGGCGCACCGCTCTCGCGGGCAGCGCGGCCTGCTTCTAGGGGCGGAGTACTCCTCTGACGAGAACGCTGACGGGCCAGAAGCGAATATGCGAGCGCCGCGGGAAGCCCGAGTTGCTTCCGCGCCTGCTGACATTGCCGAGCGTGATGCAGAGCCTCGCCGCGTTCCCGCGCGACGCGGTAGCCGTCAACGCGACCCCACTGTGAATCTGCTCACCGGGGGGGTCGGCCCCCTGCGACGCGCGGCGCTCGATACGCTACTTGCAGACTTCGTCGAAGAAGGTCGTGCATCCGGCGCGGATTACCAGCTGCTACTAGACGGAGGCGACGTAGCGCCTCTGGTAGCCGCGTTGCGCTGGGCTGGGCAAGTCTGGTACAACCGCGGGCGGCCCCGTCATCACTTCGTCGAACTCGTCAACGCGGTCTGGCACCATCGCCCCGAGTGGCGTCACATGCTCTCCGGCGCCTGGGGAGTCGCCAAGGAGTGGGAATTCTATGAACCGGTAAAGCACCACGCGCCCTTGCCTGCGGACCTCGCGCGAGCGATCGTAGTCGTAGCGCTGCTCGCCGGTGAGTTCCGGTTCGCAGCGAGCGTAGCCGTCGGGTTTGCAGCTGGGCTGCGCCCCGGCGAGATTGTCAGCCTCACCCGACGCAGTTTGCTGTTCGACGACTCCGCAGAACTCCTGTACGTGATCTTAAGTGCGGAAACCTCTTTTTTTTTTTTTTGAGAGGTCATTGCCGCGAACCGTCGATTCCCGATGGGCGAGCGCCCGCGAGCCGCTGGTGGTAGCCGGCAAACCCACCGCTATCCCCGGCTTCTTATTGAGGCAAAGGCAACTAGTAAACTCACCGCCGAAACGAATTAATAGACCCCGGGTCCCAACCCTCATTTCGGATCGTTTGGGTTTTCCGTCGCTAGCAAAGGCGGTGTCGCTACGCACCGAGGGCAATACCACTAACCCCTGCTGCTTGTGGTGTCCGTCGCTCACTAGGGCGGTGACGCTAACCACCGGAAACTTTGCACAACAAAGCCTCAGCTGCCCGAAAAGCAGACCGAAAAAAGCACCGCACGAAAAGAACACTGCAATAAGACTGTCAAGCGCCAAGTCGTCGATCGTCGATGAGGTTGCGAATCATGCCTCACACACTGCGAACAGCCGGCCGGCGGAAAATTAGAACGAAAAGACGCCGACGGGAGATTCGACGCTGCCACCCGTGCTCCCTCATAGCAGGAGGTTAGCCGCAAGGCCCCTCCTGCTCCCGCGGGGCTATATCGTCCGGCAGCCTCTGCAGCGCAGGGCACTACTCTAGGCTAGAGTAAATCCGGACACCCCTTCCCGCGCACACGAACCATCACTCAGCATAAGTGTGGTCCTGGGTTCCTGGCTCTCCCGCGCAGCGTAACTGCTACGGCAAGTGCAACGAACCGTGCAGAGATGCGGCCTTCGACCTCGCATTTCTGCACGGCTTGATGCACTGAGAATGAGGGTGTGAAAAAAATGATGTTAAGAAAATTTGGTGTCGAAAAAAGACATGTTGGGGTTTAATAGCGCAGAAAAAGACTCCAACCCGAGTACATGGTATGGTCGGCGGGCGCCTTTCCTCCCCCTTCCTGGCTTTGCCCATTTTTTCAAAATTTGCCGACGACCAGGCACTTCCTAGGCTCAGGTCAAGTTAACTGGTTCCTAAATGAAAAGTACCAAAAAACGCCGTGCTTACTCACGTATAGGAATAAGAGCTCGTACTCGAAAAGACAAGAGCTCACCCTTACGCAAAGAAACATATTATTACGCAATTATACCTTACATGTACACTTCATTATTTGATGGGGGGCCAAACAAGATGGGATGGGATGGGATGAAGCGCCCCGCGGTGGAAATAGGATAGACAACAAAAATGAAATGTATAACGCGCGGAAAGCGAGCAAGGTATGTGGCGACGGGCACACAAAGCATCCGGAGCGAAGCCGAGGACCCTCCTGAAAGGGGAAGAAGGCGAGGAGAAGGAGGTTAAACAGTGCCCGAACATAAAATGTAGTAAGCACGTAAGCGTTTGGGAGAGCGTATTTGACGACCGCGCGCGACGGGAGGCGGGGCAAGACGTAGTGGAAACAGAGATAGGAATGCCCGAACATGCCACGCGGAAACCGGCGACGCGGGAGCAACCTTTGAAAACGGCGTAACAGCGCAAGAAACCAGATTCGCAAGGAGACCTCAGCAAGCGCGCGTGCCAAAAACGGCCCGGCGGGGGTTGGCCAGGGACCAGCACGTGCTCCTAGCAGACCCGACGATCTTCGCTCTTCTTGCGTTCACAGTCAGGATGGACGATCCCCGCGCTCGCCTCTGGCCATCGCCCACGACGTTCGCAGTGCACTGGGGACGTTACGTTGAGTTCTTCGGCTTGTCCGCTTCCGACGTGCGAGGCTTCCCTCCCAGCGCCATGCGTGCGGGCTGTGCGTCTGAGTTGTACCGTCAAGGGGCCCCTCTCGACGACATCGCGTGGGTGCTTCGCCACGCTGATGCCGGGAATTTGCGTTCGTACATACAGGAACTGCCGTTGGCCCTTGCGCGCGTGTACATGCCCCAGGAGGCCAAAGCAAAGATCACTCGGTACGCAGCCGTGTACTTGGCGGTCGTGAGCTTGTACTGCGCTGGCTTCCTCGAGAGCTCCGCGGCCTCGCGCCGGGCCCGGTGCTCTACGCTGACGCTCCAGGCTCCCCGGCGCCCAGTCGGATCGCGCGCGCGCCCCGTGACGTTCACATCTCGTCGACGTCCTGAGCAAGGGTCACCGATGCCCGCGGCTGCGCTTGCCGCCGAACCACCCATTCCTGCCCAGGGCGTGACACGTCCGGAAGCGAGTTCCTCACCCCAGGGTGTGCCACACTCCACAGCCAACCGGTCTGGCCGGCCCATACGGGGAACTGGCCTACTCCGAGAGCTCGCTCAGCTTCAGCCGCGCTCAGCGTTCCTCGACTGGAGCGGGCACGATGCCCGAGGCTCCGTGCGCGTTCGCGAATACGTCCAGCGAGCCGGCGTTGACTCAGACGTTGACAGCGCTTGACCACCAGCCTGATCCCGGTGCGCTCACCTGTATTTTCGCTGCGGCTCAGGAGTGGCCGCGCGCCGCCCCGATGGGCATCACCGCTTGGGTTATCGTGGTCCCCCCACGGCGTCGTCGCGCTTGGCCGTGGCCGATTGTCGTCATGCCCTGCTACTACTGTGGGCAGCCCGCGCCTGACGAGTGTCGGCACTGTCGCCGTCGCAGCTGCCCCCTTCACCTCCACGTGGAACTCGTCAACACCCCCTACGGGCGGATGCAGCGCTCGCAGTGCTTTGAGTGCTATGCCACCGGGCAGGCCCAGCGCCCCCATCCGCCGGGAGCGTGACGTACTCGGATGAGCGAGCGCAACGCGCGTCGGCCCGTACGCGGCAGCGAGCGAGCGTGAGTGCGCCCGCGACGATGAGTGAGCGGCGCAGGCGAGACGAGCGAGCGTGCGTGCGCGGAAGAACGGGTCTGGGAGCTTGTGGTCAAGATCCCACCCCGAGTGGAGAAGGGTGCCGACTGAGATCCTCAGAAGGCCACAAGTCTGCCCCTGGCTGCGGCCTGGAACAGTCCTGCGGTGGAGCCCCCCCCTAGGATGCTCCTGCGGGACCGGCAGTGGGCAAGAAGCTCTGGACCACACTTCCACCTTCACCCGAAGTTCGAGACAACACACACTATTACACTCTTCGAGCACAAGATGCTGCGCAAGTTGCTGGTGGCGGTTAGCATCGGGAGAAAAGGGCAGGAGAAGGGGCACTTTTCTTCCGAGCAATCCGAGCAGTTGCGGTAGCGCGCTCCCAGATCCTATCGACTCGGCGTGGCGCCTCGCTGTGTCCGCGTCCTTCCGGCACGAATGGCTGACTCTACTAGAGCGCGTTCGGAGCAGCGGCGCCCGATGGAACGGCTCACAATGTCCACTCATTGTGTACAGTGGAATCGAGTCGAGTTTTTGAGATCCGGAGCCATTTCTGTTTCCCCCCCCGCCCTCCCGGTGGCGGTTAGCATCGGGAGAAAAGGGCAGGAGAAGGGGCACTTTTCTTCCGAGCAATCCGAGCAGTTGCGGTAGCGCGCTCCCAGATCCTATCGACTCGGCGTGGCGCCTCGCTGTGTCCGCGTCCTTCCGGCACGAATGGCTGACTCTACTAGAGCGCGTTCGGAGCAGCGGCGCCCGATGGAACGGCTCACAATAATCAATGTATCACATTGCAATCCGGTCAGTCATGAAAAAACACATGCCGACATATTTGATTCAATTGAAATGTCGAAAATATAAACGCACTATCACACTCACTTGTAACTGCCGAAAACTCTTGCTCCGCATAGTCGGACATGTGCCTCGTCCCGATTGTCGGAGCGGACATGTGCCTCGTCTACGTGAGCCCCGTCCCGGGTTTGCTCAGCGGACATGTGCCTCGTCCCGGGTTTGCTCAGCGGACATGTGCCTCGTCCCGGGTTTGCTCAGCGGACATGTGCCTCGTCCCGGGTTTGCTCAGCGGACATGTGCCTCGTCCCGGGTTTGCTCAGCGGACATGTGCCTCGTCCCGGGTTTGCTCAGCGGACATGTGCCTCGTCCCGGGGTTGCTCAGCGGACATGTGCCTCGTCCCGGGTTTGCTCAGCGGACATGTGCCTCGTCCCGGGGTTGCTCAGCGGACATGTGCCTCGTCCCGGGGTTGCTCAGCGGACATGTGCCTCGTCCCGGGTTTGCTCAGCGGCCGCGCGCACCGTCCCGGGTTTGCTCAGCGGCCGCGCGCACCGTCCCGGCTTTGCTCAGCGGACATGTGCCTCGTCCCGGCTTTGCTCCGCACCAAGCGCTCAATGCAGCGCTTTGACTAGCTGACTAGTACGCCCACCCCCACACCCCCTACCCAATAGGAGGCGACGAGAGTGAGATGGAGGCGAGTTTTGGAGGCGAGGCGATTTTTGGTTACGAAACCCTCTAGACTCAAGTCGTTTGGGAAAAAAAAATCAAATTACAGGATTCCGGGCTCCGGCTAATCTGGCCGGGCCTGGGTTGTGGGACTGGAACCCTCAGAATGACCAGTTTGACTACTGAGTACTTACAGCGGTCACTGTAAGTACTCCAGTAGTCAAACTGGCAATCTCGTAGCCCCCCCCCCCCCTGCGAGGGGCTCTCGGAGATACTCAGTACACAAAGAATTCTCTGTTTGGCCCCCTGCGAGAGGCTCTCGGAGATACAAAAGAAAATCTAATAAAAGTACGATACAAAGTCTATCATAAAAGCTTTAATAGAAGTACGGTACGGAATTCTAGTATTAAAAAGACTCTAGTAAGGAACTCTAGTAAGGAACTCTAGTAAAAACTCTAGAAAGGAGCTCTAGTAAGGAACTCTAGTAAGGAACTCTAGTCAGAACTCTAGTAGGGAACTCTAGTAAGGAACTCTAGTTTTAAAGAAATTCTAGTAAGGAACTCTAGTAAAAACTCCTAATAAGAAATTCTAGTAAAGAACTCTAGTAAGGAGTCCTAGTAAGAATATTAATAATTAAGGAACTCTAGTAAGGAATTCTAATAAGTAACTCTATTAAGAAACTCCAGTAAGAAACTCTAGTAAGAAAGTTTAGTAAAGAAGTATAGTAAGAAACTCTAGTAAGAACTCTAGTAAGGAATTCTAGTAAGGAACTCCAGTAAGGAATTCTGGTAAGGAATTATAGTAAGGAATCCTAGTATGGAATTCTAGTAAGGAACTCTAGTAAGAACTCTTGTAAGAACTCTAGTAAGATATATACCCCTGGACAATAATTGGCCTTGGCTACAGCCAACTACTGTCACGGGAAAAATATTTGGGGCGGATTTCGGGATTTCGGGATCTGTGATATGTGATGTGGCGTGGCCCCTCGAGCGACCTAGTACAAACCTAGTACAAACCTAGTACAAACCTAGTACAAACCTAGTACAAACCTAGTACAAACCTAATACAAACCTAGTACAAACCTAGTACAAACCTAGTAAAACCTAGTACAAACCTAGTACAAACCTAGTACAAACCTAGTACAAACCTAGTACAAACCTAGTACAATCCTAGTACAATCCTAGTACAACCCTACTACAAACCTAGTACAATCCTAGTACAATCCTAGTACAAACCTAGTACAAACCTAGTACAAACCTAGTACAAACCTAGTACAAACCTAGTACAAACCTAGTAAAACCTAGTACAAACCTAGTACAAACCTAGTACAATCCTAGTACAATCCTAGTACAATCCTAGTACAATCCTAGTACAACCCTACTACAAACCTAGTACAATCCTAGTACAATCCTAGTACAAACCTAGTACAAACCTAGTACAAACCTAGTACAAACCTAGTACAAACCTAGTACAAACCTAGTTGGCCTTGGCTACAGCCAACTACTGTCACGGGAAAAATATTTGGGGCGGATTTCGGGATTTCGAGATGTGTGGCGTGGCCCCTCGAGCGACCTCAATCTCTCCATATAAAGACACAAACCTAGTACTAACCTAGTACAAACCTACTCCAAACCTAGTACAAACAGGTGGGGGCGATGTTGGGTTTTGGACTACAAAGCTCTACCGGGACGTTCATTTTGCATGGGTCTGAACCTAGTACAAACCTACAACCCTAGTACAAACCTACTACAATCCTAGTACACTCCTAGTACAATCGCTACGTCCCTAGTACCTCCTAGTACACTCCGCAAATCGTTCAAAGCTATACTAGAATCACTCCTAGTACACTCCTAGTACACTCCTAGCTGTGTCCTCGGCGCCGTTTTGGAGCTGTTGTGAAAGTCCCTAGTACACTCCTAGTACACTCCTAGTACAATCGGAAATCGTTCAAAGCTATACTAGAATCACTCCTAGTACATTCCTAGTGCACTCCTAGCTGTGTCCTCGGCGCCGTTTTGGAGCTGTTGTGAAAGTCCCTAGTACACTCCTAGTACAATCGGAAATCGTTCAAAGCTATAATAGAATCACTCCTAATACACTCCTACCACGCCGAGAAATATAATCCGAACAACCCCCGCACCCCCATAAAATTCTAGAAAGCAAAATTTTTGCAAAAATTTTGCTGCTGGCAAAAGTTTCCAGCAAAATTCGAATGCTATACTACAATGACGGAAATTGACGTGTCTTCCTGTTTGAGTCTATAATGTAATATAATGTAATATAATGGCTCAAACAGGAATCTAAAAAAATTGCTGATTTTTGGCGTGCAGAGAACTCAATATTCGTGGTATCAAAAACGAGTGCTTTTTTGAATTTTTGCTATCTTTATTTTCCCCCTTTTTCTCATACCACGAATATTGAGTTCTCTGCAACCGTTTTTTTCGCTTCGCGGATTCGTTTTTCCTGCCGTTCCTCCGCTCCGGACGCGGCGAAACCGCGCGTAA
>Ga0099798_10528_pt1 | contig 12466 bp, 11 predicted proteins | sample Uncmet_Sort29A_1_FD_89870 | JGI IMG/M metagenome (GOLD analysis project Ga0099798, IMG submission 89870) | Marine eukaryotic communities from CALCOFI LINE 67, Pacific Ocean - CN13ID_Sort29A_1 | ecosystem: Environmental > Aquatic > Marine > Oceanic | place: Pacific Ocean: Monterey Bay | collected... | reverse complement strand
TGGCGGCCAGGGTACCCTGGGGTACCCTGGTTTTTTTTCGCCAGGGTACCCTGGGGTACCCCAAAAAAAAACACTGTCTTCGACCTAAAAAGTTGAAGTTTTGGGTTTGGGGGTCGAAATTTCCGGGAAAACAAAACACCCTGTTTCCCGGTGTATGAGGCCTGTATTCGGCGTGCATACGGCGTGTTTCCTTTTTTTTGTACCGTAGTAAGCTCGCCCTGAAAGGGTTCCAACCGCCGTGTTTGAGGCGCTGACTCCGGGTCCCCGCCTAACGCTAAGGACCTCTCGGGTATTTTCTGTACCGGCCGCGGAACCCTAGTAAGCTCGCCCTGAAAGGGTTCCAACCGCCGTTTTCCTGTACCTCGGGGCGAAGGTCCGATACTCGAGGCATCGGCTTCACAAGCGCCTAAGTTTGTGTTGATGTAAGCGTTGTTTTTTTTTTTTTAGGTAAGTTTTTCTGTCGGCAGACCGCAGACTGCAAAGTGCAACGGTTGAAGCCTTCACAATCGGAGGCCACAGACGGGCTTCTCTCCAGTGCGTTTCATGAAAAAACACCCTGTTTCCCGCGTGTATGAGGCCTGTATCCGGCGTGCATACGGGCGTGTTTCCGGCAGGTAAGTTTTTCTGTCGGCAGACTGCAAAGTGCAACGGTTGGTGCGTTTCGCGGTCTGGAGCTCAGAAAGTCTAGAAAATCCCTGGTCTCTTTTCAGAGTCAGGCTTTCTTTCCCCTGGAAACTCGCCACAAATGCCGAACCACGCTTCACGCAGAATAAATCTCAAATTTTGTTTCAGGAGCGAAAATCCGTTTTAAAAAAGCAGAATATCGCATTTTATTCTGCTCCTCACAACTACCTTAAAAAGTTCTTTAGCCCCGCAGGGGGTGGATTTTGTTCCCAAAAAGAAATCCAAAAAGATGCGTGCGTTTTTTTTGGGAGGCGACTCTTTTTTTGTTGCGGCGATACTTCATTCACCCACTTCCCCTTTTGATTCAATGAACCCGGTTCACTGGCTCCAGGCACCTGCTCGGGTTCAATGAAAAGCCTCAAGGCTTCCAACCATGAGAACTTGACCCTTGGAATCTTCAAAAGGCCGTCTTTCGTTTGGGTTTCCACGACAATAGGCATTCAAACGACATGTAGAAACTTTAAACTAGCAGTTTTAGGGCATTTTCGTGTGGTCCTGGCATTCCGTCTTGCATGCCGACTTTTCGAAGTCATTCTTGCTAAAAGGGAGAGCTAGATTTTAGCTTTGAAAATTTCGCACCTTCCGACCTTTGACTCTGCCTTCCACTTCCTGGGTGAAAATTACTCTGTTCCTGGTTTTTTGTTTACCACTGTTTGCCGCCATTTTTTGCCGGGCCGGTGAGAGAGTAGGGGCTGATTTGAAGAAATGGACGCCCGTGGAGTCCCGGGGAAAGTCCGGCAGGAAGGAACCCAACCAGGTTGTAATTTCAAAAAGTTGGTGAAAACTGACAGTTACTTGTGTGGGGGGCCGGACGAAAATGAATCTTTTACTGGGACGGTGTCCAATCACTTTTCGTTGCTTACCACTTCGCAAACATTCCAAGTCCTTTGGTGTGGCAGGTGGCGAAAACTGTGTCCGCCTTCACGCCTGGGGTCACTTCTTTGTACGTGCCTGAGAAGATTTTCTCCAGAAACGCTCGCTCAATAGGAAGATTTTAGGGTCTTACAACACGTGTATGAGTATCCGCTATCATAGCGAAAAGAGAAAATGGGGAACATTCTTTTTTCAACTTTTGTTTCACAACTTTTGTTTCTGCTGAAACTTTCGTCTTTTTTCAGAAAAACGGGCAAAGAAATGAAGAAAAAGGCAGAACTCCTCCCTTTGCCCGTTTTTTGGTTTCCGTTTCTCCCCCTTTGCCCGTTTTTTGGTTTCCGTTTCTCCCACTTTGCTTCGCCGATACTGCCCCAAAACCTTTCCGTCGGCGCCATTCGTGAACTAGGTGCTTTTTGGGGGTCAGGACAAAGAAGGCGAGTTCGCGATTCGTGGCCTCTGCACTTCTTTTGTGGTCAAACTTTTTCTAAACCTGCCGCGGCTCACCCACGGAACTTTCCGCAATCTCCCCTCCCTAACCTACCTTCGAGCTCATCGACCCTCGACTTTTCCAACGCAGATTTCCCTCCCGAAAGCTCTCTGTCCCACCCATTTCAAGTCGCTTGGGATTTATTGGAAAAGTTTTTCCGCGCACATCGAGGAGCCGTTTCTCGTGGGATCTAATTACAAAGCCCCGGTGTCCCAAGCTTCGCCTCGTCAACAAGGAGGAGGCCACTGAAGCCTCGACGACAAACAGCCCCGGCCGAGGGCTGGGACCTCATCGAATATTCTGAGAAATTCTGGGCCTAGCTTTCTAACAAAAAGTCTCGAGTTAGTCGTTTAAGGTATGCGTATCGTTTAACGTTCTGCTTTTCACAATCGAGTTTGTGGGTATGGCCAAGCCCTTTCTAACAGTTGACGCAGTCTTTTTTTTTCTCCCGGCCGTGCTCCCAACTCAGTTCTCAACAATGTAACTTTCAGAGAGGGCTCACTCCTGAAAATGTAACTTTCGTGGACGTCGCGCGAGCGTCGCCGCCACTCGTGGACGTCGCGCGACGCGTCGCCGCCACTCGTGGACATCGCGCAACGCGTCGCCGGCACTCGTTCCTGTTTGCTTTTTTCAGGGTTACCATTTACCATGTCGGCGGCTGACTTGTCCGCGGTGGTACAGTTTTCGCTCGACGTACAAAGTTTAATCCCACGCATGCACGTTTTCGCGCGCAGAAACGCCGTCGGCGCGAGGTACTCGCCTTTGCCGTTTACTTGAGTCGTCTCCTCAGTCTGAGTTCCAAAAAACCTGTAAATTTCCGGGCGCATCGGTTCCCGCGAAACTGCTTTCGTTTCCCTGAGAAATCCAACCCAAAAATCCGTCCTTTTCAGAACCTGGTTTTCCATACTTGGACCCCGATTTGGCCCCTTTTTTTGCAGGTTTAGACCCAGGTTTGGACTCGAATTTTAAACCACTCTTGGCGTTCTCTCTCAGCTGTAAAACAGTTTGAAGTGGCTTGAAATGATTTGTTTTGACTGGAATTGACTTAGTTCGATAGCACTAAAGCTGGAAATGTCTCGGTATGACTAAATTTGACTGGGTTTGATTCGGTTGGATTTGACTGAATTTGATTCGGTTTGGCTGGACTGGGTTCGGCAGGATTTTAAATATTTGTGTTCTTTAGGCCTAGCGGAGGGAAACGTTGCGGAGAGCTATAAGGAGAACGTGTACAAGCACATTCGCACGCAATGGAAGGAGGGCAAAGCTCTTGGCCTTGTATCGGGGTCCGTGTTTTTTTTTGTGCTCCTTAGAGGACTTTTTTGTTTGCACAGGGGTTATTCGCCCGATGATCCAGCCGATCAGGCTTTGGCTGACCTCTACACAGACCGAAATCTCGTGCGCATTTTTGCGAGCCTCTTCGCGAAACACTGTCGCCGACAAAGTTTCGGTGGAAAGAAACCGGGGTTATATTCGGATGGGCGGCGGACGTGGGTTATAGATCCAAAGCAGTTCCTGAAACGGCACCGTTCCATGGCTTCGACAATTCTTCGATGGCGCCAGTTGACGAGTTTTCGAACTGAGGAAGAGCGAGCACACTACAAGACTTTTTTTGACTGGTACGACTCCGAAGTTGAGAAGCTCAAAGGCGTCCGTAAAGTTCCGTCGAATCAAGAAGCTGGGGAAAAGACGGATGGGAGAGAGCCGGGGAAGGCCGTTGACATCCAGTTTTTTCTCAAAGTTTGGGGCTGGGAGGACGAAGACATTCGGTCGAATGGTCACTTGTGGCTCAGCTCGATGTGGCTTTTCTTTCAAGCTTTCCTCAGTTGGTTACCTGCGGACGTTTGCACGCTCAAACTTAGGCATCTGCGTTGGCGACGCAAAAAGCTCGTTGGACTGGGCGGTGAAGTCGTTTCGTACATTCTAGACATTTTGGAGGGACACGTTAGGGCGAAAACTGGTGTCGCGCAATGGGGAAGAACGAGCTGCCGAGAGCCTGCAAACTACAAGCTGCACCGAACTGACTGCCGTGAAGATCCATCGTGCTTGTTGTACCGCCATGGTTACCTCGGGCCGAAAGCCATGATCGTTCAACTTTTTGAGGATTCTGCGTGCTACCAACCCAACAACACCTGCACAAAGTACGATTTTTTTTTGCTCCTCAATCAAAACTTGTTTATGCTCCTCAATCAAAAACTTGTTAAATTACGATTCTTTTCTTGCTCTCATTTCAAATTACGATTTTTTTTCTTGCTCTTCATTCTGTGTTTTTTTTGTAATTCAATTGCTCGAGGATGTAGCAGACTACCAACCAAACAGAACGAAATCGAGTACGATTTACGATTTTTTTCTTTCCTCAATCAAAAAACTTGTCAAAACAAAATGAAATCATTTTAAATGAAATCATAAATCATAAATGAAAGCATTTTTTTCTTTGCAATCAAAATGGCAAACCGACTTTTTTTTTTTTGCAGGTCAGAGAAGAAGCAAGCTCCGCTCATGAGGCGAGCCAAACTCGCCGAGTGGGTTTTAGGTCGGCTTGAGGCCAACAAAGTTCTGGATTTTAAACCGACTCCTCCGGGCAAAGACTATAGCCTTTTATATCAAATAGGGTATATACCGAGTGAAGCCCAAAATATTCACGCCAAACGTAAATTGGGTCTCACCTATAGAGGAAAAGGTTCCCGCCCTTCCTTTTCCTCTTCCTCTTCCTCCTCCTCTTCCTCTTCCTCCTCTTCTTTTTCCTCCTCTTCCTTTTCCTCTACCTCTTCCACTTCCTCTTCTGAGGAGCATGAAAATGAGCTCTACCCGGAACTTTCAAAAATTTTCGGCTGGAATGGTTCGATTCCCACGCTCCCGTTTGAAGACCTTGTGCCCGTACTCCATAAGAAGGCCCTATTTGATTTGGCAAAAACCATAGGTGTAGAACCGGAGGCAAATCTCAAGAACTGCCGAACTAACATCTGCGAACGGCTAACTTTAGTTAGAAAATTTCGAACCAAAAAGTGGTCTCGCAAGCGAATTGTGAAGCTTCTACCCGAGCTCGACGAACTTCTTCCTGAGGTGGCCGACGCGATGGACACGGTTTTGGACTCGTGGTTGGACGTGATTCCTGTCGGCGACCTTTGCCTCTTTTCCATACTTTGCTTTACGGACCCTCGGCAAGTTGGCGACCCGAAAAAACGGCGGATAACGGTCCCGCGCGCGAAGCAGAACGTTGCTCTCAGCGAGGACTTTTTTCTCTCGATTGCGAACGTCGTCCTCAAATTTCTCAAGTGCGTGTTTTTTTCGATTTTTTAAAGGTTTATTTTCTTTTTGCGTGTTTTTTTTCTCTCGATTTTTAAAGGTTGTTTTCTTTTTAGGATCGTCGGTGAGGATGCTATGTTTTACCCACGGGACATGCGAAAAACAATGGCAGTTTTTCGAGTGTACGTGGCTTCAGAATAAGAGCCACTTTATTTTTACTGGTTTTGCTTACTCCGCAAAACCACATTTTTTTGGCAGTTTGTATGCGTGCATAAAGGATCGTGTCCACCTTCATTCACTCGGTGCGTGGGCGAAACTAAAGAAACTTATGACGACGATGGAGAACCACTACACTACTTTTGAGACCTACGTTTGTTTTTGATCTCGCGTCGCACTTTCCGCGTCGCTCTTTCCACGCTCCATTTCGCGTCGCCCTTTCCACGTCTTGTGTCACTTTTTCTTGATTAGGTAAAAGAGACCAGTTTGACGAGCATCGTGAGCAGTGTTTTGCAAGGTTTGTGGTTGTTGGATTTAAAATGCTCTGCGCAATGCGCGACGTGTTTCAGGGTTTCTGGATCGAGACGAGGAGGGCAATCCCTTCTTCCCGCACGTTGCCAACATCAACCACCTCCAAACCGCGTATTTAGTGGGAACGAGTTGCAAGGAAATGCACGCACAAGGGTTCATCACGAAAGACGACCTGGAAGCGGCGCTAGAAAAGCAAACGGCCACTTTAACGCGTAACTTCTTGCAGGAGTTGCACAAAAGCGGTTTTGTTCTAACTAAAGTTTCTAACTAAAGTTTGAGCTGATGTTTTCTTGGACTTTTAACACTGTACCAACTTCCTTCGCGAAAAAGTTCGGGCCCGCGGCGACCTGAATTTCGCGGAATATGCAAAATGGTAGCCAGCGTCGGCGGCGCGGTTAGGTTGGCGCGCGCGCTTTTGAAGCTCGTGCCCGCGTTTGCTTTTGAACGTCGCGCCCGAATGCACTTTACGTTTAAAATTTTACGAGATCAGCAGGAGGGAAATTCGCAAACTAGCACCACGCGCCCGCTTTTTACGCTCGCTCCTGGGTGCACTTTTGAACGTCGCGCCCGTTTTTGAACGTTTCGCGAAGTAAAAAAACTTCACGGAGAAAACGCGTAAAAACGGGCTCAGGTATTTGAAACTATGGCTGAAAATCGTTTTGGTTTAACGGTTGGAAAAGTATGTCAAAACTGTTCAAAATGCAAGACCTCTTGTTCAGCTTCAGGAGTTTAGCCACGACGAAGACACCTGGCTGCAAGCCCCAAATTATCAACCTTTAGTGAGTCTTTTCTCCAAATCGCGATTTTGAGTTTTTTTTTCCCACAGTTGGAGCACACGGGTTCAACCAAGTGGGCTATAAGTGCAAAATGTCCTGGGCAAAGCACCGATATGGTAAAATTAAAATGGTCGTAAAAAATCAAAAATTGATTTTGTTACGAACGGCAGTAAAAAATGCGGGTTTGTTTTTTGCCTCAGGTTTATGATGTGCAGATTCGTACAAATGTGTGGGACGATCTCAAGGGCACATGTAGTTGCCCGTCTTACAAGAAATGGTATTAAAAAAAAACACTTGGACTTTGATTGTGTTTTTGTTTTTTAGGTGTAAGCATTGTGTTGGTAGGTTTTTTTTTTATTTCTTCAGTATTTGGGATTTCTTTCCTCAGCATTGGGGTTGCTTTTTCTATCAAACCCAACACAATTTCCAGAACCAGGTACATTTTAACAGACAAACTCGTTTGATGCATTGATTTTTCAGTCCCGTCTGTTTTTCAACAACCGCTCAAGTAAATTGAAAACTGAGTTGATTTCGATTTTATTTTTTTTCAGGACTATTTTTAGTATTATTGGCTGTGGTGTGGTATCGTCGATTTGATTAAATCTGATTAATCTCTCTTTCGAAATCACTTTTTTTTTTCAGGGTTATAGCCTTGCCGAAATTGAGGACATGCTCATCACAACCCAGGTTTTTGTTTTTTTTCCCTTCGGTGTTGAAAAAAGTTTGTCAGGATGAGCAGAAAAAGAAGGTTCTTTCTTTATGATTGAGAAAAAACGATGTTTGTTCGATTTAGGATGTCAAAAGCGCGATTGATGAACTTAAGGAGGAATTCATTCTTGTAGAAAAACAAAACAAATTTTTTCTTTTTTGCTCCACTGGATGCTGCTGGCAAAAATAAGCAGTACAATTGTATGTAAATTTATTTAAATATTTCGGCTGTGTCTGGCAAAATGAACACAATTCTCCAAACTAGTTACACAAACAGAGGGCCGCGGTTAACCAGTACGATTCGTCACGCAGCGAGGCCTCATTTTCTTGAGGATAGACTTACACGGGTGACAAAAAGACCCGGCAAAATATTTATTGTGAATCGTGCTGGCGCTCGGGTGTAACATTATTGGCCGCGATGGGAAGCCAGGGGAAAAAAAACACGCAAGCCCCAAAAATATGGCGTCCCCGCGTTAAGACGGTACAAAAACCGGGTCCCAACGGCCCAAAATATTTCCTGCGTGCCCGCGGTTCAAAAACCGGGCAGTAAAATGTGGCATTCTGCGCGCCCACAAAAATGTTTAAACAAATAAACAGCGTTTTCCAAAACCTAATCACTGTCTGAGAAGAAGAAGGCAAAAAAAAAGAGGACTTTCATCTCGAGAATCCAAACCCTGATTCGGCAGCAGAAAACCTCCCGCCGATGTCGTTTTGAGTCCCAGGAGCGGTGTGCCACGTTTGCCGTCCTACAAGAATACAGGTTGATACCACTCTGGGAATAGCACCATAGTTTTGATAGCATAAATACTGGCTCTCGGTCGAACCAACGTTAGAACAACCCGATTCTTGCCGTCGGTGCGTCTGAAAAACAAAATATTCTTCGACTAACTCTAAAAAACCAAACACACTTTTCCATCTCACTAATTTTATCTTTCGCCTGAGAAAATTGAATGGCCAGGAGAGGGAAAAATAAAACCTGTGCTTCCGACAGTCCCGTCAAACAGAGTTGAACGGGTCGACTGTCGCGCAAGAAATAGCCCTTCGCGGTCAAAGTCCATCCTGAGAAAAAAAAATATTCAAAAGAAAGGGCAAAAAAAAGACTACAAAAGGAAAAAAAAAGGACTGAATCTTTTTTACTTACGCTTTCGATGAAGACCGAACTTTTCATCGTAAGGCTTCGAGTCCAGATCAATAACAGTCACCGCAACCCGAGCTTTTCCTTCAAGTGAAACCTCCTCGTGCTGGTTAGAAAAAAATGGTGTTACCAAATGATTTTTTCCCTAGACCTCTCCAATCAAAAACCTCGGACCTTCAATTTTTTATAGCGAGGATCATGTTTCGGGATCTTCGGTTGTTGTAAAACTAAATCGTAACACCGGTCATAATCATATGTCTGAACCCAAAAGAGGAATAAAAAAAATCTATCTAAATACAAGTACTTTTGACGATCGAAGCGGCCGAACGAGCTCGTCAGAGGATTCCGACCTGAAAAATATTGATTTCCCATTTTTTTCGATTTAACGGACATGTCCTCATTTTCGGAGGATCTGAAAAAGGGCCCTACGAACAAAAAAAAACAGGCTTACTCCGTGCCCTTCTTCGTCAATTTTTTCAGGGCCCTACGAACAAAAAAAAACTTGCCTTAAGTGCCAGAAACTTACTTCAAGGTCTTTTTCGGCGATCTACAAACTTTTTGTTCAGCACCCAAAAAAAGGCGATACCTTGCGCGAACGTTTTTACTAATCTTTGCTTGAAGTCGAGCAATACGGGCTTTTCGGGCAATACGGGCTTTGCTGGAAGAAAAAAAAATACTCACGGTTTTTATCCTCATCGTTTTTCATTGTACCGTTTTTCTTCCCTGGAACAATTTTGTCGTGTTGACCTAAATAATTTTGCAAAAGTACTTGAGCTCTTCAAGTTTTTTCATCAATTCCGCTTCCGTTTCGCTTTCCCCTTCAGTTTCGCTAAAATCAGGGGGTAAAAAAAAACACGACACCCAACCTGTAATCGCTTTCCAAAAATTTCACCTGTCACAAAGATTTGAAAATAAAACTGGCATTGCTTTTGAAAAAACACACAGTAGTGGGGGAAAGATTGTTTGGTTCCTGACAAATATATTTGAAAATATATTTGAAAATTAATTTAGCCGCAAAAACTCACCACGAAGTCATCACTCGGAACGAACTCCTAAAAAAGAAACAGTTTTGAAACTTCTGCCGGTAAAAACTTACAGAGGAGCTTTTCTCCTTAGAAAAAACAATTTGTTAGCCTACAAAAAATTACTGAAGAGCTTTCGTAATCCTGTTTCAACCCTAGATAACAAATCCAATGTTTGCCCACCGAAGAAGTCTCATCTTCCTGATAATAGACATAACAGATGTTTTCGAATGATGTTAAAAACGAGCACCAAACAAAGTTCTTACTTACACGAAATGGTTTTTGTTTCTTGCCGTCCTCGTCATTAGCCCCTGGGGGTCCCTTACGTTTCCGCAAGCCATATTCATGAGACATCGACTGGAAAAAAAAGGTCGGAAGTCGGATTTTTTTTGTTGCTGCTGCTGCTGCTGCTGCTGAAGCAGCAGCAAGGTCAAAAAAAAAAAAATCCAGGAGAGTGAATGGCAAACTTTCAGAGCTTGACGAAAAGCTTTAACACAAAACTGGTAAACTTTCGAAGGAGCCATAAGCTTGGCAGAACGTTTGAATGCTTAGCGGAGAATTTTTTAAAATGAAGTTTGAGAACTTGGCGATGAAGTTTCAGAAGTTGGCGTAAAATAGGAAGTTTCTGGCGTGAAACAGATTTCAGAGCTTGGTAAAGTTCTTAGAAAAGACAACCCCGTTTCAGGGCTTGATGCTAAATTCCGAAATATCAGATGCAAATTCCAGAGCTTGTCGGAAACTTCTCGAAAGGGTGTAAAGCTTCAGAGCTTGATGGGGAACCTTTCAAAAGAGTGCCAAGTTTTAGAACTTGACAGGAAACACGTTTCAAAACTTGCCGGACGTTTTGTTTGCAGTACCATATGGAACTTCAAGAGGACGCTCGGACGTCCTCTCGCAAAGGCTACGCCGTGACCAACGAGCTATCTCGCCAAGGACTTCGAAAAGACTTTGGCAGCTGGTTGCTGGATCGAGTTTTTGGCTTGGGCGTAGTGAAAAGTTTCATGATAACGGTTGAGGACGGGAAAAGCGACAACGGCCAGGAATGGTCGCGTTTTCACGTACGTATTTTTTGTTGTTGGATTTACATTTTTTTGTTCAGGTCGTATATCAACTCGAACCCAAACCTCGAAATGTTTATGACCTGTCCAACTTCAACGGCGCGGTAGGGAACAATCTTCACGACGAGGAACACAAAAACTTCAGTCCGTATCGAAATTCTCAGCTGCAGGATGTCAAATGGAAAGTACATATTAGACCGAAAGATGCGACGGCAAAAGACTGCCCGTGGCGCGGCAAGGGCGGCTTTTTTGCTGGCAAGACTAAATCTCAAGTGAGCTTGTTTTTTGAACAAAAATTCACTTCTAAAAATCAGTTACAAAGTTGCAATTTTGACTCTACTTGCCTCGTCGATGAAGATGAAAAAACAACGACGTGGCAAATGTTATACCGGCTCATACAACTGGATGTAATCACGAAGGTGCCGTTTCGGAGGTTCCGTTTCGGTTTTTTCTGTTTGTCCTTTCGTGTAGCGCTCTGATGTGGATAAATGCGGAGATGATAAAACGCGGAGCGAAATGCACTTAGCGATTGCAGGCACGTCAAAATTCCAAATTCCAAACTTGCCCAAACCTTGCAAAATCAGGCCGGCCGTCCAAATTTCAAGACCTGCTCAACTATCGGCGAAGCCAAAAAGAACGACGGGCATGCCGACTTGAAAACCTACTTGCGCACAAAATCCCGTCGCACATTTTGGAGTTTGTTCACGAAACGGAGCGGGATGGAGACGAGATAATACAACTTTTGGAGTGGGTGAACGAGTATGCCAGCCTTTGACGTGTGAGGATTTTTTAAATGTTGGCTCAGCGCGATTTTCGACCGGAAATCTGGCTTTGCGAAAAAGAAGAAGGCGAAGAATATTTTTCTGCACGCGCCGTCAAATTCGTGGAAAAGCACCTTCTTCAAAACCATCAACAACATTGCGAAAATCTACTGGTGGGCTGTCGACACAGGTTTGAGAAAACAAAACTTACACCAAAAAAACCGATTTTTTTCAGGACCCCGTGGCAAACCCTTTCAACAAGGCTACCGGCCTGGAATCTTCGACGCCATCGTTTTTGACGAATTCGAACTGCTTTACTCAATCGGAGTTTTAGCCCTCTGCGAACTCACTACTGGTTTTGCTGGCATACTTTCTCCAAAACAAAGTTCTTATATTCAAAAACATGCTCCTTACATTTTTAAGAACATGCTCCTCACATTTCAATTTCTCAGGAACAGGCTCCATTATTCGACGTTACGGGTGTGATCAGGTCATCGTTGAGGCCGACATGCCGATTGTTATTTTGTCGACAACCACGATGAAAAAGGCATTTATGGTATTTTTGCTGGTTTTTTGATGGATCCCAAAAGCTCTCAAAACTCTCAAAATCGTGCCTGTATGCGTTTTTGGCTCTAAACTTAAACCCTGGTTTTATACCTCAGCCCGCTGGAAAGAAACTCCCTGATCTCATGAATCGTTTCACCGAAATTCGAACCGAATCGCTTGAAGGAGTTACGCGTATCCTCGCTGAATACTGGGGACTCGAACTTTAACGACTTTTGTAACGTGTTTTTCGTCAAGTTTTTTTTTCCTCGCGAAACGTTCAAAAGCGAGTTCGGGCGCGACGTTCAAAAGCGGACCCGGACACGACCTTCAAAAGCACGCGCGCGCTGGCGGACCAGTTTCGAAATTTCACTTCTTTTCGCAGTTTTCTCCGTCTCGCCTTCGTTCTGCCACCAACGCTACTGAACAACCACCAACGCCAACCATGCCAAAAAAAGCTTGGACCGACCGGCAGTCTTCTGTCCAAATCGCAAAAGCCAAAAAGCGCAACCTCTCACCTTCCACAAAAAAGCCGCAACGTACGTTTTTTCGAAACAGTATACGTTTTTAACGTACACTTTCAAAAACAGCTGATTTTAAAACCGTCCCTTTTCTTTTAAGGACGCAAACAACCGAAACGAGCCGCGA
>Ga0099798_10526_pt1 | contig 12515 bp, 6 predicted proteins | sample Uncmet_Sort29A_1_FD_89870 | JGI IMG/M metagenome (GOLD analysis project Ga0099798, IMG submission 89870) | Marine eukaryotic communities from CALCOFI LINE 67, Pacific Ocean - CN13ID_Sort29A_1 | ecosystem: Environmental > Aquatic > Marine > Oceanic | place: Pacific Ocean: Monterey Bay | collected... | reverse complement strand
GCAGACCGAATTGCTGAGACCTTACTGACACACTAACGATGACTGAAACGACACGCGTTGATTAGAGCGAACATCAGGTTGCAATCGGTTAAGAGGTTTTCGTGTTTTACATTAATTGGAGCTAAAACCACTTGCTCACGATCATTTACAGTTATGGTACAAAGAACGACCTTTGGGACTTCACCTAACGAGTAGGATACCAAGGCAAGAAGGCAAAGATCAGTAATAGCTATATACATTTGGTATCTATGTTGGTCACTGGTTCTATACTCTTGCTTGTGCTAGCAAGTTCACTAGCTAGGGGAAAATTTCAAAACTACCCACTTAGGAGCGACATCTTCTCCGTTGGAGATATCCTACATATATCTCGGAGGTTTTATGGTCTTACTTAACAATTCATCGATATTCCGGCTATGACAGGTTAATTCTTAAACAATATGTGCATGTACAGTGTGTGTGTGTGTAGACTTCTTAACAGTTAATATATGTGTGTATAGTTGTTTTCTCAGCTAGTGCTAGATCATCCGAAGATCCCGCCCGTTTGATTTTCTGACGCCATCATCTCCAATACGCCCCTATAAACCTCCGTATTATCGAAGGCGGAACCATTAGTATCATTCCTCCGTTGAGATAACAACAAATTGAGCGCATCAATCCCTTTACCAACATCCCGCTTGGGAGGATTCCTGCTCTTGGATCTGGTCACTATCGGGGAATTTCTAGTAGAACGACGTTCCGCGGAAGGAGCTCTAGAGCGGTGGGAAGGTAGTCTTGCGCGTTCGGCAGATTGCGCCCTAGCAGGCCTACTTACGGAGGGTGCCCTTGAAGTTCTTGATCCTGTTTGACGGCCGACGGACGTTCCCCTAGCCCTATTCGGGGGTTCAGAAGATCTGCCCCTACTTTCCATTGCCGTTGTTTTAGCCTTGGGAGAGGGGGGTCTTAGAGCTGTTCCACGTTTTTGTGCCTCACCAGCACCACGAGCAGCAGTTTTGGCAGCTTTTTTAGCCTGTGTCGATCGCTTGAGAGCCCTAGAAATCGAGCTCATCGGCGGACTCACCAACATCTTACGTTTACCGTGATGCTTGCCAACAGGAGCAGCCTTTCCTTTTGAACCAGCTTTACTCTTAGCAACAACCTTTGAAGAGGAGGATTTGCCTTTAGTGGAGGAACCTTTAGGCTTCGGAACCGAAGAAGTCCTACCCCTTGATCCCGCCTTATTTCCAGGTGCTGATTTAACCGGAGTTCGGTTCGCGGCACCAGTACTCGTTCTCCCTCTAGGAGTACTATCACCGTTGGTCTTACTTGGGCTCCTGCTTTTACCCCTAGAACTGCTACTGGAACCGCCTGCTTGACAGCCAACGCTAGCTCTGGAAAGGAATTCGGAGGAGGGAACTCCGGAAGGAGGTTGGACAAGGCTCTTACGGCCCGTAAACGTTACCCCGATGCTGGGCATTGCAGTTTCAACCACTCCAGGAGAAACAAAGTCCGGTACTGGGGAGATATGAGGCGGACGAAAATCGACGCCAACTTCTTCCTCCTGCTTGGCTTCTTCCTTAGGTTGGAATTGGTTCTGGAGCGACAACGCTGCCTCCTTAATTGTGTCCAAAACGGATTTGTTGGGAGATGCTACAGATTGCTTGCTCTCCCCCCGCAGAGACCCGTACGCCGCCTGGGAGTCTATGGTAGATTTCGGTGTAAACTGGGGCTCGACGGAGGATTCTCTTCTAAGAGGATCATTTTCTCGTTCTCTTTCGAGGTCGTCATCACTATCAGCAGCACTAACAGCCTCCGGAGTAACCGGCATACTCCCTACAGAGCCAGCATATGCCTCATTATCATCATCTTCTTCATCCTCTTGGTCGGGCTCTTCTGGAGCGGGTTGTTCCTCCTCCTGTGGTTGTTTCTGGTTAACACTTCCTTCCTCAACCAAAGTTTCTTCAACAGTCTCAACTAGAGGAGTATGCTCCCGAGGTTGTTCAACAGACTCTTGTAGAGTTTCAGTCTGAGCTTGGGTTTGTTGAGCTTGCTGACGGTTAACACCTGAGCTACTTGCTTTTGAGCGCGGGTTTTGGAGTTGCTCGGTTTCGGATTCGGTACTATCAACAGATTCGGGTGTTGGATAGTCTGGGTCCTCAACAGCTTCATCGACGATACGCTTGGTTGGCAATTTCAGTAACATCTTCACCGGCCTATGAAAACTACCAGTGTAATCACTGTTCAACAGCTTCTTAGACGCTGCACACCTACAATGGAGGTCAGTGCGGCAATCGAGGACGCGGGAGACAAGGTTTTGTCTTGCTTTAGTACGTGGGGAGGAAGATCTCCTAGCCCGTTCGGCGACAGGAACGGCGTTTTCTTCAACACCCGGGCTAATTATATCACTAGCGATCGGGGTTGGTTGCTCAGGGAGGCCTACTTCTAATGGTGAAGTCAAACCAAAAAAATCGTCTTCGATGCCTTCGAAGGGTTGTTCGATGGGTGTGGGAGGTTTCAAAATATCTGTATTTGGGCAAGTGTCATCCCCCAAAAGGTCATCCAAATCATTTATGTCACCAATACTATAAGAGTCAGAGTTAGCGTCATCACTTTTGGCATCATCTCCATCTTCCTCTTCTCCTCCATGTTCTTGTTGTGATAGTAATTGGCAAGCTTGTAGGGCGGCTTGTTGCCGCTGAGTTCCAGCAAGACATTCCTCCTCACTATCCACGTCTTGCGGTTCATCCCACTGGTTTGAAACCAGTATGTTTGGGCCGTTTTCGTTGTCTCCTACAGGTATAGAGGAAGCTCCGATGAGAACGTGGTCTATCGCAACCTCACACCTATGTCCGGGTACGGTATGAGTCATAATCTCAACCGATTGCCTATTGAAAATCGATGTAGCAATAAACAAATTGTTCTTCCTACAGAAATTAACCAAAGAAGTGGACGCGAATTTATTTCTGTAGCTCTTAGCTCCGTGGCCTCGGTCAGTTTTGAACTGTCCTTGAGTACCATTCAACGCAACTCCTCCTAGGACGTCGGAATCTAGGCCAGCGGGTCTTGCAGGGGGTGGTCTGGAGTTAGCATCGGTAAGAACGACGGTTACTGTTTCTTTATCCACAGACGGGTCACCAAGATAAGACGTAACTGGATCAAAATGTTCGTCTTGGAGGCCCCATTCCAAGCGAGTTTTCCCCTTCGCTTTAGGAAGAGGTTTGGACTCAACAGTCTCTTCCTCCTCTAAAACAAAAGGTGGTGGAGAAGTCATCCTAATCTCGGTGGGATCCATTTTGGGAGTTGTTCTCATGAGAAAGCCGGTCATACTCTCCCTCTGAGGGGGTTGAAGATCTGTCTTAGGAGCCTGATTCGTATCCTTCGTACTAACCCGGGAGTCAACATGACTATGCTCCGAATGAGAAGAGACGGTGGTTTGACGCTCTTCATCATGCCCCAAGAGGACGTCGTGGAAGGGAAGGGCGCTATCTAGAGAGAGATTTGATTCAAGGGGTTTTAAGGTAGAAGAAGATGGATGATGTTATCTGACTACAACCTAATTAAAGAGAGGACCGATGCGGTCAGATGTGAAGATTCGAATAGGATTGAGGTAAGGAGTGGTTAAGATGTTTTGTAATTTGGAATAGAGGATGCGAGACGCACCAGGGAGAATGGGTGTGGAGCAGGAATTTAGGTAAGAGTAGCAAGAGATAATTTAGCTGGGATTTAGGAGAAATGGACACACTCATTCACATAAACTATAGACTTACCAGCAGGTTCTTCTCCGGTTCTTCTGAGGGATTTCGCTCTTGGTTTTTTGGTTGAAGGTTTAGAAGAAAACACCTCCTCAGACCCCGGTGGTGGTCCTTGTTTAAGAACCTCTTGACAGTCACACTCCTGAATCGGAGGGAGCATACCACCAGCACTGGTGATGGAGCCAAGACTATCACCCGACCAAGTTCTAACTCTACCCCTAGTTGAATCCTCCATGCTGTCTGATGGAACAGGCGGCGGTTTGGGTTTGGAAGAGGGAGATTTCGGTTGATTTGCGTCTTCTACGGATTTTTGCCGGTATAAAGAGTAGATGACTTGGTCGTACGTACTCATTTTAGTGATATCAGGAGCAGGGGAGGGGGTTTTTCCGGCGGCCTTTTCCGCGGCTCTCCTCACTTTCTCTTCCTCAATACTCTTGCACCTCAACCATTGGTAATGCCTCTCCGCTTTTTGTCCATAATAGGGGAGGTGGAGAAGCTCCTCAAAATGCAAATAATAGCTCTCAATAGCTCCATTCCCCAACCCGGCATGCGGAGCATAAGCGCTCACTATCCTCAAGGGAGGCCTACTTTCGTTCTGGGGGTCCTTCATCACCAAACTCATCAATCGCTCACTACGTCTAGCAATACGGTTTTCATCGACGAGGTGGACCAGCTCCTTCTTAACCAGAATAGCAACGCCAGCACCCTCACTAGTGGAGTCAGATCCCTTATAGTACCACTTGTAGTTGTTGGTGAAGAAGTGACCTTCCCCTGAGATACGCGTTTCTTGCACCCCAATGACGTCGTAGGAGGATTCGAAAAACTCTTCATCAAGCTCCTGTCTTCGCTCCAGTTTGTTGCAATTATCCACGTTAGCAGTTGCCATCTGAAGACTCCCCGAAGTCCATGAAGTAGTCTTGGTTACCATCGGTTTCTTCTTCCTAAGAGCACGGCGTTGGAGTTTACCCTGGCGTTTTATTTCGGTGGTGAGTTCTTCGAAGAGTACCTTCTGCAGATTCATCTCACGAAGGCTCTTTGGGATATAGTTCGGGTCTAACAGCTTATTTCTGGTCTTCGCGCTAGCCTTAACCGTCGACTTCTTTTTCTCCGTGGGTTTGGTTAGGGGGTCTTGTCGGAGGACATTCGTGACATTGTACCTGGTCGTGGTGAGCGCCTCAATCATTTCCTGGCTCATTTTATCATTCATTCTCACACGGAAGTCCGGGGGAGGAGGAACGAGTTTTCCATTCAACAGATCGTGTAGAGCCTCGACAGAAGAGCGTTTAGGGTAACTGGGAAGGTTTTCCACAGTTAGGAAGTGAGTGGAGGGGAAGGAAGGTTTTCAAAAAGAATCAAAAAGCTTACGTAACGTGTGTCTCGATTTTCGTCTTATCGGTTTTCGCGGATTGGACATCGGAATCTCCCTTTCCACGCCCAATATAGGTAGAAATTTCGTGTTTTGGTTGGAGGTCGCCTTTTCCGCCGGCATAAACCCCCTCTTTAAAGTCAACGTGGGAACCCTTACCCTTCATCCTCCTCTTTGTAGAGGCCTTACTAACGGCGGACTGATTGTCAGCATCCCCAGTATCCTTAAAATAGAGGTGAGTATCACCGCCGGGGAGTTGACGTTGCCTCTTCCCCCCTCCTTTGGAGATGATGCTGTGAGTGTCATCCCCTCCTCGAGGAATATCGCCAGCGTCGGATCCCGCCGCAGATCCCCGGGTGATTGTGCATTTGAGGTCTTGAGGGAATTTTCTTTTGGAGCCTCTACTAATCATGGAATGCCCATCATCGTCCGCGCTGCGGACCGAATAAGCTTGACCGTATTCAGAGTAGGTGTGGCCGTACTTAACTGAGGAGAAGAGGGAAAAACTTTGGTTGCAGTCGGTTAACACACAAAACAGAAAAAGGTGGATTTCACCAAGTAAATCGATCAAAAAGGACACAAAAAGAGATTGGATAGAGGAACCTACGCTTTTCCGCTTGCCTACGCTCTTTGACCATTGCCTCGTATTCTTCTTTTGAGTTTACATTTAGGCCTAGTAAAAAGTGGTTAGTAGTCTTCCTCTTCTTAACCTCAGGAACCGTCTGTCCGGTACTGTTAGTAGAAGCAGTAGAAGGATTAGTTGTGGTAGCAGCAGGAGCAGCGGGTAAGGTAGAGGAAGAGGAGGAACTGCTAGTGGAGCCACCGATCTGGCTGTTGCTGGAGGTAGATCCGCCGATTTGGAAAGTGCTACTGGTTTGCGGGTGGTGGTGGACCGCACTCTTATCAAAACGGGAATTCTCCTTGATAGGCTCGAGGATGGACGGAGTTTCAAGAGGAACGGATTCTTGTTGAGGTTCCATATGAAGGGTTTGATCCGTCTTGTTGGAATCCTTAGAAACGCTTCGATCTTCTTGGTCGGATTGTTGGGATTTTTTGGAGGGTTGCCTTACCTCCTCCTCGTGCATAGGAACTGGAGAAACGAGGTCATCCAAATCCAAATTCGTCGCATTACTTTCGATGGAGGCTTGAGGAGTAGCCTGTTGATCCGGGGTGGGCATATGTTCCGGGGTAGTTTCGCGTTCCGGCGTAGTTTCGCGTTCCGGCGTCTGTAACGGCGTGTGAACCATGGTTGGGAGAGTAGTAGAGGGTGCTGTAGTACTGTAACTTTCCACCACAGGGCCTTCTGGTTCTGACGGAACGCTGTTATTGGCGGTAGCCGCATCCGATTCAACACTACCGGTAGCAACAGCTTGATGATCGTTGGTCATCTCAAACCCAGCACTCTCATCAAGAGTAGAAGGAGGGGCGGATTCCTGCGTACCATGAGGAGTTGTTTGCCTCGATCTATTCACAACGGTGAAGTAGTTGGTAAGAGGAGGTCCAGCATGACCACCCAACTTAACCCTGTGTTTGCCCTGTAATCCATATCCTTCATCGCCACCTATGAGAATAGCGACTACTGCCGGCAAGAGAGATCGAAATTTCAACGTGTGAAAAGGAGAGAAGTCCATCTTGTGTATGTTAATAGAGGGTAAAGACTGCTACTAGACCGAGCGCTTTAAGACTAGATGTGTTAAGACTACCGACGCCGTTAGTTAAATAAAACTGGTTGCCTGCTCGTCTTTAATTCAGTGTTGGGAATAATGAATTTGTGTGTTGGTTCTTCGACTGGCTATGGACTGGACTTTATACGACTAGCTTATGTAATCGCTACTGAGGATCGATCTCACGACTGGTTCAAAACTTGGAGTCAACTAGGTAAGCTCAAACGGTACAATGTTAACCGTTGTCGACTAGAGGACTCGAATATGTGTTAACTGGTGTGTTTTGCTTCAAATACGATTAAAAAATTGTATGTGTCAAAAGAGCTAGCTGAGGCAACCGTAAAGGTTAACAAGCTAGGATGTCAGGACGGTAATTTGGTAAACAGTTGGCGGATAGTTGATTAAGGACGAATATTGGCTTAGGTGTAGTGTTCATAAACGTTAAGTTGTGTTAAAAGCTAAACTAAAGTTAGTTGACGACTAGACTCTCGACTAGACTAAGACTTTCTCAGCTACTATGGAGTTATTAAAGGGGAAAGAAAAACGCATGGAACGAAAAACGCATTAGGGGATCACGATATTCACGAACTGTATGACTGACTGGTGGAACACAACAAGACTACGACTACGGAAAAAACGAGTTTCTAAGCTCAAAATGGAGTGTATGGTTCTCAATAACTACAAAACTACCTCGTATTTCGGCTCTAAACCAAAGACTCTCTTAACTGCTGCTTCGAGCATTTCTGAGTTCTTAGCCGCTGCTCTCCGCCCGTTCTCAAAAACCCTTACAGGATGCTCCTCCGCGCCCTCACATCCGCCGTTAAACAGGATATCTTTCATTGCGTTTACTGTGGGATTGTTCGGAAATCGTCTTACTGAGAGGTAAACGTCCGCTGAACCCTTCTCCCTGTGTTCCTCATAGATTTCGCTCCATCCTTGTTTAAGTTCTTCGGAGTCAGGAGCATAGAGGTAGGGGACGTCTTTGAAGCTAAAGATCAGCTTCCTCGCACCGTCCGGAAACAATCGTGGGTCCTCCATATTCGGCTTAAGCAGACAGGGCCAACCTAGTTTCTTCAAGAAGGGAAGAAGGTAGAGAAAACCGTCCATCGATGGAAGAGCAAGACCTCCGGGGAGGTTGTATTCTCGAGAGGGATTCCACACGTGAAGACCGGGGGTGTTGATGCAGGGAAGCGTGCCAGTTCCCGAGCAGACGTTCCCAAAGTGCTCTTGAGTATGAAGCATACACGGTACAATTGAGCGGGAGAATTTGATCGCCGGAAGTCGAAACCCATACCACCTCCTATCCGACCAACACAATCTTGAATGGGTTAACCAGGTCAGATAGGCTCCACTAGCAAGAGCACGACAGAGGTCAGTAGCTCCCTCAGTTCTTGCTGGTAATTGGCCTTTATTCTCACCCGAAAATTCCCCTGTTCCACTTAACCACTCTTGATACCTCTTAACACCTCCGCGAGTTCTCCAAGAGGATCTCATGCCCCACTGACCGCTTTCGCTTAAAGATATATCAGTAAACAACATACCCAAGGGAAGTAACCCCCACATCTTCATCGGGAAATGCATATGAGTGGTAGCCCAGTATCGGCCGTTTTGGCCACTGTAACTGAGATGCGATGGTGTTCGATTTTGGTGTGTCCAAAAGTAGCAAAATACAAACCTACACTATTGGAGCGCCTGCGTAACCGGCAACATGGCCTCCTGAACTAGCTCCTATCCACCCGGTTAAGATCCCCTCACACCCCGGTTCCGAAGTTTTCTTGAACGCTTCGTAGCCGTAGCGGTCGTAGATCCATGACATGAGGCCGTTGTAGAAGAAGGCGCCGCAAACGCTCCCATGAAACACAAACCAATGCTTTGGAAGTCCAATATCCTCTAAATCCGTAGAGACACCACTACTCTTCCTACTGCTGGCGGCGGTGGAGTCCGAGGAGGAGGCTGAACTTTTTTGGGAACGTGGAGACCAGAGCCCTTTAGTGTCCAAACCCTTGTGCACCAAATAAGTCTTCGTATCGTTGTTGATAACCGAGGGTAACATCGGATCTTTGCTGTTTTTCGCATATGGACCGAGGGCTTGCTCTCGTGTGAAAAAAGGCTCATCATCCTGTCGGATACCATAATAGACGTCACAAACGATGCAGAAAAGCACATACCACCCACAACACCCTGCGATAGTCCGTTCGGCGAATAACCAGTATAAGAGGTGGATTTCGGTTCCTTTGAAGGAGTTTTGAAGGTCATAATTCCCCGATACAAAGTACAACAAATCCTTCCCCTGGATCACGGTGAGCGGGAGAGTCATAAGGGTTAGGAGGGTGCGGACTAGGTTTTGTTGGCGTTTTTTGTGCAACACACATATCGCTTCGTTGAACGGAGTTGCGGTATCCCAATCAACTATATCCTCACAAATCTTTTCTGGGCTTTTCCAGCCCCTAATTCCCTTGCAATACCCCTTGTAGAAGAAGCCGACATACACCACGTCCATCAAGAATTTCGGGTATCTTAAGAGGACGAACCACACAAAGACGAATCGGAACCAGAGCGAGATGAGCGCGCAGCTAAAGTTATAGTTAAAGCTCACGAGATCCTCAATCTCTCCTATCGTTGATCGAGTGACACCGCATTCGTAGGCGGCGAGGAGGAGGAACGAGGTATAGAAAAAGTACGTATAGAACGTTATCTTAGCCATCTTGTATGAGAAAAGGATGGTTAACTAGTTATCAAAAAAAGCTCGGTGGTGAAACAAGAACCTAAGCTGGTTTTACCTTAATAAGAGCAATAGAGTTTTGGTTCGGATAATACGTTTTCAGTACTGGTATCGCTTATGGTTTGGTCTTCTCACTCTCAATCTCATGGACGAACAAATCTAACGGTGTTAACCGGTTGCAACCTTTTTTTGGTTTGAAACGAGTTCTGCTTTAACACGTAAGGGTGCGCGCCAATGTGACCGCCCGATTTTTTATACAAACTAGTTTAATCTGCACACGAGTGATTCCTGAACAGGAATTCTTTTTTTTAGTTCAACCCCAACTCCGTTTTAATCCAATTCGCGCTCAACAGCGAAATGGACCCTTCCTTCTGCTTTAACTGCAGGATATCTTTGAAACTAAACGAGACGCTGCCTATCCCCTGTAGTGACTTGACCGATTCCGGCACCAAATTAGGGACTGGTTGTGTGCATTGCAGTATGGTATCCAAGCTGATTTTTTCCATCAAGAGTTCCTTAGGAGTGTGCTTACAAAGCTCGATTACAAGCTGTGTTCCTCGTTCCTCTCTTGCTTCATCAACCGCACCGAATAAACCGTTTTTAGGGGGAAAACAACCAAGGATGGCGAGCATAGGAAGACTGAGGTTGGTGGTGTGAGTTCGGTCGTGGTGGAGAAGAGGGAAAATATCCTTCAACTGAGGTTTTTGACCCAACCCTGTCTCGAGCGCCTTGTAGTGACCAAGTAACCCTCTAATTGCGATTTCTTGAAGCAGAGAACGACCACTGTGAAAGGCGTTGACTCCCTTTTGTCCCGAACAAGAACCGCCTTCTAAAAGCTGGTCTAAGCGCACATATTGGACTGCCGACAAGTATTCATTCACCGCCCGCCGGAAGTCTTGCTCAGTAGGCTGGGTAGTACAAGAGTCTCGAAGTTTTTTGAGTGCGGTTTTGACTTTGAGTTTCCCGATACCGTTTAATGGCGCTAATCCCCCGTTAACATAATCCAATGGGTTTTTCATGCCTGTGATGAGGGATTGCGGGGCGGTAGAAACCAGGTCCATGGGACCAGATGGTTGTTGAGGTTGCTGTTGAATCATAGGCGATTGTTGCATCCCCATTCCCATCTGAGGTTGTTGCTGAATTCCCATCTGATTTGGCATCATACCACTGTTGTTCTGCATCCCCATCATAGGATCCATTTGGGTGGACATCATTCCACCGTTCATACTCATATTCGGGTTCATTGGTATGTTATTTCCCATCATCTGAGGACTACTTTGAAGACCGTTAACACCCATTCCCATTTGGTTTTGCATTCCCATCGGCTGTTGTTGAAACTGGTTTTGTTGGGGTTGAAAGTTGTTGAAAGCCATACCTTGTGACGGGTTAACACCCATTGGACTTGATCCTTGCACACTGGACATATCGAAATTGATGTCATTAGCAAAGGGGAGAGTTGTGTTGGTGTTAACCGGATTTCCCCCTCCAAGATCAACACTCATATCCACCACTTGAGTTGAATTCATATCCACCAGTTGGGTAACATTCATATTGACGCTAGTGTCTAGTTGGGAGGATATCATTGACATATGGGTGTTTTGGGAAGCCCCGAATTGGCCACCAGGAGCCTTCTTTCCGACCGTACTAGCAGCACTAGAGAATTGACCCCCAGGTTTCCTTTTTGGATTTGATAACCTACTCTGATTCAGGTTGTTGTCCTGACTACCGGGGTTGGAATTGAAGGGAGAGGGGTTGGAGGATACGCCGGTCTTATTGTCGATCTCGACCGGTTTTTCACCAATACCGATCCAGACTTTTGGTTTCTCGACGAAAATCTTGTTCTCTTCCTTCATTCTAGACATACCCGCCATAGGCGCGCTTTCTAACCGTCTCCTCTCTTGACTATCTATAGTAACGAACTGAGGTTTTTTCTCCTCCCGTTTCTTCTTATTTAGGGTGGCAAAAGGGTTTCCGAGAGACATGGGATCTCCAGGAAGGGGGGCTTGAGAGGGGAGTTGGGGTAAGTCACCGAGATCGGAAAAATCCAACTTCAAACCAAGTCCTCCAGTAGCACCTCCATCGTTTGAAGAGCTAGCAGCGGGGGTACTAGAAGAGGTTCCTAGGAGGGTGGTTCTCATGTTTGGACCCTGTTGATTTGATCCCGAATAGCCCTTAGCTAAAGCTGACATGAATTGGGGTTGCCGAACTGTTTTCTTACTCGATTTTTGCTCCTGTTGACGTTTCTTATCCTCAGCCTCTTTCCTTTTACGCTCTTCTTCCCGGGGATCTTGATGGCCCAAAGCTCTTAACGCCACAGGATCACTCCTCGTTGCACCAGTAGTAGAAACGGGAGGTGGAGCAGGAGGGGGGTCGCGTTCACTAGGAAGTCGAGTATCCACCCCCAAGCTTGCGCCTGCGGCTTGAGAGGCGTTTAACATGCTGATGAGATCGCCGGCTCCTCTCGTAGTAGTGGCATCCACAGTCCTCAAATTCGGACGATTCTCTTCCTCCTGCATTCTCCGTTGGTTTTCGATCCTGATTTTGGCTAGATTTTCATCCATTCCAACCCCATTCTGGGCATCTTGGGCAACACGTCTTAATTCTTCTTTACTGGGCTTGGCCCTAACAAACTCCACTTCCGGTTCCTGCTTAACATTTGTCCTGGTTCTACCATTTGTAAACGGCCCCTCGCTGTCCTCCTCATCCTCACTAGAGTAGGTATCGGGTGGAAATCGAATCTTATCGAGGGAGGATTGTGGAAGAGGTTTGTTGGGGTTTTGGACGAGTTTCCGGTGCCTATTGTCACCGTCGGCCCCTCCATCGATCGTCTTATAAGTCTCGACTTTCGACCTCTTTTTCTTTCTACTATCAGGCAGAAATCGGTAGAATTCCGGGAGTTTCGAGCCTATCGTACCAGCAGCATCAACCTGTCCTTGATCGTCTCTTACTTTTGGGAGAGTGGGGTTTAACCGACGAGTTAGTCCGTTGTTACACAAATTATTGAACTGCTCCCTCCCGCCCGCTAGATTATGGTT
>Ga0099798_10525_pt1 | contig 12530 bp, 4 predicted proteins | sample Uncmet_Sort29A_1_FD_89870 | JGI IMG/M metagenome (GOLD analysis project Ga0099798, IMG submission 89870) | Marine eukaryotic communities from CALCOFI LINE 67, Pacific Ocean - CN13ID_Sort29A_1 | ecosystem: Environmental > Aquatic > Marine > Oceanic | place: Pacific Ocean: Monterey Bay | collected... | reverse complement strand
TTAGGTATATTCAAGATCGTATGCACGGGGTGTGTTACGTCTAAGATACCTCTTCAGCATCCACCCAAGTTTTCGATGTGGCCCAGTGTTTTGGGTTGCTGCGTCCCTAGGTGTTAACACTGATTAATCCACCTAGGTCCCACATGTGTTAACCGGCCCAAACCTCCCCAGGTGTTAACAAGTTCGAACTCCCCTGGGTGTTAACAAGTTCAAACTCTCCCAGGCGCCAAACAAGCTTGCACCACCCTGTCGTACGGGATCGCTTATGAATTCGCGATCGACGACTGGTTTCTGAAGCGGAATTGCTTTGTCCACTCATTCGACCCCTCCATGAAGCTCCGGAACGGGCAGACCACCTTTAAACGCGGCCCACGGCACGACTTCTTCTACCTCGGCGCCGGGCCGTACGACGGGAAACACACAGGAAAAGGGACGTTGTATACGCAGGATGACGACTATGAAATCACCTCGCTCTCCACTTCTATGACCAGGATAAACGACTTCGCCAACAAAGATCCGCAGGTCATAAGCCAAGGAAAGCGTAAGGGGGTACTGTTAACACCTTCTCAACTCAACGATCTACTAGAGAAAACACTGATTTACCGACCAAATTCGGGTTTTATTTCAAGACCTTTTTGTCAGTTATGAGTGAATCCCCCCCAGTTAGAAAGGATCAGACTCTCACGGTTCTTCGTGTGGATATCGAGTCCGCGGAGTGGGATCTTTTGGTTGACTGCAAAAAAAAGGGAATGTTTAGCTACATTAGCCAGCTGCTGATCGAAATTCACTTCACCACCACCCTCATGGCCACCGTAACCAGTTACCGACGCATGCAGCAGATACTCGACCTCATATCCTGCAAAAAAACGGGGACAGCAGGGAAAATCGCCCCTGATGAAAAGGAGAATTGTATGGTATTTCAGCTCACTTTACCCAGTTTTTTACAGCGATTTCCTTCTTAAAATCCTCCTCACGAAAGAAATATCACCCTAGGTTATGCGCTTCGCCGACCGCAACTTGTGGGCGGACACGCCTCTACCGGGTTATAGTGGGGATGCGGTGTGTAGAAAGCTGACTAAGAAGAACACCGCCCATGGTCAACCATGTGAGCAGGTAAAGAATGCCGCTTGGGAAGTACTGTATGTGCATCCGCACTTAGGAGACCTGTAATTCAGGTGTTAACCGCCAGTAACCTTCTTATTCTATGTACCTTTACTGTACTAAATTATGGTACCTCAACAGTGTTAATTAAGTGAACCTCGCACGTAAATAGTGACAACAGACAACTTCGCATTCTATGTACCTAAAGCACCGCATTCTTATCCTATGTACCTCAACAGTGTTAATTAAGTGAACCTCCCATAAAGTTAGAGACAACAGACAACTTCGTATTCTATGTACCTCAACAGTGTTAATTAAGTGAACCACAGTCATTATCGCGTGCGAATTCTCTGTACCATAAGCCAAAAACAGAAAACTGAAATTCTGTCGCCACCCGCGTTCTCTAGTCGTGTACCCGCGTTCTCTAGTCGTGTAAAACTGTCGTGGATCTGTTAACCTAATAAATCGAGGTTGGTTCCCACAAATTTCTCGTTCATACTCGTTCCCTTCATCGATTCTCTTCTAGACCTTGTTTGTTGGAAACACCATTATATTGATAAGTAGACACCACATACTTGAATAACTAGACCACAACTACATGTTATCTTAGGCCTCCTGTTTTGCTAACAGTGTCCTTCTTCGGCGAACTCTCCCTCATCAACTAAAAATAGGGTTGTTGTGTGGGAAGCGTGAATAGAGGAAGACTCAACTACGAGAACCGGCCTTCATCTTCCAATCCAACTACAGAAACAAGATCTACCAACTGTATCACCCAACACATAACACATCTCGAACAACTACATAGATTTGAATTACGACCAGTATGTGGCCGTCCGGCTATAATCCGTATTATGATCAGCAGTATGGGGGAGATCCTTATTATGGGGCTTACCCCCAATTCCTCCTCCCACACAAGGGCAAGGGGAAGCCCGGGTTCGACTTTCTCTTCAAGGGGAAGGGGGCCGGTCAATTGCCTGGAAGACAAATGCCGGAGAGTAAGTTGTTTGACTTTTTTTCAAAATTCTGGAATTCCCTAAAATGCTGTTAACAGCCCCTTAGATTTAGATCCTTCCGATAAGGGCGTCGTCCTCGCCGCCGCTGCTTCTCTTGCCTCATTGTGGGCTCAGACGGGGGGTATACCGCAACCGCTTAAGAGATCCGCCAGCAATTCCTCCTCCCGCTCCTCTTCTAACGCCAAAAAGAAGAAAAAGAAGGACAAGAAGAAAAAGAAGATCAAGGAGGATAGGAAATCCTCAAAAGACTCCAAGGACTCAAAAAATGGACTTCCTGCTGCTCTTTCCGCTGCTCTCTTATCCGCCATCCCTCAAGGCCCGGGATTAACACACGCCACCCTTCCGGTCTTCCCTCCCACTCCATCCGGTTATCCGATGCCTGGTGCTCCTGGTTTAGTCCCTGGAGCTCCGTTGAAAGGTCAACCTCCTCGTCCGTCTGGGACCTCCAATCCCGTTACGATCCCCGCTGTAGTAGCTTCCGCTCTGCAAGCTCCTATGGCTAGATCTTCCTCCAATCTCTCCAACGCCGACTCCAAGAAATCCACGGTTGAGACTAAGGTGGATAAGGTTAACAGTGTTGATTCCAAGATTGAGTCTAAGGATGACAGAACTAAGAGTAAGGACTCGGCTAAGAGTAAGGACTCCTCGGTTGATAGGAAGGACTCCAAAAACGTTAAGGATAAGCCGTCTACTAAATCCGATAATGATGAAACGGGTGTTAATAGGAAGGAAGCACGTTCTAAAAGTAAGGGGAAGGAGGATAAAGAAGATAGGGATAAAGAGCCTAGGGATACTAGCACTCAGAGACTCTTTGATGCTCGTTTTGAAGCGCATAAAAGAACCAGGGAATTAAAAGTCGCTAACCACTTCAAAAATCGTCTCGCTGTCCAAATTAACCGTGAAAGAGACTCTAAGAACTACAACTCTAAATCCAAAGCTGATAGTGGACGTCATCGTGAAAATCGTGAGCGTGATAACATCCGTAAGAGTGACGAAAGAGAGCGTGATCGTGATGAGAGGGGCCGTCGCAGCGACGACAGAGACCGTGACCGTGATAGGTATGACAACCGTCGCGACTACAACCGTAAGAAGTCCTACAACAGTAAGAGTCGCAGTGACGAGAAGAAGAACAAAGACTCACGTGATCGTCGACCAGCGAATAACAGAAACCGCCTCAAATCCAGGGGCAAAGATCGCAGTCGGGATAGGAGTAGGGACCGTGAGAATCGCTCCGTTGATCGCACTCGTAACACCCGTAATGACGCTCGTCGCTCTGACCGCGGTCGTGAGGAGGATAAGGATAAGCGTAATACCCCTAAGAACAGAAGGAAATCCGATGGCTCTTCAAAAAAGGAGGTTAAGACTAAGCGCGGTGACTCCAGGGACAAGAAGTCCTCTCATAAGCGACCCCCTGGTGACTCTCCCAAGGATAAAAGTAGGAAAAAATCCGAGGAGTCCAGCGAGGAAAGGCCCGAGAAACCCTCTAGTAAGGAAGCCTCAGATGACTCTGGAGAAGACAAAGAACCGGTCAAGAAAAATGGGCCAAAATCCAGAAAACCTGCCAATAAGACTGGTGCTGCTAAGGGTCGTGGTAAAGGGTCGTCTACTCCTAAGAGTCCTAAAGAGAAAGGGAATGATTTCCCGCCTTTAAAAGCTCCCAAAGATCAGCATCCTAAGACTCCTCAACCCAAACCTTCTCCGAGTACAGACAACAAGGCTGTTGAGAACAATCCATCGACCTACATGCTGTTCCCAACTGGCATAGCTGACAAGCCACGTCAATCTGCTGCTTCTACTCCACACAAGTCGTTCCTCAGCACAATTCCGCCCGATGTCAACCCTAGGTCTGTGCTTAACAAGCTCCTGCAAGACACCGGTCCTAGCGCTCTGTTTACCAGAAAGAGTCCGGCCTCCAGTTCTGCGGCTAAGTCTCCAGTAGTACCGGAACCAGCCCCTAAGCCTGCTGCTAAGAGGAAACCCAGAGGTTCTCCAACTGTTGAGACAGACGACGCTAAAAAGGCTCCGATGAAGCAAACGAAGGCACAAACTAAGAGGCAGGAAGCCCTAGAAGCCAAACGTCTAGAAGCTCAAAAGGCTAAGGAATTAGTTGCAGCACAGGTCAAAAAAGCGGATCCGAAACCCAAACGCGGAGCAGCCGCTAAAACCAATCCGAGACCCGATAGGATCGCCTTCGATGATCTCCATTTGTTGAATAAACAATCGGTTAACACCAGAAAGAGTTTAAGCGGCATTGAGCAACTAGGCGAGGATAGCGATGAGGATGAGGCGCCGGTTAGTAGCAGGATTGAGAGTCAGCGAGCTCAGGCAAACAAGCGGAAACTCAACAAATCCTACCAATCCGCGCGTTCTGGAAGCGTTCATGATTCTCAGAGAGACGAAGAGCAACCTCTCACCAAGAGACAGAAACAAACTCCTCCTAAGCCCGTGGTAGAGAAACCTCCTCCCCCTCCACCTCCTGCTGTTCAGCCTCCTCCTCCTCGCAGTATTGATATGATGAGACCCTCAGATATTGCCCGAGAGAAGGTCAAAGCCCTGATCGAGAGAAGATCGGCTAACAATACGCCGGAGAAGGTGCAGGTTCCTCCTCCCCCTCCGACCCGCAAGAGCGCTAGCTCGATTGCCGCTGAGAAAGTTGCAAACCTTCTTGCCCGCAGAATGACGCCAGAGAAAGAAAACAACATGGCAATCGCTAGAGAGAAAGTTCGGGGTTTAATTGAGAAAAGAAAATCCCTGACTAAGACCCCTGCTGGTGGAGAGAAGCCGGGCGAGTTTAAGAAGCCAGTTGAATCTCCTCCTAAGCCTGTTGAATCCAGGGGTTCTGTTGGGAAACCAATGACAACTACTCTGCTCGAGTCTCCTGCCTGTAAGTACGAATCAGTTAAGACTCGTGCCGAAAGAAATGCTAAGCCGACTGAGATCAAGCCTAACTGGGATTTACATCGTTCTAAGGTGGAGAAGATGAAACCTATGCGTGGTCAAACTCCCCCTATGCCTGTATTAGAGGATGACGTCGTCCCGCCAGTGGAAGACATGGTAGCTAGAATCAAATGGGAGTTAGCGCAAACAGCTAAGCAGAAGGCCAGGGAGGAAGAAGCCAAGATAGCTAAGATGAGGGCCGAAGAAGATGCGAGATTGAAGGCCCAAGAAGAAGCCAAGATTAGAGCCCAAGAACACGAACGTTTGAAAGCGGAGCAAGCCGCCAAAAGGAAGGCCGAGGAAGCCGCTAGAAGGAAGGCCGAGAAAGTCCCCAAACTCCAGCTCCCTAAGGTAGAGGAACCCAAACCCGAAACTCCTAGATCCGAAGCGGTTGTTGAGACTAAGGAGGTTAAGACCAAACCGACTAAGATTACGGCAGTTAAGACCGATGTGAAAGTTAAGACCACTAGACCGAAGTATGAGTCGGTTAAGGACCGGCAAATGAAGTTGGAGGCAGCCAGGTTGGAGGCTCTTAAGACCCAAGAAACCAAGTTAGAGACGGTTAACACCCAAGAGTCGAAGTTAGGGACGGTTAACACCCAGGAGTCGAAGTTAGGGACGGTTAACACCGAGGAATCCAAACCTGAAGATGATAAGAGTAAGGATGAGGAGGAGGTTAAGAGCGAGGTTGAGGAGGAGAAGAAGCCCGAGAAAAAGGCTCGGGTTATTGATCCTTCAGCCCCTTTTGATCCCATGGCTAGCCCTGTTGTGGATGTTAATCAGGAGCAACACAGCTTCTTGAGTTTAATGCAGATGGAGATTCCTCCCCCTGTTTCGGATGAACAGAAGAAGAAAAATGAAGAAGAGGCTAACAGCCTGCTAGAGATGCTGGGATTAACTGATTTTGCCCAGCAGTATGACGAAGAAAAAAAGAATTCCGAATCCAACGCTAAGAATACCGAAGGTATCGACCTCCTCAACACCTCAGCATTGCTTGAGGCCTCAGTTGAGAAAAATGAACCTGCTGAAGATAGTCCTAAGAACAGTAAAGAAACCGTTTCAAAATCCAGAGATAAGTCAGTCAAGAAAAATAAAGACAAAAAGAAAAAGAAGAAGACCTCAAAATCCAGTAGTGTTAACCCTTTAGATCCAGCTTGGATAGCCCAGCAGTTTGCGAGTAATTGGGGATCAGAATCGGCTCAAACTCTCCTCGGGATCGCCTACCCTCCGATGTTAAATCAGTTGCCTTACCATAGGAATCAATATGCGAACAACTGGTCTCCCGGTCAACAGGGGAAGAAACCTAATCCGTTTGCTCCACAGAATAAGATTGGAGTTCAACAACCTCCTGGGTCTCAACAAACCCCTGGAGGTGCTGGGGCGCCGATCGCAGGAGGAGCGGGGTTGTATTGCGATAATGGAAACAGTAGTTGTTTAACCCCACCGAGTTTCTCCTTCTCTCATAACAGTGTCTTCTCGTTTACGAAAAAGAAGGATGCAACCATTGAACAGTTACGGGCCGCTCAGGCGAGTAAGTACTCCTTTTTTGTGCAAAAATCCTCTTCCCAAAATCAACTAACACATTTAAACTCCCCCCTAGGTGGCGGCGTCGCTCCTAACATCACTTGTCCTCGCTCAACCACGCCCAAAGGAACGGACGTTACGGCTGCTGCTCTCGGCGGCGGAGCTACGTTGAGTTCTGTTCCCACGGGTCCTCCTATTTCTACTCCCACGACTATGGTCGCGGCTGTTGGCGCTCCTCCGCCAAAACCGGTGGAAGCAACCCCGAAACCCACTACGCCGGTCGCCACCGCTGCCGATGGTACAGGAATTAAGGTTCATCCTTCGATTAAACCGTTGGTTATCCCGGGTTTACCTCCCGGAATCCCGGTTTCTCATCCATTGTCTAACACCGGTATTGTGAGCACGATTGTCAACGTCAATGGACCTACCGTTGAAGCTGGGAAAGAGAGTACTCCGACCGAAGTTGCTACCGGGGCGGCTAAGACCACCACTCCCACCGGAGCAGCTGAAACTACTCCGAAGGCTCCCACCGAGACGGTTTCCGTTACTAGGAATGCCATCGGCCACAGCATGACCATCCTCCTCCAACAGATCGCGACTACGATGGCGGCTGGTGGGGCGACGAATTTACAGTCTTTGGGAAAGATGCAACACCAGTTATCCGAACTCCGCAAAGCCCAAGAGGACCTCTGCAGGGCCGAAAAGATCGGAGTTCATCTCGAGAGCAATAAAGCTACGGAATCCACCGGTAACTTAAGCAACTCCGTTCAACCAAAGTCTGCCGGTGTGCCTCCTCCGTCGGGGCCTCAACAACCGTTTCACAGTAATGTTAGTACGATGCAACAAGAAGTCTCGAAAACTCCCATTCAACCACCTCAAGCAGTCCAACAACCAACCGTTCTCCACACTCTCGGACCCACTGGAATGCCGTTGTCTTTGGTAATTGGTGCAAATGGGCTACCTGTTAAGGCCAATCACAAACAAATGCCTCTACCTATAGTTCCCCCAATCATCGTTCCGAAAGAAATCACTCCCACCTCTGTTAAGAGCGCTGTTGTCGTAAAGGAGCCTGCGCCGGTTAAGAATGAATCAGATAATCCGTTTGCTAGGGCTGTCAATGTCGTCACGAATGCTGTTAACTCAGTTGAAGCCAAAAAACAAACCACCCAGAAGACCTCGGCCAACGCTCCTCTAGCAGGTGGATTAAGCGATGTTGGAGTCCTAGCGAAACCGCCCTCCATCATCACCAAAACCAATCCCACAACGGAGACGGATAAGACTGGGTCGGATAAGACCGGATTGGATAAAACCGGGTTGGATAAGAGCCGGGTGGAGAAGACCGGGAATAAGAGCGCTAAGAGTGGCAACGAGATATCGGAGGGCAAAGAAAGCAGTTTCTCCTCCCCAAGCGGCTTCAAATGCGCGAACGATAGCAGGAGCAGTGAATGTGTAAGTTAACAGTTTGACCTGTTATCTGTTTGTGTGAAATATCGTGTGTGATCTTTGTGTTGACTGTCTTTTCTCTTATCGGTCCGTTCGTGTTGTGTCTTTACTTAGAGTCTCAGTAGCAAACCAGTCTTAACCGTGTACAACCATAGATGTTATCTCTAATTAACACCCATTAACAGCGACAAGGGACACCTAGTGTTACTTTAGCTTGATAGTTGTGATTGTATAGTGGATTGTGTAGCTCCGTGCCTCTCTCTCCAACTGCCTTCGCATCTCGTCCGCCGTGCTCCAAGTCGACGTTTCTTCCAGTTAATTGACGGAATCGACCTCGAAGAGAGCAGGGACACGCCCAAGGATAAGCTTAAACCGACAGATAACAAAAACACCGCAAACGCAAAAACTCCAGCGAGAATGCCAATGCCATTCATTGACGGGTACAACAATTTTGCCGGGGACTTTTCTCATCAACAGTTCTCCCCACAAGGGTTCTTCGGAAAGGGAAAAGCAGGATGGGGAAAAGATGGGTGGTAAGCTACTTTTTACTTCTTTTTCACAAAGACAAAAGCACGATTTTCCCAGCTAAAATCTCTCTTTTTCCTATAGGTATGGCTACAACATGAAGGGCGATTGGTCCGGAAAAGGCGGATATTGGGACAACAGCTGGGGAAAAGGGATGATGAATGGCAAGGGGATGATGATGATGATGAACGCCAATCAATGGGGCATGAACAACATGAACAACAATGGCATGAACAACAATGGCATGAACGGTAATATGAACGGAAATGGAATGAATAATGCAATGAATGGAATGAATAATGGTGGAATGAACAACAATATGAACCCTCAAGGCCCTGCGCAGGTCAACATGATCCCTCAAATCCTGTCTCAAAACAAGTCTAACACTCCTCAAAGCCACCCTCAATCCAATACTCCGCAGGGGCTTTCCAAGAACGGGATTCAACCACCTCCTGGAAGGATGGGAACTCCTGTTAACGCTCCCCCTGGGTTTACTGGCCCGGATTTAAAGCGTTTCAAATCGGGAACAGTAAAACCCGGCGGAGGATTAACCAACATGAACCCGCCTCCGGCTCACATCAGACCGCTGCCGGCCTCTTTAAAGCTTGCGGATTTCCCTATTGAAGCTAGGAAGAGGGTTAACATCTATGACTTCGCCTCCTCAGTGACCTGTCTCGGTGGAAGTGTTAACAACGACAACAAGCTCAAATCTCAGCCTCCGGGTCGCTTTAAGGGGATGTTTAAAACCCTCCCTTCCGAGAACGGACCTGCGACGACGCGTAAGTGATTTTGTTTCCCTCAAATATAATTCCTTTCCTTTAGCCTAAAAGTTGTTACCGGTTAACACCCTCCCCCTAGTTAAGGACGGTGAAATCGTCGCCAACCTAGAGGCCTTCGGCATCCTCGAGTGTGACCGGGTTGGAGCCCTCCTCTCCGAACTCCTCCCCTGTGCGAGTGGGAATATCGCGATTCTGGCCCGTAGGGACTGCTGCAAGAAACTCAATACGGGAGAGTCCAAACTCAAGGTTGACGAGAAGGTGACGTTCAAAATTGAGGTGGTGTTTGAGGGGTTGAGGGAGACCACTAAGGAGGGTTACCCCATGTACACCTTTAGTTTAGTTGCTTACGACTTAGAACACGACCCTCCTAGGATCTGTCCGGTTCCTAAGAGTGTTGTTGAGACTAAGCCTGTTGAAACTAAGCCTACGGAAGCAGTTGTTAAATCCACTGAATTAGATAAACCTAGTGAATTAGTTAATGAAGTTAAACACACATCAGAGCCGGTCAAAGAAGTGACCGAGAAAGAAGTTGACATTAAGGATAATGAGGGCCAGGAGGACAAAGCCCCGACTAAGAACGAAGAAAAAGCTGAAAGTAAAACGGAAGAAAAAGCTTAGACCGATTTAAATGCCTAGGCTATCAGTACCTTGAATAGTTAAATACACCTAGAATAGTTAAAGCTTAACTATGACTCGTCTCTCCACATTTTCCATAACACAACGTCAAAATGTAGTACCACCATTATTAGAACCATATCAGCTCGCTAGCAAGTAAAAGTCATAGAGTCGTACTGGGATGTCCACAAAGAATGACACATACGGAGAATGTACAGACCGAATGATTTAAAGAGCATAGAGTAGATTGAATTGAGAGCTCATGTGTAGCAAAGAAGGAGCTACTTAACCACATAACGATCGATGATACCTCAAGCACAAAATGAAAACCTAACAAAAACAACCCATACACCGTCTATTCATTGTTTAAAAGCGTTCCCCAATACTTTGTACCGCTGAGCTTGAGCTTGAGAGACTCTTAGTTGTGATTGCATGTGTTAACCGTTTTTATTCCTGTCCACTTGAATGTAGCTGTATTAGCTTGCTAACTAGACGCCGACCAAGATGTCAGAGCCGGACGAGCCTAACCAGTTTTGGATCTACGGGATCAACGACGCCAAACTCTCCTATGCGCTCGACAAATCCTACCCCAAGACCGGCCGCTTCTCGGACGACTTCCTGGGGTGCTGCCGGGCGCACAACATCGTTCCCCACCCGGCCTTCGTTCAGCGAAGGGACCCTGAGGAAATAGTATGCCAGGGGGTGTTGATGGACCGAGTCTCCATGAAGATATGCACGCAACTCCTTCCGAACGCGAAGGGCGTCCAGTACCTGCGATTCGTCTCCTCCAAACTCGACTACGAGATGGTTAGTCTGTTGATAGTGGCGCTGTCGGAAGAGAAATCGGTGGTTAAGACGGTAAGTGGATTTGAAAGGGGAAACTGGTAAATAAATTCGTCTTTTGTCGGATCTCGAGAAGTGGGTTTTTTTGGGAAATCACTGAATTTCGCACCGGCCAGTTTCGCTATTTTTTCGACAATTCGGACAAAAAAAGGTTTTTTTGTCCGAATTATCGAAAAAATGGCGAAACTGGCCGAGTCGAAAATCCGGAATTTCAAAGAAAACCCATTTTGAAAAATCACATAGTTGCATTCACAGAGTTCGTGTTTATTCAGGCACCCGAACAGGAATCGTGGTTATATCCTCCCTGTAGGACTCATTATAAACCAGTGAAACTGAGGGTGAAACCAAAACACATGTTCCCTTTTGCTGCATTTCTGAAAAACTCGTTTCCCTGAGGCTTTCGAAAATAGCTACGACCGAAATATGTGATTTTACCGTATAAGATAGGCAACAGGTTATTTTTCTACCTTAGACGACAAAACCACGTTTTTCGGTCGGGACTCTTCTCCAAAGGTCCAGGGAGACACGTACTTCTAAAGATCACCAAAAAGTTGATCCCGAAATCCGTAGCGCCCTAATTTCTACGAATTCTACTACAAAAGTCGCAGTAACTAGGGCGGTTTGTTTTAACCGAACCAATTTTGATGTTTTTTGAGCAAAACGCGTTTCCCTAGAACTCTGGAGAGGAGTCACGACCGAAAAACGTGGTTTTTCCCAACAAGGTAGGAAAAATAGCCTCTTGCCTATCTTATACGGTAAAATCACGTTTCCCGGTCATAACTATTTTTGAAAACCTGTTTCCCAGAGGGTTACTAATAGCGACGTTGAGCGGGTTCGCGCCTCCTGTTGGAATGCCCAGGCGGAGGTCATATGAGTTCAAGCTTGGCTTACCAGAGACGATCTTTTTCAGGGTAGCTTCACCAGGGAGTATCATCCCCAGATCTGAGGGGAGGAGCTGCTGTACAGGAGCTGCTGTACCGAGACTTCCTCTCCTCTGATCTGGGAGTCATAAATTGTCTGAATTGGGAACAAAAATGACGGATCTTCTGAAATCACTTTTTTAGGAAAATCACCAAAAAATACACGGCCAGAATCTCGATTTTTTTCCTAATTCACAAGAAAAACATGTTTTTCTTGTGAATTAGGAAAAAAAGCGCTTATACGGTCGGTGCGAGTTTCCTGGATTTCACAAAAAGTGGCTTCGGCAAAATCACTCAAAAGTTGGGCTCTCTTTTCGTTTAACGCCTAGTTTCATAGTTTTATAGTTAATAAGCTCCTTGCCTCTGATCTGGGAATGGTACTCCCAGATCAGAGGAAAGCTGTTGCACCAAGAGCTCTAGGCCTTATGTCATCGCTTCCCTATATACCTCCTCACCGAAGTCTGTTTCTGGTAGGATTCTAGTAGGGCCAGCCGAGGTCCGTTTCGCTGGATAAGGGGATCTCAAACGGCGTCGGTTTCACCTCTAGGAGTCAACACCTGCACTAGGATCTGGCGAGACGATGCGCTCCCACCCTCAGTTTCATACGACATCCGAAGAGCTCTAGGCCTCATGTCATCGCTCCCCAATATTCCTCCTCACCGAAGTCCGTTTCTGGTAGGATTCTAGTAGGGCCAGCCGAGGTCCGTTTCGCTGGATAAGGGGATCTCAAACGGCTTCGGTTTCACCTCTAGGAGTCAACACCTGCACTAGGATCTGGCGAGGCGATGCGTTCCCACCCTCAGTTTCATACGATACCTGAAGAGCTCTAG